>Ga0209157_1000112_pt1 | contig 71541 bp, 48 predicted proteins | sample GraSoiAngelo_135_FD_185892 | JGI IMG/M metagenome (GOLD analysis project Ga0209157, IMG submission 185892) | Grasslands soil microbial communities from the Angelo Coastal Reserve, California, USA - 14_0929_05_40cm (SPAdes) (version 2) | ecosystem: Environmental > Terrestrial > Soil > Grasslands ... | reverse complement strand
GCAAGTGAAGCGGGTGAGCTGGGCTTTCAGACGAGAACGAATTTTGCTATGTTGCACCGGGGACGCCTCCAAGGTAGGTCAGGATTTTTTGGCGAAAACCCTTCTACCACGGATTCCGTCCCCTCCCACTTATCCGAAATGATAAACCTCTGTCCTTCCATCGCTTGCACGCGTTTGCAACAAAAACTCAGGAAGGTCCTGCTATGTGTTGTATGTGTCAGGACCTTCCTGAGAATGTCCTGGTATGTGTCGGGCCAGACTTCAGCCTGCCTTGCTCCTGCTCCTAATCCGCCGACGGTAACCTCACCCACCCTGAATTCTGTTTCGACGACTTCAGCACTCCCTCGATGAACTGCACTCCCTCCACCCCTTCCTTCACTCCCGGCACAAGCATCGCCGACGCCGTCGGCGCGCGCAACGCATTTCGCGCCGCAATCTGTTCCGCCAAATCCGTATAAAGCTGCGCAAACGCCTCCAGGTACCCTTCGGGATGCCCCGACGGGATCCGGCTCGCATGCTTCGCCGAAGCCGTTGCCCCTGCCCCCGCCCGGCTGATGGTCATCGGCGGCTTGCCGTAGGGTGTAAACCGCAAGTAATTCGGATTTTCCTGCCCCCATTCGAGTCCCGCCTTCTCTCCATACACCCGCAGCCGCAGGTTATTCTCGTTTCCGGTAGCCACCTGGCTGGCCCACAGCATCCCCCGGGCCCCCCCTTCAAATCGCAGGAGCACTTGCACGTTGTCGTCAAGCCGCCGTCCCGGCACGAAAATCGAAACGTCCGCCGCCACTTGCTCGCAGCGCATTCCGGTCACAAAGCACGCGATGTTGTACGCATGCGTTCCAATATCACCCAGCGACCCCGCCGGCCCGCTCTGTGCCGGATCGGTTCGCCAAACGGCCTGTTTATTGCCAGTCGCCTCCACCGGCGTCGTCAGCCAATCCTGCGCGTACTCCACTTGCACCACGCGAATTTTCCCTAGCTCTCCAGCCTGGATCATCTCCCGCGCTTGCCGCACCACCGGATAACCCGTGTAATTGTGCGTCAACCCAAAGATCAGCCCGCTCTTCTTGACGATCCCCGCCAGCGCCACCGCATCTTCCACCGTGGTCGTCAGCGGCTTATCGCAGATCACATGGATGCCCGCCTCCAGGAACGCCTTCGCCGGCCCGAAATGCACATGATTCGGCGTAACAATGGAGACCGCATCAATCCGGTCTGGCCTCTTTGCTTCCGCAGCAGCCATCTCCGCAAAACTTCCGTAAGCCCGCTCCGGCGCGATGTGTAGCTCTAGCGCCGTCGTGCGGCTTCGCGCCGGATCGGAAGACAACGCCCCCGCCACCAGCTCAAACCGATCATCCATCCGCGCCGCAATCCGGTGTACCGCTCCGATGAACGCTCCCGGCCCGCCGCCCACCATCCCCAGCCGCAGCCTCCGCCTTGTTCCATCACCCGCCTTAGCATTCGCAGTCATATCCCTCGCCCCATCTCAACCTAACTAATTTCTTGGCTCCTAACCCGTGTAATCCCTTTTCGCGTAACCCTTGTAGGGGCGGGCTTGCCCCGCCCGTCCGCTCATCTCTCTCTCCGTTCTCTGTGAACTCTGCGTTAAGGTTTTTTCTTTCTGTTAATTCCAGGGCGTTACTCCAACCCCAGCATCCGCCGGTTCGCTTTTTGATCCGCTCCCGAACTCGCGAAATCATCAAACGAACTGCTCGCCGCCTGAATAATGTGCCGCTGGATGAACGGCGCCCCTTCCGCCGCTCCCTGTTCGCTGCTCTTGATGCAGCACTCCCACTCCAGCACTGCCCATCCCGGAAACCCATACTGCGTCAGCTTGGAAAATATCGCCCCGAAATCCACTTGCCCGTCTCCCAGCGAGCGAAACCTTCCGGCCCGGTTCACCCAGGACTGGTATCCCCCGTAAACTCCTTGCCGCCCCGCCGGGCGAAACTCTGCATCCTTCACGTGAAACATCTTGATCCGCTCGTGATACAGGTCGATGTATTCCAGATAATCCAGCTGCTGCAGCACAAAATGGCTCGGGTCATAGAGTATGTTGCATCGCGGATGATTCTTCACACGCTCCAGGAACATCTCGAACGTCACTCCATCATGCAAATCTTCGCCCGGATGAATCTCAAAGCATAGGTCCACTCCCGCCTTGTCAAATGCATCCAGGATCGGCCGCCATCGCTTTGCCAGCTCGTCAAAAGCCGTTTCAATCAATCCTGCCGGCCTTTGCGGCCAAGGATAAATGTACGGCCACGCCAGCGCCCCGGAGAAGGAAACGTGCGCCGCAAGTCCCAGGTTGGCCGAAGCTTTTGCCGCGAACAATAACTGTTCCACCGCCCACGCCTGCCTCGCTTTCGGATTCCCCCTCAACTTTTCCGGCGCAAATCCATCGAACGCCGCGTCATAAGCGGGATGCACCGCCACCAATTGTCCTTGTAGGTGCGTCGAAAGTTCCGTGATCTCCAGCCCGTGGCCCACCACCGTCCCGCGAATTTCGTCGCAGTAGCTCTTGCTCTCTGCCGCTCGCTTCAAATCAAACAGCCGCGCATCCCACGACGGAATTTGTACGCCCTTGTAACCAAGCTTCGCCGCCCATGCTGCGATACTCTTAAAGCTGTTGAACGGCGCCGCATCCCCTGCAAACTGCGCCAAAAAAATCGCCGGCCCTTTAATCGTCGTCATCGCTCCCTCAACTCCACCTTGCTTCGGTCCCACGATGATTCATCGCGAGACGCTACTCTACTCATTTTCTACCTCAAAGCAAATCTTGGCGGAAGTTCGTCCGGGCAGAGTGGATCGCCTGAGGCACGATACCCGTGGGACCGCTACGTGCTCTTTCGGGCATCACGCAGGTGGCGCACGCTTAACCTGACTGGGCGATCTGGGCTGCCGGACGGTGGCTCGGACGATAATTCCTTGAAACGAAGCCAGGTGCCCTGCCCTCGGTTTTGGAGGGCGGGGCTTTTGGTTTTACCTTGTCCTTGCTCGCCTCCACGCTATCCCAAAGTATCTAAAGCACTTAAAATAATCCTTAACATACGTAACCAACTATTATACTTTAGTTTTCGTTAATTCGGTACGATCCTTCCGTCTGCCCGCCACAGCCTTTGCGATCTTAGGTCCCGATTTTATCGGGGCCGTAGACCCCGACCTTTCTTGAAAGAGTGCACATCTCTATGATTCCATTGCATTTAGGCGTCCTTTGTTTACATGCACTTGCGCACTCTTTTGCACTCTCCAAAAATTCAACCCACTTCTTTTCATGGGCTTCCGCACTCTTTGCCCAAAAACCAAAAACACCCGGGGTGGGGGTAGGGGCATCTTGTTGATTAGCCAAACTTCTTCTCTGTGCCTCGGTGACTCCGTGGCAATCCCGTCCGTTGTATCATTCGACCCCGTGAACATTCTCCTGAACGAAGTCGAATGCCGCGTCCTGGGCTCTCTCATCGAAAAAGAAATCACGACACCCGAATACTATCCGCTCTCCCTCAACGCCCTCGTCAACGCCTGCAACCAGAAATCGAATCGCGATCCCGTCATGAATCTCGACGAAGCCGCCGTCCGCCAGGCTTTGCATTCTCTCGACGGGCAATCCCTCGTCCGCCCCGTCAGCGCCTCGGACAGCCGCGTCACCAAGTACGAACACCGCCTCCAGGAAGCCTTCAATTTCTACCGCCACGAAATTGCCATTCTTTGCGTCTTGCTGCTACGCGGTCCGCAAACACCGGGCGAGCTCCGCACCCGCGCTGAACGCATGCATCCTTTCGACGACCTCAGCGCCGTGCAATCCAGTTTGCAGCACCTGATGAAGCGCGAGCCGCCGCTCGTCAAAGTTCTTCCGCGCCAGCCCGGCACCAAGGAGTGTCGCTACGTCCATCTCTTGTCTGGAGATGCCGAGTTGTCCGGCTTTGTCGAATCCTCCGAGGCCAAGCCGCAAACCAAGGAGAGCGCAAACACGATCTCCGCCGACGGCGAACGCATCACGCACCTGGAAGAAGAGATCGCGTCGCTTCGCAAGGAAGTTTCAGATTTCCACAAGGAGGTCTCTGACCTGAAGCAACAATTCGCTCAGTTCAAGAAGCAGTTCGAGTAAGAATGCCAGCTTTGCGAATTGTGCGTGTCAGTGCGACGCAGCGAATGATCGCCATGCGCGTCAACGATTCTGTTCCGCGATTTGTTACGGATGGATGTGCGCGGCCCAGCCGCCGCCGGGCGCCAATTTTATTTTTAGCTTCGTGGATTTGTTGACCTGCATTTTTATTTTCTTGTAATCGCCGGCCATGCGGTCGGCGTTCACACCGTCCTGATAGGCTTCCATCGAGAAATTGCCTTCAGGCAGAAAGGAAAAATCTACTTCCAGTTCGCGCGCCGTCCAGTCTGTCATCGCGCCCACGTACCAGTCGTTGCCGTTTCTGCGGGCCACCAAAACGTATTCGGCGATGCGGCCATCAAGAACTTTCGTGTCATCCCAAACCGATGGAACCGGGCCTAGAAACTCCATCGCTTCCGGCTCGTGCAAATAATTAGATGGGCTGTCCGACAGCATTTGCAGCGGGCTTTCGAAGACCACGTACATGGCGAGCTGGTGGCAGCGCGTGCCCAGCGCCATCGGCTGCTGGAAGATGGGAGCAAAAGTCGTTTTGGTGGCATTGCGCATCGCGCCCGGAGTGTAGTCCATGGGGCCTAGGAACATTCTTGTAAAAGGAAGCGTGACGCTGTGTTTCGGTTCGGAGTCCGCGCTCCACTTGCTCCACTCCATTCCGCGGACGCCTTCGCCGCTGATCATATTGGGCCACGTGCGGGTCATGGTGACTTGTTTCTGCCCGCCGTGAAAATCAACCAGCATTTTGCGCTTCGCGGCTTCGCTGCACACTTTAAAATAAAAGTTGATCAGCTTCTGGTCGTCGCGCTGCATGAAATCGACTTTGATTCCTTTGACGCCCCACTTCGCGTATTGATCGAGCGCGGGAATTAATTGATCGTCCAGCGATTTCCAGATCACCCAAAGAATGACGCCGACGTTTTTCTCTTTGGCGTAAGCGGTCAATTCTTCCATATTTATTTCCGGAACGACTTCCAGGACATTTCCGAGTTTGTACCAGCCTTCGTCCAAAATGACGTACTGGATGCCGTACTTCGCCGCGAAGTCGATGTAATATTTGTACGTCTGCGTGTTAATTCCGGCCTTGAAATCCACGCCGTAAATATTGTTGTAATTCCACCAGTCCCACGCGACTTTTCCGGGCTTGATCCACGAAGTATCTTGCAATTGCGACGGCTTCGCCAAAAGCCACACGAGCTGATTGGTCAGCAAGTCTGCATCTTTTTCAACGATGCCGGTGAGGCGCCAGGGAAAAGTTCTCGTTCCGGAAGTAACGGCGATGTAGTCCGCGGCTTCAACAACGCGAAGATCGCGGTCTCTCTCAAGTTTTTCTTTCAGCGGGTAGTGTGGAAATGTTCCGACAAGCGCGGGGCCGTTTGTGCCGTGGAGCCACATGCCTGGATAATCTTCCACGTCGGATTCCCCGATCGCGAGTTTAGCGCCTTCGCCGGCATCGACAACCGCGGGCATGGTGGCGATGAAAGCGGGATCGATTTCCTTCAAACGCTGCGGAACATATCTTCGTTCGTTGTGCGAAAACATGCTGTCTTCCTGCGGATAAAAGACGGTGGCATCCCCGGGGAAATTGAATCGCACTTCCTCGCGGTAGATTTTTACTTGCTGCTGAGGAAGCGACGTTTCGAACCGGTAGGCCGCGCCTTCGTTATAAGAGCGAAAGACAACCGCGTAGCCGCCTTCCATTTCGAGGCGCACTTCATTGTAGTTTTCGTGAATCCTCGCGAACTTCTGATGAACGGCGGGTTCAACCGTTTGGTCGTAGCTGCGTTTTTTGGAGGAGCGGACTTTCGAGTCCACGCCAAGAATTTTGTGATCAACGTCCAGGGAGAGAGTGCAATCCTGCAGCAGAGCGCGGCCTTTGAGGAGAACGTCGTAGCGGACGGCAGGAACGGTGCGGATTCGGATCTCGATGCGGTTGTCCGGAGAGCGCAGATCGAAGCTCGATTGAGCGGGAGCCGAAGGGGCGGTGGCCAGGATTGCGGCGAGCAAAGCCAGCAGGGGAAAAGAGTTTTGTGTTCGAATACTCATGAGGCGGATTCCTCTCCGATACAAGTGAAGCGATTCGCTTGCCCGGCGGGCATGCGGGGCCAATGTACTTTTTGGGGAGAATTTTGTAAAGCGCTTAACCTCGCGGGCCCAGGGTGGTCCCGTCAACTTGTGGCTGGCGTGACGTAAACTCTCGCAATAGGGAAAGCACGACCTGTTGCTCGGCATCGGTTTGAAATCGCTCGACTACCCGCGATGTGACCATGAATTTAGCAACTGTGGACATTTCGATCACGGCGATGATTTCCTGTTCCGAGTAGTTTGGCGCCAAGTCGTCGCCTTTGAACTGCCGTTTCATTTGTTCCATGCCCATGTGAACGGCGCTGTGCATGAAGTTCATGATTCTGAGATACAGCGACTTGAAATCGCCGCCCAAATGGAAATGATTGTCGACTTTCTCGGGGTGCTTGAAGAACTTTATCCTGAATCTGTCCGTGCGCATGTCTTCGATTACGCGACGGTCCCCCATGGCGATCAGATGGACGCGCACAAGAGTTTCAAACGCGGGGCGGAGAAGGGAAAAAGCGCCCGCGTGAAAATTGTCGCGAAAAAGCGTCAGAAGGGAATTGTGAACGCTTGCGTTGATGGCCCATTGGCTGGCAAGCATCCAATCCGCGACAGATTTAATGGGGAGCCCACAAGGGCGGGCGACCAAATCATCGAGTTTGTTCGCCGACTCAGATGAGACGCGCAGGGCTTCCGCCAAGGAGTTCGAGAGCATGTCATATTTTCAATCGTGAAGGAATTCTGCGTCCATTATTTTTTGAAGAGGGCGTCGAGAGCGGCTTGGGCGATGGCTTCGTCGATCTCCGACTTGGCGCCGCTGGCGGCGATGCCGCCGATGGTCTGGCCGTCGACCTGGATGGGGAGGCCGCCCTGGTTGGGAAAGAAGTCTGGAAAAGAGAGGGCCTCGACGCTACCTTTTTTCACGGTATCGGCGCCGTCTTTCGAAGGACTCCTGTAAAGGGCGGCGTGGCGAGCTTTTCTTTGGGCGAATTGGATGGTGTTGAGGGAGGCGGCGTCCGCTTTTTGAAAGAAAAGAAGATTTCCGCTTTCGTCCACGATGCAGATAGTGACTTCGACGTGGCGTTTTTGGGCCTCCGCCTCAGCAGCAGCGACCATGGTTTTGATGGCCGCCAGATTCAGATATTTTTTGGAGGGCAGATCGGCAGCCGAGGCTGCCATGGAAAATGCGAGCGTGACGAAAAGTAGTTTTAACATGAGCAGGATGCTACCCCTTGACATGCGCTTTTTCCAGATGGATTTGGGTTTAAAGAAGGCGCGAGAAGGGCCGCGCCAATTGGGCAGCCACCCGTACGGAGAGGCAGGTACCTCTTTCGCGGTCCAGGCCCCAAACGGTGGTATGCGCCGCGCCGCCGCTCTATACAATGGAATCAAAGGAATTGCGACGTTCACGCACTGGAGAAGCACCATGGCTGAAGGTCCGTACGGAACGAGGCGCACCAATCCCCGGTTCGCGTTTTTTGCGAATGCCGAGGTTACGCTTCGCGACGGGACATCGGTCTCAGGACAGCTTGACGAATTGAGCTCGCGTGGCTGTTATATCGATGCGCTCGAACCCATTCCCATTCGGACAAAATTGCAGCTGCGCATCTCCGATGGCACGAGCACATGCGAACTGCACGGCAAAGTGATCTACATGCATTCCGGCGGGGGCTTTGGAATTTTTGGCATGGGCGTATTGTTTGAAGAGATGGACGCCGAGCAACGCTCTGCAATCGAGAAGTGGCTGCGCGAACTCGCCGCGCAAGCCAGAAAAGACCTGGGAAACAACCCCGCCTCTCGAATCAGAGGGTAGACGGCACAGAATCAGCGGGCCGTGTCGTAATCAAACCACAAGATATAGGTCATTTCGCAGAGTCCCGTAACTGGATTGCGCTCAAGACCTATTCCTATCGTCGACGCTAATCGACTGCAACTTGCACTAAGGAACTGAATTCGATGCCAGCTTGACGGACAAAAGAGGGAGCAGGTCCCAATGGAATTTTCCCCTGTCGTTAGCACGTCAAATGTCCTCCGAATTAGCACATGAAATGTCCGCGTAGAGGGCCGAAACTGAGGTAGCTAGCCGAGCCGGAGGTAGCGGCGATGGTCAGCTATCCGCAGTGGGCCCGGGAGCGGGCGATGAAGGTGGAGGAAGTGATTTTGCGGGTAGCCAGCGGGCAGAGCACGTTCTGGCAGGCGGTACGGGTGCTGAACCGCAGTCCACGACACGTGCGTCGGCTGATGCAGCGTTCCCGCCACCATGGCTTTGCCGCTTTACTGGATGGCCGCACGGGGCGGCCCAGCACCAAGCGCATGCCCTAGCCGAGCAGGTGCTGAGTCTGTACCGCGAAAAAATATTTTGATTTCAGCGTGCGGCACTTTCACGAGAAGCTGCGCGAGGAGCACGGCATCGGCTACGGCTATACCTGCATCAAGCAGTTGTTGCAAGGTGCGGGGCTGGTGCTGCGCCAGAAAGCTCGGCCCGCACCGCCGTCGGCGCGAGCGGCGGCCGATGACCGGCAATTGAAAGAAAGGTGTCTACACCTTAGCTGCTACAGGCCACGAACGTACAATCGCACACCCGATCACCAGAGAAGCAACAAATGTAATCCAGAACAAAGGGTTGTGGATCGTTACGCCCGTGATGGCGCTCAAGCCAATTGCCCTGTTGGCTTTAAACGGCGCTAGCGTACCAATCAGAAAAAGGACAGTACCAACAAGAAAGAGTCCCGTACCGAGCAGAGTTCCTTTCAGTATCCACATGAGTCTCCTCCATTACGAGAGGGGGCAATCGCCTCCTTCCTTTTTTCATTGTGGAATTCCTAGAGAGCAAATCCAGGAAAAAAGTGGCGCGCCCGGAGAGACTCGAACTCCCGACCCTCTGGTTCGAAGCCAGATGCTCTATCCAGCTGAGCTACGGGCGCTGTAGGAGGATTATAGCAAGCGGCGCGGAATTTGGGTGGTGACTTGATGCTGCGCCCCAACAAAGGCAGCTTGCATCCGCGCTTAGGCAATTTCCCGAGGCGCGGGAGCGAGTTCGAATTGGATTTGCTGGGTGCCGAGATAGGGGTGAGTGGCAGTGAGTTTCACGGCGCCGGGTTGTTCCTTAGCGCGAATCCAGATGGCGCCGGTGCCGCCGATCAGCGCGAAAGGATTGTCGCCGATGATTTCGGCGGGGCCTTCCACTTGCAGCTTGATGGCATCGTTGGCGAACGGCCGGATGGCGCCGAATTCGTCGGTAACGCGCAAAACGACGCGGGTAGAGTCGGCGCCGTCGGCGATGAGCTTGGCGTCGTCGGGATGCAGCGAGAATTTCTGGTCAATGCCGCGGCCGGAAAGCGTTTTGGAAATGACCTGCTTGCCTTGCAAGTAGCCGTCGATGCGCAAGTCACCCCAGTCGCCGACGGCACGCCTCAAATCAACCACAAACGGTGAATAACGAAGGTGAGCGAATTCGGTTTTGTTCGGATCGGCCTCTGCGACGAGCTTATCCGCAATGTAAAATTTCAGGTGGTCGCAATTCGAACAAACGACGGCTTTGGTGAAGCCGATGGATTCATCGCCGCGAGCCCAGTGGAAAGCGGGCTCGAGGACCACTTCTTCCTCGGGATCACATTGCGATTTGTAGAAGCCGGCGGCGGGCTTGGGTTCGCGGAAAATGTCGGTGACGCCGTGATAGCAGATGCGGTCGCCGGAGCCGAAATCGGCGTGGGTGTTGTAGTCGAAGGCACACCAGCCGATGCCGCCGGCATACTGCGGATTGGAAGCAAGCTGGTTGTGAATGCGCGCGTGGCGCAGGGTGTGTTCGGTCAGGCGCTCGACTTGGTCGATCGTCTTGGTGGGATAGGTGTGGCCCACGAACTCCGTGTTGAGATAGCGCGGATGATTGGGCGGCTTCAGGGGGAAACCAAAATCGTTCATGGTGAAAACGTCTTCGAGAAATTCCGATTCCTGGAAGTAGCGGATACCGCCGGTTTGGCGCGTTGGGTCGAGACGGTGCGCGAGTGCGTTGGTGCGTGTGTAGAAATCGTGGTCGTCGCGCGATTCGTTGATGCGCACGCCCCATAGGACGATGCTGGGATGATTCCAATCGCGTCGAATCATGCGGCTGACGTTATCGATGGAGAGCAGCTTCCAGGATTCGTCGCCAATGTGCTGCCAGCCGGGAATCTCTTCGAGGACAAGCAGGCCCATTTCGTCGCAGGCATCGAGGAAATGACGGGATTGCGGATAATGCGAAGTGCGCACGATGTTGCAATGGAGTTTATGGCGCAGGATGCGGGCATCGCTGCGCTGGGCGCGGCCGGGCATGGCCTGGCCGACGAAGGGAAACGTCTGATGACGGTCGAGGCCGCGGAGCTTGATGACTTTGCCATTGAGCTCGAAGCCGTGGTCGGTGAATTGCGCTTCGCGAAAGCCGAGCGTGCGTTTGTCCTGATCGACCAACTGCGCTCCGCGAAGGAGGCGCACGTGAACGGAATAGAGATTGGGGTGCGAAACGTCCCACAGTTTGATCGCGCCGAGGTTGTCGAGGTGGATGGTGTGCGCCATTGGTTCGGCGGTGGCTTCGGAGGGCGGGATTCTCTGTGTGCTCTTGGCCAGGACATGCTCGCCATCGCGGAGTTCCACTTCGAGCATGAGCGTTTCGCGCGATGCTTCGAGATGCTGGAGGAAGCAATCTACGTCGAGAGTAGGATGCGCGGTGAGAACGTCTTTGGGCTTGGCGAAAATGTTTTCAATGAACGTGCCGGGGACGATTCGCAAGGAAACTTCGCGATAGATGCCGCCGAAAGTGAGGTAGTCGATTTGATGGCCGAACGGCGGGATGTCCGCGCGCTCGGTAGAGTCCACGTCCGCAGCGAGCACGTTTTCTCCGCTGAAATTGATGTGCGGCGTCAGATCGAAAGAGAAGGGCGTGTAACCGCCTTTGTATTCGCCGAGACGCGCGCCATTGATCCAAACTGTGGAGGCGGTCATGACGCCTTCGAAGTCGACGAAAACATGGTGACCGGCGGCCTCGGGAGGCAGCTTGAAGCGGCGACGATAAGTGGAGACGAACTCGTAGGTCTTGTCGTCAAAGCTGTGCCAGGGCAGGCGAACGTTGGTGTGGGGAACGATGACGCGTTCGAAGCTGGAGTCGTCAAAGTCGAGGTTGTGCGCGCCTTCGAGGTAACTTTTGTTGAAGCGCCAATTGCGGTTGATCGGAAGGACCATGCGGCCTTCGGCTTTGGGATCGCTAGGGAGCGGCGGATCGCCAGCGAGGGTGCTAGTCGCAAGCGTTGCGCCGGCAATCACCTTGCTCGTCGTCTTGAGAAAGTCGCGTCTGTCCATGGTTGTCCTTTCGATCGAGTAAAAGAGGTTTGGTGCTACTAACTTGCCCAGCTCAGGAGCTGATCCAAACCAGCGGCAGCATTGGATTCCGTGCCGCGCGGCAGGGAAGGTCCGATGGCGATGGCTTCGTTGTGACCTTCGAACCACACGAGGAACGAAGATTGTTCGGCTCCGGTGAGCCGCTGGAGGTTCAGCCAGTTGTAGTAGGCGCCCATGTCTGCATCGATCAAGGAGCCGAGAGGGTCGAGGTCAGCAACTTCACGGCTGGCGGAGAGCATCTCGTTCATGGGTTTTTGACGTTGGCGCGGGGCGAAGCGAACCAACAACGTGAGCGGCTGAGCGCGCCGGAGGGCTTCGCGAGCCGTCCATTGCGCGAAGGTCGTGCTGAAAATCTGCGTGCCGGAGCCTTCCGTCAGCATCTTGACCTGGAAGCGATCCAGCACGGCGTCGCCGGCTTTAGCAAGGCCGAGATCCGTGGGACGCAGTCGTGCCAGGTGGGTGCGGAGAGCTTCCGGTCCCATGCCGGGGCGCTGGATTTCCGCGCGAATCTTAGCAGACAAAGCGGCGCGCACCGGTTCGAGCGCGTGATAGGAGACACAAGTAAGCGCGGGATCGTGAAGCGCGGCTTGCCCTCCATCAATGTACCAATGGGCGTAGGGAAGGGGATGCGCTTTGGCGCGGGCGGCGACGACGTTGAGCAAGAGATCAAGGCCGTTCTCCGGCTTGACGCCGCTGAAATAGGCGCCTTGCGCGCGGAGTTTGCGAAAGAGAGGCTCGTCATGAGCGGCAACTCCCTGGCCGATGACGGTGACGCCCAGGCGCGGCGCGGGAGGCGGCTCTGGCGGTGCAACCGCGCGCAAACGATCGGCGTAGGCGAGCGCCGCGGTGCGAAAAGCATCGAGCTGGTGAGTGGTCCAAAGATGAGAGGAGAGTTGTTCCACAAACTGAGAGGGCGCGTTGACCCAATCGAAATTTTCAAGTTGCGAGGAAAGACGGATGTGCGCGAAGCCTTGCAGCCAGTCCTTAATCTGTTTGGAAGAGAGGGAGTTCAGATTGGCAAGTTCCTTCTCCAGTGCCCTGCGCTCGGCGGGAAACTTGAAATCATATTCAATGACTTCTCGCAACAGGCTTGGAAGGAAGCTCAGCGGCAAGCGTTGCAGCGCCGCAACGTAGCCGATAACCAGTTTCCTTGCTTCTGACGGATAGCCGTTGAACTGCTCCGGTTTGAGATCGGATGGAAGCATAAATTTACAAAAGTTCAGGTATCGGCTTGCCTTGGGCGAGCGCCGCGGAAAATCCCAGCATGGAGCCGAGCGTTGGGACGAGATCGGTCGATTCCGTCGGGCGGTCGAATACCACGCCCTCTTTCACACCGACGCCCAAGGCCATCATCCACGTGGTGCGGGACAGCGCATCGCCGGTGCGATGATGCTGGAACCCGTTGCCGCCGGAGTCGTCGTCCGAGTCGCGTCCGAAGTCCGGCAGAATGAACAGCGTTGTTTTGCCGGCGTACTCCGGCTCGCTTTGAATAGTTTTCCAAACGTCGGCGCAGAGCCGGTCGGTGCGCCGGATACCATCAATGTAAAGAGAGTAGGCACCGGCGTGGGCGATATCGATATCGTGCATGGTGATCCAGAGGAGGCTCGGCGCTTGCTGGCGCATGAGCTGACGAACGATGTAAACGGAGAGTTCGTCGGGGCTCGACAAGGTGAGCGCGTGAGCCTTGAAGTCGTCAACCGAGAGCTTCAGCATCATTCCCAATTGTTGCAATTCAAATTCGCCGCCGCCGAGCTCTGGGGTGTAGAAAGGTGTTTCATAGTTGTCGCGGAGGAGATGTTCGTAGTCCGGGCCGCCGCCGGATGTCGCGGCCGTCAGAAGATGCTTGGGCAAAATTACCTTTGCTCCAAATCCCGGGCCGTAGGAGCGGTGGCTGCTTTCACCAATGCGGTTGAAACCGTTGCTGGGAGCAACGACCCAGGCATCGGAGGCGAGCCGCTTCAAGTCCTTGCGGAAATATTCAAAGACGGTTGGATGTTCGGGGGGAAGGGAAGCAAAGTTGTTGATCGTTTCATAGACACCAGTCGCGAGGCTGGCGGTGGCGACGTAGTGGCCAAGGATTCCGCGATTGACCACCTGTGTGAAGAAGGCGGACTGCGGGATAAGCTCGCGCATCAGGTGGGGAATGTTTTCCTGGCCCTCGGGAGCGAAGGTCTCCTGGTCGCGCGCGCCTCCGCCGAACGTGATGACCACGACTTTTCGCTTGCTGGAGGGGATGCCCGTTCGAGCGAGCAGGCTGGAAGGCAGGAGGGAACTGCCCAGTGCGATTCCGGCGACGTTACGCAGAAATTCGCGGCGGGTCCAAGCGAGGTGGCGCGTGACTTCTTGAGGAGTGGATGCTTTCGTGTCGGCTTGGCGAGCTCTATGCATTGCGCTTCGCGATGAAGAGTAGGAACTCATTCAATTTGAACGCTTTCCGTAGAGGCTATGACGCGGCAGTACAGGTGTCAAGACATCCGCCAGCCGCCAAACTTTTTCTTCATGCCCGGGCAGCGAAGACCGACGTGAATCACGGTTTAGCAGTGGGGGAATCCTTCGCCGAATAAACAAATTGCCGAATTTCCGCGCGCTGCTTGTCGAGGTCGGCGAGGTGCTGTTCGCGGAGCCGCTGATAGACGTGAAACTGCTGCTGGGCACGGTCCTTTTCTCCGGTGCGGACGTAAGCCTGGCCAAGACGATAGTAAGCGTCGGCAAGGTCGGAATTGAGTTCGAGCGCACGCGTATACTCCGGGATGGCTTGGGCGTATTTATTCTGGTCGGAGTAGAGGTTGCCGAGCTGCACGTGCGCTTCCGCGAGCTTGGGGTCAAGCGCCAGCGATTTGCTCAGCAAGGATTCGATTTGGCGAAGATCCAAGGTGGGATCTTGGGCGCGCTTGCCCTTCCATAAACTCATTGCGTAGTAGTAGAGCGCACGCGCGTTGTTGGGCTGAAGCTCCGCGAAGCGGCGAAAGCGCTGGATGACCTCGTCTGCCTGACTGGGGGAGCTGTCATAAGCCTTGGATAGGAAAAAATAGCACCCGAGGTCGGCGGGATTCATGTCAGCCGCGCGCAAAAGGAATTTGACGGCGTCGTCATAATTGCCGCGCGCGTAGAGGGCCATGCCCAGGCCGATCATCAGGCGCTGCGAGCCAGGATAGCGCGCGGAAGCCTGCTGGAAAACCTCGACAGCAGGGCCAAGAGTGCGATGGAGAAGGAGTTCGCTGCCCCAGTCAAACAAGTTGCTTTCGCTTGGTTCCAGGTGCGCGGCGGCTTCGTATTCGTTAGCTGCTTCGACAAACTTTCCGTCTTTTTCTTCTACTTCAGCCAGCAAGTTGTGCAGTTCCGCCGTATTCTTCTGTTTCAACAGGTTCCCCAGCAGGCGTTGAGCGTCCGCAAGCCGCCGGGTTTGCAGGTATGCAAGCGAAAGGTCGTAGCCGTTATCGTAGGAAGAAGGATCGATCTGCTGAGCCTTCTCCAGGTATAGAGCGGCCTCCGCGACTCTTCCGGAACGCGCGAATGCTTCACCCAGATTGTGGTTGGTTTCGAAGTTCTGCGGATCGAGTTCGACGGCCTTCCGGAACTGCTCCGTGGCCGGCTCTGTTTTCCCGAGGTGCGCCAAATTCGTCGCCAGGTTCGTTCTGGCAGGCGCTGAGTCCGGCTTCAGGGTGACAGCCTTCTGAAGATGTTGCGTGGCTCTAGTGTCCTGCGATTGCGCGGAGTAGACCAATCCCAGCAGCTCCTGGACTTCGAAACTTTCTGGAACCTCGCGCACGAGTTTCTCAAGTTGTGCTGCCGCCTCCGGGTATTTGCCCGCTTCGTACAGGCCAACGGCCGCCTTAAAGTCGCGGTCTAAATCCTTCTGCTCTGCATATACCGCAGGCACCGGGGTTCCGTATGCGAAGAGAACCAAAAGTGCAGAAGCTATCGAAGAAACTCTTGGAGTCGCCATGCCTGCATGGTAGCACCTCGTTGGGTGCAATGCGCCCGCCCTGGAGAAAACTGGGGAGGCGCCTCTTGCAAGGCGCCTTCCCACTCGGGCTGTGGGTCGTCAAAACTGTTAGAACAGCAGTTTCAAAGCGAACTGGATCTGCCGCGGGTCGTACGGCGCATCGCGCGTCGAGCCGATTCGGCCGAAGTTGTTGTTGGTCCAGTCGGTGGAGCCGCCGATGGACACGACGCCGTTACCGCCGAAGCCGGGCGCGTTAAAGTTAGGGTGGTTAAAGATGTTGAAGATTTCCGTGCGGAACTGAAGCTTGCGCTTCTCGTTGAACGGAAAGTCCTTAAAGATGGAGAAGTCAAGTCGGTGGAAGCCGGGGCCGGGGGCCTGCGTGATGCCTCCCAGGTTCGCAAAGGTGCAAGCACCGACAGCGCACGTGGCTGGATTCGTGAGGGGACTCGCAGCTCCCGTCGGATCCAAAGCAGGGTCATAGTTGAACCAACTGAGTTTTCCGAGGCTATCGTTGTGGAGACCGACCTTCAGGGGCTGCCCGGTGTGCAGCGCGCCGCAGCCAACGCTCTGCAGAGTGTTGTTTACGCAGTTGAAGGTGATGGGCTGACCGCCCTGCAGCGTGGCGATCCACTGTGTACTCCACCCCCCGACGATCTTGTCGGTGATGCCGCTGCCGTCGGACATAAACTTCTTGCCCTTGCCGAACGGCAGCTCGTAGCCGCCGCTGAAATGGAACACGTTGCGGATGTCGAAGTTCGCCAGCTTGTAGTCCTTCTGGATCCCGAACCCGGGAACGTACGGCGCGCGGTAGCCGACATAGTCACTACCGCCGTTCAACAAATCGCCGGCGTCGGACATGGTCCTAGACCACGTGTAACTAGCCAGGAAGTTCAAGCCGCCTTTGAATTGCTTCTCGATGCGCGTCTGCAAACCGTGGTAGTAGCTACTACCTTCTGTTTGTGCCTGACTGCTGTTACGTCCGAAGTCGGGGAAAGGCACGAGAGTGGTCGCGTTCACTGTATTGGGCTGAATGGAAGTGGGGCGGTTGTTGCCCGGAAAGGATTCCAAGTGGCGGGCCAGTGTCGTTACGTACGCCGCTTGGAACGACATTGATGAAGTCAGTTGGTATTGCGCGCTCAGGTTGCCACCCATCGAGTACGGGGTCAGATAGTTATACTGAATGCCACGCAGCGCCAAACCGCTGGCGTTAACAAGTTTGGGGTCGAGCGGCGTGCAACTGAAGCCGGTCTCAAACGTGGGGCCTCCTGTTGGCGTCGCCTTGGCGCATCCCGCAAAGTTGTTAATTGCGTGACCGGCATCGGGGTCGAAGAAGGAGAAGTTAAACTGAAAGGGGTAGTTTTCGCCGAGGTTCGGGGAGAATCCACGGTTTTCAAAGCCGTTAAAGAAAATACCGAAGCCACTGCGAACGACGAGTTTTGGCGTGGCTTGATACGCAAACCCAAAGCGAGGAGCGATATTGCTCTTCTGCCCGACGCCCAGGCTCTTGCTATACTTGCCGATAGACAGAGCAATGCCATCTTTGGCGAGCAGGCAAGTCAGGAAAGTCGCGTTGGCGGGATTGGTGCAATCCACCGAAGTGAGATAGGTGAGATCGGTTTTCCCGCTGGGAATCAGGTAGGCCGGTCCATTTGTCGGTGGGCCGCCTGGGATGAAATTAGCTTGGAAGCCGCGGTGCTCATAAACCGGTTGGAAGTAATCCCAGCGTAGCCCAAGGTTAAGGGTCAGTTTACTGGTGACTTTCCAGTCATCCTGCCCATAGAAACCGTAGTAGTTCTTGCCGTTGTCGGTTAAGGAGATGTTGGACACAAACACCGAGTTCGGTCCACCGACGTAGTCAATTCCGTTTTGTCCGGGCAGCAGCGAAGAAGCCTGAGGAATCAGAACTAACTGTGCGATTCCAGTGTTGTCGCCCCCTTTGCCCGGCACATCAGTGTAGTGTCCGTCGAAGTTAAATTGGCCGCGAGACCAGGGGGGCTGGAGAGTGGAGAACTTAACGTGCTGCCATTCGAACCCGCCCTTAAACGTGTGCTTGCCATAAATCTTGGTCAAGTCGTCAGTCAGCTGCAATGTGGAGGTCACCTCATCCGACGGCAAGAAGGCGTTACCACCCAATGTCTGCAGGCCGCCGATTCCAAAGGCGGGCAAGCCTCCGTTCTCGTGGGCCTGCGGAATGCCTAGAACGCCATACTTGCCGGGGAGGTTGCTCAGGTCGTTCGCCGCCGGAATGTTGCGCGTGGTATGCAGGTAATTGAGACCGGCGCGAGCCACGTTGATTAAATTCGGATTAAACGTGTGGGTGTAACCCAAGGCACTCTGTTGAGCGTTGGCGGTTTGATTTCCCTGCGCGAAGCCACCACCATCCGCCACCCCGCCGAAGATGCCGGGAATGAATTGCGGGTCGTCCGCGTAGCTGAAGCGAAAGAACACCTGGTTCTTCTCGTTCATGTTGATATCCATGCGGGTATCAAACGCATTCTTGTGCTCGAAGAGCTTTGGGGAGGTGGTGAAGTTGCCAAAAAGCGAACTGTTGGTCGGATTGGGATAAAGCGCCAGCAGGCTGAGAGCGTTGGCATCCAAGCGTCCCGCAGGGAGTAGGTTGAGGCCTGATTGGCAACCGGCGCTCGTATAGTCAGTAGTAGTTTTCGGGCAAGTGCTGAACGGATCGCGAGCGAACCCCGTCTTCTGGGCAAGCAATCCCGTGACGGGATCGACGCTACCGGCCGTGACGGAACGAGTAGTCGAGGGATCGAAAACTGTTCCCTTAGGGACGACACGACCTAGATTGTCGGTATTCGTGCCCCCTTGCGTTAAGAGTTCGGTGAGATTTGTGAAACCTGAACTGCGCTCGAGGGCAGTGGGCACTGACCCTGTAAGAACGGTGCCCTGAACGCGGCGGAAGCCTTCATAGTCGCCGAAGATGAAGACCTTGTTCTTGAGGATCGGGCCGCCCGCGGACACACCAAATTGATTCTGGCGAAGAGCGCCCTTCTTGATGCCACCAGCGTTTTCGAAGAAGTCGGCGGCGTCGAGTTTGTCGTTTCGGAAAAATTCCCAAGCAGAGCCGTGAAGCTCGTTGGTGCCGGATTTGATTGTAGCGTTCAACACGGCAGCGCCAGAGCGGCCATACTGCGCGCTGAATCCAGACGTCTCCACTTTGAATTCCTCAATGGCGTCCACAGGAGGGAGAACCACGAAGTTCGTACCGTTCAGGAAGTCCACCGTGTCAGAGTTGTTGTCGATGCCGTCCAAGAGGTAATTGTTCTCGGCGGGGCGCAAACCGTTGGCTGCAAAGGCGCCGTTTGCCGCGTTGCCGCGCGTATCGGCCTGCGGCGTGTTCACACCGGCGGACAGCTGTGCCAGGAACGTGAAGTTCCGGCCATTGAGCGGGAGATCATTTACGCTCCGAGAGTCGACGACTTGACCCACCGAAGCGTTTTGCGTTTGCAGCACAGGAACTGCCGCCACGACCTCCACGGTTTGCGTCACCGCGCCGGGCTTGAGATTGAAATTGATCACTACATCCGTACCGACGTTGACCACGACGTTCGTTTGAGTGATTGTTTGGAAGCCTTGGAAGGATGTCGTTAGCTTGTAGCTCCCAATTTTGACTGGCGTAAACTTGTAGCTTCCATCCGGGGCGGTCGTCGTGGAAAGAGCGGCGCTTGTGCCTTCGTTAGTCAGCGTCACCTTGGCGCCGCTGATTGCTGCCCCTGAGGCGTCTGTTACCGTCCCCAGGATCGTGCCGGTGTCCACTTGCGCATGGAGAGGCGGCGCACAAAGGAACAGAAGCAACAGCACGGTCGACATCGTCAAGGATGCTCGCAGGAACCCGGATGAAATGGCCTTCCGATTCATAACCGTTCCTCCTCAATCTGTTTGCACCAATGCGCAGCAATTCTTGCAAGCGCTTTCACCCCGAGCCAACTCCTCGACCGTGAAGGAAACAAAACGCGCTCCCGCGAGCCCTCGAACAGTCTCTGCGGACGGCGGCTTGACCAAATGGTCGATCGAACGCGAAGCGACGACGGACCCCGCTCCGCGGCACCAACGGATGTTTTTCTTGAGACCCTTGAGCGCCGGAATGGATGTACGACGCGATACCATTCGGGCCCCCAAACTGCTTAAACGCTTAACCTAGTGCGACACCTAATACACCGTTCATTGCGTCTTGTCAAGCAAATTTTTTCATCTATACTTCCCCGGTGGTTAACCTACTCTCGGATGCAGGAAACAGATCAGAACCAAGTGAGAGCGGTTCAATAAAATAATCAGATATGGGTCTAACGATTCGTGATGTCGCCAAGGCTGCCGGCGTCTCCACCGCCACCGTCTCCAACGTCCTGAACAAGACAGGCAAGGTGGGACGGCGTACGCATCTGCTGGTGCTGTCGACCGTCAAGCGTCTCGGCTATTTCCCGAACGTGCATGCGCGGCACCTTGCTTCGCACGACAGCCGAACACTCGGCATCATCGTGTCTGACATCGAGAATCCGTTTTTCCCTGAAGTCGTCAAGAGTTTTGAAGTGCGCGCGCGCCAGCTGGGCTACGACGCCATTCTCAGTGATACAAATTACGACCCTCGCAGAACCAGGGAAGCTGCCGAGAGAATGATGGAGCACAACGTCCGCGGTGTAGCGGTAATGACCTCGGAAATCAGCTTACGACTGATCCACGAACTTGCCCGTAGAAGAATTGCCGTCACTTTCCTCGACCTCGCGCCGGTACGCAGTTACATGAGCAACTTGAGAATCGATTATTTCTCTGGAGTCGAACAGATCGTCAAATATCTCCATTCCAACGGACATCGGCGAATCGCCTTCATCGCTGGGAGGCCGAGGCTCAAGTCCAACCTGGCCCGGTTGCAAGCATATGAAAAGTGTATGCAGGATTTGGGGCTCGAGCCGGGGCCGATACTGCGTGGTGATTTGCGCTTCGAGGGCGGATTAGCAGCGGGGCTGGCAATCGCAAAGTTATCTCCCAGGCCCACGGCAGCGGTGGCCGTCAACGATCTCACCGCGGTTGGAGTGATCAAGGGGTTGTTGAAAGCCGGATGCCGTGTCCCGCAAGATGTTTCTGTAACCGGCTTCGACAACACACGACTGGCCGAATATAGCAATCCCTCAATCACGACCGTAGACGTACACCGGGATATGCTGGGGAAAATGGCGGCCGACGCTCTTCATGAACTCTCCCGCTCCGCTGATCCTCAAGGCAAGGAATATCAGATCCCCGCTGAGCTGATCCTGGGAGATTCCTCGGGCCCCGCGCCTTCTGAATAACTGCCTAGTATTTGGAGCGGTCACACCCGGGTGCTAGCATGCAAAAGTTGAGTCATCGATACCTGGACAGCTAAGAATGGCGCGTGGCAAAGACGAAAAGGGCGGTTTCTCACGCCGGAGTTTCTTGAGAGGCATGCGGTGGGCGCCGCTTCTTTTTCTTCCCGCGCCTATTCGGGGGATTTGTTTTCCATCAGTACGCCACGAGCAACCCGGAAATCGCAGCGCCAGTTTCCCCCTCGCTGATTTTCGCCTCACGCCGCTCTATCCCGCGAAGTCGCCGCTGGAGGACGTATTGAGCCGCGTGGTTCCGGGCTCCGACGAGTACGTCACGGAAAAGTACGCGTTTGAAATCATGCGGCTCCTCGGTGAATGGAGCGAAGCTCTTAAGTCCTCACCGCCGGATCTCGCCGTTGTGGCGAAATTCCTGGACGCCTCGATTGAGGCTGGTTCGCTGATTCCGACTCAAGAAAAAACTTTGCGTTCAGGGAACGGCATCGATGTTTTTCGTAGATCGTTTTCGGCCAATGCGGTAGCGAGCCGCGAGCGATTTCTCCAGGAGATGAAGAACTACTTGGCTCCGATTTCGCGGCTGGAGACGGCTGAGTTCGAAATCGTCGGCATCCAGGAAACGAGTGGTTCATCGCCGGGGGTGCACATCGACATTCGGTATGACCTGGTTGGCACGCGGGCGGATATGGTGCGCGAAGAACGCATTGGGATTTGGAAGACCGAGTGGACGCGCGATGATTCCAACGCATGGCGAGTCATTCGATGGGCGGCGAGCGAAGAAAACCTGAGCCGGACGCGCGGGACTGTCTTCATTGACATTACTACACACGCTTTGGGGCAAACCGAATCGTACAGAAATCAGATGGTTCACGGTGTTGATTATTGGCGCACGGTTTTGGACGGAGCGTGCGGGATCGACGTTTATGGGAACAACGGCTTGGCCGTGGGAGATTTTGACGGCGATGGCTTGGAAGACTTCTACGTCTGCCAGCCTGCGGGTCTTCCGAACCGGCTCTATCGCAATCGCGGCGATGGCACGTTCGAGGATGTGACTGAGACGGCCGGAGTGGGTGTATTGGACAGCACGGCTTGCGCTTTGTTCGCGGATTTCGAGAACAAAGGGCTCCAAGACCTCCTCGTGGTCTGCGGCAGCGGGCCGCTGCTTTTCCTGAACCAAGGAAACGGAACGTACTCATTAAAACGGAAGGCCTTCCAGTTTGTTCAGCCTCCGCAGGGGACGTTCACCCATGCTGCCATTGCTGATTATGATGGGGACGGACGGCTGGACATTTATTTTTGCCTGTACAGCTATTACGCGGGGCTCGACCAATACCGCTATCCCGCACCTTATTTTGACGCGAGAAATGGTCCACCGAACTTTCTGCTCCACAACGAGGGAAATGCAACGTTTCAGGATCGAACAGAAGCTACAGGGTTGAACGTGGATAACGACCGGTACACCTTCGCGTGCGCCTGGGGCGACTACAACGATGATGGTCTTCCAGATCTGTATGTAGCTAACGACTTCGGGCGAAACAACCTCTACCGCAATAATGGTGGGGGAAAGTTCACCGCGGTCTCCGCAGAAGCAGGCGTCGAGGATGTCGGTGCGGGAATGAGCGCTATCTGGTTCGATTTTGACAACGACGGGAAACCGGACATCTATAGTGCTGCAATGTGGTCTGCCGCGGGCATAAGAGTTTCAGAACAAGAGCGCTTCCATGAAAAGGAGCCGGAGGGCGTCCGTACGCTTTATCGTCGGCACGCGCGCGGCAATTCGTTGTATCGCAATCAGGGAAACGGGAAGTTTCAGAACGTAAGCAACGAAACGGGCGTCGAGATGGGCCGCTGGGCCTGGTGCTCGGACGCGTGGGACTTCGATCAAGACGGTTATTTGGACCTATACATTGCGAATGGCTACGTTTCCAGTGCAGAGAATTCCGCACGTGATAAGAACGACCTTGCGAGTTTTTTCTGGCGGCAGTTGGTGACGAAATCGCCGCAGAGCCAAACACCGTCATTGCGCTACGAACAGGGATGGAACGCCATCAATGAGCTGATCCGGTCGGACAACTCCTGGAGTGGCTGCGAGAGGAATGTTTTTTACGCGAATAATCACGACGGAACATTCTCGGAAGTCTCTGGGACTGTGGGATTGGATTTTCTTGAGGACAGCCGGGCGTTTGCGCTTGCCGACTTGGACCGGGATGGACGATTGGAAGTCGTCCTGAAAAACCGGAATGCCCCGCAACTGCGAATCTTGCGTAACTCGATGCAGGGCATCGGACAGTCGATCGCCTTCCGCTTGCGCGGGCAGAAGAGTAATCGCGATGCGATCGGTGCTGCGGTTACAGTCGAAAATGAAGCGCATCGGCAGACCAAGTATTTGCAGGCAGGCTCGGGATTTTTGTCGCAGCACAGTAAGGAGCTTTTCTTTGGCGTTGGAACAGCCCAAGGAACTGTACGAGCCTCGATTCGCTGGCCCAGCGGGCTAACCCAGGCCTTCGAGCATTTGCCTGTTGACCATCGAATTGAAATTCAGGAAGGCTCCGATAAAGTTATGGCCAAACCCTTTGGGGCTTCGCCGCCTTCTTATACGCGAGCCGGCGAGCCGCAGAAGCGGGAACTTCTGCCTTCATTGGCGGAAACATGGCTCATTGAACCTCTGAGCGCGCCCGAGTTTTCCTTACCCGACGTCACCGGCAATACGCAGGAACTGCGGTCGTTCCGAGGCGGCACGGTACTTCTCCACTTTTGGGCAGCCGCTTTGCCGCCCTGCCGCGAACAGTTGCGACTTCTACAAAAGTACAAGTCAGTTCTAGCAGATGGCGGCCTTCGCATTCTTGGCATTAACGTCGATGATCTTGGCGATGCCCAGGCTGCGCGAACGTTCGCTGCAAAAGAAGCGCTTAGCTTCCCGAACGTATTCGCCACCCGGGAGGTAGCCGGCATCTACAACATTATTTATCGCTACCTATTCGACCGCCGCCGGGATTTGCCCATCCCGGCTTCTCTCTTGCTCGACAAGGACGGCATGATTGTCAAGGTTTATCAGGGGCCGGCGCATCCCGAACGGCTGACGGAGGATTTGAAATCGCTCCCGCGTACGCAAGCCGAGCGCATTCAGAGGGCGCTTCCTTTCAATGGAGTGCTCTATCAGGGTGCGTTTCAGCGTAACGATTTCACTTACGGGGTGGCGATGTTCCAGCACGGATATTTGGAGCAGGCGGCAGCGTCGTTCAAGCAAGTCATCGCCGCCAAGCCGGAAGATCCTGAAGCTTTCTACAATCTTGGCACCCTGTATCTGCGAAAAAACGATCTGCGTGAGGCCCGGCACTATCTCGAACAGACGACGAAGCTGCGTCCGAATTATCCAGAAGCGTGGAACAATCTAGGAATGGTAGCCGCGCAGGAAGGACTGAGTGACGAAGCTATCCGCAGGTTCAAACATTCCTTGAGCTTGAGGCCAAGCTATGCCATCGCGCTCACGAACCTCGGCAACGTTTATCGGTGGCAGGGTGACTTCGACGAAGCGGAAAAACTCTTGAGCCGCGCGCTGGAAATTAGCCCGGATGATCCGGAGGTCAACTACAGCTTCGGAATGCTCTACGCGCGTCAAAACCAGCTCGAAAAGGCCGCGCGATACTTGGAAAACGCAGTGAGCCTGCGGCCGGATTATCCCGACGCGCTAAACAATCTTGGGGTCCTGTTTGTCCGTGAACGGCGCAACTCGGACGCGGAAGAGCGATTCAAGACCTGTATTCGCGTAGCTCCGAACTTTGACCAGGCCTATCTCAACCTGGCCCATTTATACGTGATTTTGGAAGAAAAGCAGAAAGCCAAAGAGGTCTTACTGGCGCTGCTGCAACAGCAACCGCAGCACAAGGTGGCTCAGAAAGAACTGGAGATGCTACAGTGACCTTGCAACTGCGATCAGAGCGCTCGGGGAATCATATTGGAGGATGAAGTTCAATATTTCAATGCGCCATTCGTCCAGGTTCGAGCGCAGAAGGCCCAGGTTTAGCGGAATCCTTGTGTTAAGCGTGATTCTGCTCTCTTCGAGCGTATCCGAAGCGCAGCAAACCGCTCCTACCGGGGAAAATGCCGCGCAGGCTGTGAAAGGCCAGTCGCATTTTCCGGAAATAGAAGAACTCCTCCGCCAAGGTTTGACCGAACAAGCCAAAGAAAAGATCCAGGAAGAGCTTCAGCGAAATCCTTCCAGCGTTGAGGCGTACAATTTATTGGGGATTATCTGCAGCGATCAGAAGGATTACGCCAACGCACTGGAAGCCTTTCAGCATGCATTAAAGCTTGACCCCAACTCGACGAGAACTCGCATCAACCTTGGGAACGTGTATGTCGCCGAGGAAAAGCCCGACCTAGCCGAGAAGGAGTTCAGAACGGTCCTGCGCCTCGATCCTGCGAATCGCGATGGCAACTACAACTTGGGTCTGGTCCTGACGGCGAAGGGTCAGCCTGCGGAAGCCATTTCCCACTTTCAGCGCGTGCGCCCCGCGAACGTTCAGACTCGCTTTAACCTCATTCGCGCCCTTCTCCAGGCGCGCAGGACTGTCGAAGGCCTAAAAGCGGCAACCGAGCTATCCACCCACAATAAAGACAACGTCGAATTGCATTTCACACTAGGCGTGCTACTCGCTTCTGAAAAGCAATACCCGGCCGCCCAACTCGAGCTGGAAAAGGCCATTGCGTTGCAGCCGGAGACTTTTGAGATTCTGTTCAATCTTGGACAGACCTATCTTCGAGGCCGCGAATACACGAAAGCCGAGCAGGCGCTGAATCGAGCGCTGAAACTGAAACCGGATTCACCCGAGACACTGTATCTATTGGCGCAAGTTTATGCGGATCAGACGAGGGCAGTCGATGCTCTGGACCTGCTGATTCGCGCGCACAAGCTGGCTCCCCAGAATACGGACATCATTTTTCTCCTAGCGCGCGTCAGCATGTCGCAGAATTATTTTGAAGATGCGATCCCGCTTCTGGAATCAGGCTTGAAAATTGCGCCCCAACGAGTCGACCTGCATGCCGCATTGGGCGAGAGCTACTTCATGTCCGGCAAAGCCGAAAGAGCCATCGAAGAGTTCAAGACTTTGATTCAACTGGATCCGTCGCCGCGATCTTATACATTCATGGGACTCTCTTATCGTCACCTGGGGCGATTCGATGACTCCCGAAAGTACTTTCAGGAGGGACTCAAGAAGGATCCGCACAACGCTTCGTGCCTATTTAACATGGGCTACATCGAGGAGCGCCAGGGAAATCACGCGCGGGCCGAAGAGCTGTTTCAGCAGGCTCTCCGGTCGAATCCTGATTATTCTGAAGCGCTCTTGGAGTTGGCCAATCTGCGAATCGCCGACAAGAGATTGGAAGAGGCCGCCGACCTGCTTCGACGATATGTAAAAGTCAGCCGCAACGCCGCTGCCGGATATTACAAGCTCGCCATGGTGGAGAGGAGCCTCCATCAGCTTGCGGCGGCGCAAAGGGATCTGAATGTCTTTCAAACACTCTCGAAGGACGCTTCGCCCGGCCCTTACCCGTATCAACATCTTTTCGATTACCTCAATAATCGCTCCAGCCTTTCGCCCCGGGCTCGAACGGAGTTGGACTTGACCGAGCTGACGGAGCAGATTCAGAAACACCCGGACCAGCCGCAAGACCTCTATCTTCTAGCCGAGACTTATCTGAAGCTGGCCAAACTCGAAGATGCGCGAAAAACAATTGCGCGGCTTGACCAGATCAGCTCGGGCGACTACCGCACGCAAACCGGGGTGGGTGTTCTGCTTGCTCGATACCGTTTGTATGACGACGCCATCCAGCATTTCCAATCGGCCTTGCGTGCCAATCCGGATTCTGATGACGTGAAATTTGATTTGACCGACGCTTATTTCCGCAAAGGCTTCTATGCGCAAGCGCTTGAAGCCTCCAAGCAAGTTTCGGCGTCGGGCCAGCAGGATGATGCTTACTTGGCGCTGGTCGGCGACATCTACGCGCATCTCGGCGAAACGGCCCGCGCCAAAGAAATCTTCCAGGAAGCCATTCGCCGAAATCCTGACAACGACCAGTATTGCCTCTCGCTGGCTCTCGTGGAACTCCGCGAAAATAATGTCGGCGGCGCCGAAGAGACTTTGCGGAAAAGCCTGGCGCGAATCCCCAGTTCCGGAAAAATCCTCTGGGGCTTGGGAATTGTCTCGGTGTTGGAAGGGAAGACGCCCCAAGCCGAGGATAACCTCGAGCGTGCCGTAGACCTTTTGCCGGAATGGCCAGGAAGTTATTCCGCGCTGGGCGTTTTTTATTATCAAACCGGAGAGATCGCCAAAGCCCGCGAAGTGCTGAATCGCTTCAAGGGCAGCAACGCTGCGGGCGGCCTGGATGTGAATCGCATTGAAGAAGCTCTGGCCAAGGCTCCGGTGAGGTCGTCTTCGCTTCGCGAACCCCTGCCAATGGTTGCCCGGCAGCAATTACTTCAACTCGCGTTGTCCCTCGCTGACCGGACACTATGAGCAGACAGGGAACGGGGAAAAGCGCAACGATCAGCAAGGCATTCGCGCTTACAAGCAACTGGAGCGCAATCCTTGCGCTCAGCGCTGTGAGTGTTGCCGCCATCCAACTAAAGAGTTCCACTGGGCAAGCTCCTAAAATGCAGGACGCGCGAATCACCGTCCGCTACACGGACATTCGGCAGTCCGCGGGAATCACGTTTCGCCAGGATTCCACGCAAACGGACGAGAAGTATTACCTCGAAACCATGGGCACCGGCGTCGGCTGGATTGACTACGATCAGGACGGCCTGATGGATCTCTACTTCGTCCAATCGGCCGCCACTGATATTTACAAACCACCGCATCCTCTGCATTCGGCGCTCTACCACAACAATGGCGACGGAACATTTACGGACGTTACGGAAAAAGCCGGTGTGGGCGGGGAGGGGCATTACGGTCAGGGCGTTGCCGTCGCGGACTATGACAATGACGGCTACCCCGATCTGTACGTAACTGGCTATGGGCGCGCGATCCTCTATCACAATAACGGCGACGGAACGTTTACCGACGTCACTGCGAAGGCCGGCGTTGCGGACGAAGGCCAGTGGTCCACCAGTGCCGGTTGGTTTGACTACGACAAGGATGGTTGGCTCGACTTGGTCGTCACGAATTACATCGAGTGGACGCCGAAAACGAATCTGTGGTGTGGCGAGCGTCGTCCCGGCTACCGCTCGTACTGCAATCCGGGCAACTACAAGGGGCAGAAGACCAAACTCTATCACAATAATCACGACGGCACGTTCACCGACGTCAGCGATTCTTCAGGTGTTGGCAAGCCTGAATCCAAAGGCATGGGTGTAGTGCTCGCAGACTTCAACAACGACGGCTGGCCGGACATCGCCATCGCGAATGACACTTGGCCGAATTTTTTGTTCATCAATAAACATGACGGAACGTTTCAGGATGTTTCCTTCATTTCCGGCCTGGCGGCAAGTGAGGACGGCCGCTACGAAGCAGGAATGGGGATCGACGCCGCCGATGTGGACGGAGACGGTTGGCAGGATGTTTACGTCACGCACCTTGATTTTGAATTGAATCGCCTCTACCACAACAACCGGGATGGAACGTTCGATGACTACACCTACCGCTCGGGCATCGGCAACAAGGCCATTCTCCTGAGCGGCGTGTCCATGAAATTTCTGGATTACGACAACGACGGCTGGCCCGACATCTTGCAACTGAATGGCGCCATGCTTGACAACGTGAATCTCTATCACAGCGAAGTTTCTTACAAAGAGCCATTGCTGATGTTCCGTAATTTGGGGAAAGGCCAGTTCGAAAAAGTTTCAGACTCTTTGGGCCCGGGCTTCGTTCGCCCTATCGCCGGCCGCGGCCTGGGCACCGCGGATTTCGACAATGACGGTGACATCGACATCGCCATTAACAATCGCGGCGACTTTCCAGAGCTCCTGCGTAACGATGGCGGAAACCTCAATCATTGGCTGGAAGTTCTGCTCATCGGCACAAAATCCAATCGCGATGGCATCGGTTCTTCCCTTAAGCTGACTTCCGAGGGCGTCACGCACGTCGAGCAGTCCAAGGGCGGCATGAGCTACATGTCGGCTAGTGATCCGCGCGTTCATTTTGGTTTGGGCAAGCGAACGAAGATCGAGTCTCTGGAGATCGCTTGGCCGAGCGGTCAGGTGGATAAACTGGCGAATGTGCCCGTCGACAAGATCATCGCCGTCAAGGAAGGCGTAGGAATTGTTCCGCGCAATTTTCCCAGGGTCCCGAACAAATGAATCTTCTGCGGCGGCATTTTCTCGGCTCATCTCTTGTAGTTCTCGGCAGCTCACTCCTCGACGCCCTTACAACTCCGCTCTGGAAGTGGCGCAGCTCGATTCGCCTCGACGCGGCAACTCTTCCCGATCCGTCCATTTCAAATTCACCGCCAACGTCTCCGGTTCAGTTCGTCGACGTAGCTCGCGAGGCCGGCCTGACCATTCCCAATGTCTGGGGCGGCGCCGATCACAAGAAATACATCATTGAAGCCAAGGGCAGCGGCCTCGCTTTTTTCGATTATGACCTTGACGGTTGGCTGGACATCTATCTCACCAACGGAACGCGCTTCAATACCGACTGGCCCGCCGGCAAAGCCCCCACTTCTCATCTGTACAAAAATAATCGTGATGGAACCTTCACAGACGTCACCGAAAAATCCGGCCTCGCCCGCACCGGCTGGCAGACCGGTGTCTGCGTCGGCGATTACGACAACGACGGCTCGGACGATCTCTTCTGCTGCTTCTGGGGACACAACATCCTGTTTCACAACAACGGCGACGGCACTTTTACGGACGTCACGCGCAAAGCGGGTGTCTACGACGAACAAATTCGTTGGGGCGCGGGCTGCACCTGGCTAGACTACGACCGCGACGGCCGCCTCGATCTCTTCGTTTGCAATTACATCAAGCTCGATCCCGAGAAAACTCCCTCCAAGAGTGAACCCACGCAGTGCCAGTGGAAGGGCGTTCCGGTAATGTGCGGCCCGCGCGGCTTAACCGGCGACACCAACGTTCTCTTCCACAACAACGGCGACGGCACCTTTACCGACGTCTCCGCGAAATCCGGAATTCTGAAGCCCGGACCGCGCTATTCCATCACCGCCGTCTCCTATGATTTCGATAACGACGGCTGGCCCGATATTTACGTCGCCGTGGATTCCGAGCCCAGCATCCTCTTCCACAACAATCACGACGGCACCTTTACCGATGTCGCGGTGATCGCCGGCTGCGCTTATAGCGAAAACGGCCACGAACAAGCCGGCATGGGCGTCGCGGTTGCCGATTACGACTGCGACGGATGGTTTGACATTTTCAAGACCAACTTCGCAGACGACACCTGCAATCTCTACCGCAACAACGGCGACGGAACCTTCAGCGACGTCACGTTTTCCTCGGGCATCGGCATCAACAACCAATACGTCGCCTGGGGTTGCGGCTTTCTTGATTACGACAATGATGGGTGGCCGGACCTCCTGCAGATCAATGGACACGTCTACCCGGAAATCGAAGGCCACGAGCTTGGCCAGACCTACAAGAATCCGCGACTGGTCTACAAGAATCTTGGTGATGGTCGCTTCAAGGACGTCTCGTCAGAAATGGGGCCCGGGATCAGCGAGCGCTTCTCCAGCCGCGGCGCAGCCTTCGGCGACTATGACAACGATGGCGACATCGACGCTCTGGTCCTGAATATGAACGACCCACCTTCGCTCCTTCGCAATGACGGCGGCAACCAGCAGAATTGGATCAAGATCAAGCTGATCGGCACAAAGTGCAATCGCACCGCCATTGGAGCTCGCGTCCGCGTTGTCACTGGCAAGCATGCCCAGATCGACGAAGTCCACAGTGGCTCCAGCGTCATGTCACAGAACGACCTGCGACTGCACTTCGGCTTGGGAAAATCTCAAATGGTCGATCTTATCGAAGTGAAGTGGCCCACTACTCAGAAGGTCGAACAGTTCAAGCAGGTGAAAGCCAATCAGATCCTGACAATCCGCGAAGGCGCCGGGATCGTCGCACCCGTCAACGCCAAGTCAAAATAGGAGATTTTAATTTTCAACGAGACGAAGAAGATGCCGGTTGCTCCTTTAAAATGACCAGAAATTGCCTAAGTTCCCGCCGCTGGCGTTCGATTTCAGCGGTCTCCGCTTTTTCCATTTTCTCGTACTCTTGAAACTCCTCCTCCGCCTTCGATTCTTCCTTGGTTCGCCGGTAGGCTACACCCAGCCGGTAATGAGCTTCACTAAGTCGCGGGCTCACCTCGATCGCCCTCTTGTAATCGCGAATCGCCTGCTGGAAATCGCCCCGCTCGGAATGCAAAATCCCCAGTTGTAGATAAGCCTCGCCAAGTTGGGGATCGATGCTCGCCGCTTTTTCGAACAGCGTTTCGGCTTGCTGCAAGCCTGCCGCATTCTCTGATCCTCGGTCGCGCTTCCACAGTGCCACACCATAATAATAGTTCGCTAAAGCATTCTCAGGCTGTTCTCTCACAAAGCGTGCCAGCTTTTGTTCCGCGCAGGGCGGCAGAGCGGGCGTCCCCTTCGCCATTTTTACCAGGAAAACATAGGGCGTAGGATCTGTCGGCTTCAAGTCCGAGGCTTCGCAGAGCCGCCGCGCCGCTTCCTCCGTATTGCCCGCGGTGAAGAGCGCCGCCCCCAGTCCCGCCAGCATTCGCGCAGACTCCGGATGCGCGTGCGACCCCTTCGTAAAGACTTCTACGGCTGGTTCGTCCGCTCGATGAAGCAGGAGCTCGGTCCCCCACTCGAAATAGTTCTGCTCGCTCGGGTCCATGTGAGCCGCCCGCTCATGTTCGCGCACCGCTTCCAGCGGGTCACCCAATCGTTCGTTAAGTTCGCCGAGCAGCCGATGCCCGTCGGCAGTATCCGCCTTCGCCAGCATCCTTCGCGCATTCTCACGAGCTCCAAGCAATTGTCCCTTGGATTCGACGGAGTTCAGGGACGTCGTTCCAGCTTTGCTATCCACTGCGGAACTTTCAACCAGCCCGCTGTTTTTGAGCGCCAACGTTTCCTTTGCCAAAGCTTCGCTCGTTCGTACATTCACGTCCGATCCATGCATCCCTGCATTATTCCAATCCGTAACTCCGGCGATCGTGAAGTTCGGCCTGTCGTCAAATTCCATCGCCGCTGCCGCAGCCTTGGAAGAACTGGATGTGCCAGGAGCTCCGGCATGATCCGCAGCCAAGGATTCAAGGACCAGATCAACGCGTTTCTTGTCTCCCGCATTTAGAACTAGCGGATTCGAGACGCACTCACGCCATCCCGATTTTTCCGCCCTAACTGTGTAGACGCCCGGCCTCACTTCTGAAAAAACAAAACTCCCATTCATGTTGGATTTCGTTTCGAAAGAGATGGACTGCTCCTTTTCCTCCAGCCGCACGACTACTCCCGCGAGCGACTCTCCAGCCGAACTCCGCACCGTGCCTTGTACGGTGTTCATTTGCGCCTGCGATGGAGAAGTACTTTGCGCGCAGGCCACCTCAGCAAAAATACCCAGCAGGGCGCCAACTGCAGCGATCCGGGCCGCAAGAAATTGTTTTTTCATTGGCCTCGTTGCAGCGAGGGCTTTGCGCGAAAAATTCGCCATGCGGGCCGTCTCAATTCTGCCGACCAACCTGTTGACCAAGGTTATGCCTCAGCGGCGCCTTGGTAGGCATTCTATCCGCCGCCATGCCCCCCCGCAACGCCCGGTACGGACCGGGCGCATCGCTGACAGGCGGGAGCCATCCTGTGGATCGCGCCTCAGAACTTTACATTTTCTCGGACGTCAGGCATAAGAGAAGCGGAAAGTTGCACAGATTCGCCTTTGGAAGAAACTGGCCCCGTGATCCTGACATCTCTATGAAGGCCCTGCTGCTCTCAAAATACCGTCATCTGGAGATTACCGATCTTCCCAACCCCGTTCCCGGGCCGGGTGAGATTTTAGTCAAGGTTGCGGCTTGCGGTATTTGCGGCAGCGACGTGCATGGCTACGACGGCTCCTCCGGCCGGCGCATTCCGCCAATCGTTATGGGCCATGAAGCTGCCGGCCGCGTCGCGAAAGTCGGACCGCAAGTAACCGGATGGGCCGAAGGCGATCGAGTCACTTTTGATTCGACGATCTCTTGCGGAACGTGTCGCTATTGCGCTCGCGGAGAAATCAATCTCTGCGACCAACGCCGCGTGCTCGGAGTTTCCTGCTCCGATTACAGTTGTGCAGGGGCTTTCGCGGAATACGTGATTGTTCCGCAGCGAATTGTGTATCACTTGCCGGACAGTCTTTCTTTTTCCGAAGCGGCCATGCTGGAGGCCGTAGCCGTCGCGGTTCACGCGGTGGGGCTCTCAAGAATTTCTTCCGGCAATCAAGCTCTCGTTCTGGGTGCTGGAATGATTGGGCTGCTCACCCTGCAAGCCCTGCGCGCCGCTGGCTGTTCAACCGCATACGTTGCCGACGTGGATGCCTCGCGCTTGAAACTTGCTAAAGAAGTCGGCGCCACCGAAACTCTGCATGCCACTGGCGATGATTTAGTTTCCCAAGTTCTCCGCCTCACGAACAACGCCGGCGTCGACGTTGCCGTTGAAGCCGTCGGCATTGACGCAACTGTCCGCGCCGCCGTAAATTCTGTTCGCAAGGGTGGAACAGTCACTCTGGTCGGCAATATCACTCCTGAAGTAACCTTGCCGCTGCAAAAAGCCGTGACGCGCCAGGTTCGCCTCCAAGGCTCATGCGCCTCTGCCGGAGAATACCCTCGGGCCATCGAGCTGCTGACCAGCGGCGCCATCAAAGTAAAACCGCTTATCACCGCCATCGCCCCTCTCGATGACGGGCCACAGTGGTTTGAGCGGCTGTACTCGCGCGAGCCAAACCTGATGAAAGTCGTCCTCACTCCCGGAACTGTTTTGTGATTTCATTTCCATGAAGAACGAGCTCTTCGATCTTACCGGCCGCGTAGCTATTGTGACCGGCACCAGCCGCGGCCTCGGCCAGAATCTGGCCCGTGCCCTGGCCAAAGCTGGCGCCGACCTCGTCCTCACCAGCCGCAATCGCGACCACTTGCTCACGTTTGAATCAGAAATAAAATCCCTCGGGCGCCGCGCTGTTTCGCTGCAGCTCGACGTCCGCCATCTTTCGAGCATTCAGCAGATGGTCGCCGACGCCGAATCCGCTTTCGCTCATATTGATATTCTGGTGAACAACGCCGGATGCAATGTCCGAAAGCCCGCCCTTGAAGTCACGTGGGAGGATTGGAATCTGATTCTCGATACCAATCTGCGCGGCAGTTTTTTTGTCGCCCAAGCCGTGGCCCGCCTCATGATTCCGCGGCGTTATGGACGGATCATCAACATTGGCTCGGTTACCAGCGTTGCCGGATACGCCGGACTGGGCCCCTACGGTGCAAGCCGCGGCGGAATCCGTCAGTTGACCATGAGCCTCGCGGACGACTGGGGCAAACACGGCATCACCGTGAATTGCCTGGCCCCAGGATGGTTTCGCACCGAACAAAATAAAATTCTTTACGAGAATAAAGAGTGGGTCGAGTATCTCTGCGATCGCATTCCGCTCAAACGCCCCGGCCAGCCGAATGATCTAGACGCTGCTATGGTTTTCCTTGCGGCGGAGTCCAGCCGCTACGTGACGGGGCAAACTTTGCTGGTGGACGGCGGAATCTCCACCGGCGCAACCCGCGCCCTGGCCGCGTCCCCAGAGAAGCCTCCAGACTCCCGCTAGATCAAACTTTTCCAGAGCACGTCGCGCTCTTGGAAATTTATTTTATGCCGGTTCAGGGATCGCTTCGATCCGCCCCAGCAAAAATACGTAACCACCGATCCCCAGAACCAGAAAAGCTGTTGCGCCGATAAACGCGCCGGCGAAGGAATGTGTCGCTTGTACGATATAGCCCGTAAAAATCGGCGCAGCAATCCCGGCAAGTTGATTGCAGAAATTGAGAATTCCTCCGAGCGTGCCAACGCTTTCTCGCGGCGCAATCAGCGACGGGATCGACCATCCCACCGGTGAAGCCGCGGACAATCCTCCGATCGACATGCTGATCCAAAAAAGTGCGGTGACAGGACTGTGCGCGTGCGCGGTGCCGAGAATCCCCAGACCGAAAGCTGTTCCGCCGACAAGCACCACTTGTCGAACTCGTGTTGCGCTCCATCCCCGCTGGACCAATGTGTCCACGAGCCACCCACCCACCACAAGGTCGGTAAACGTTGCGAACAACCAGGGCACGCTGGTATAGAGCGCCGAATGCAGCAAGTCCACGTGCAGGCTGGACGAGAGATAAGAGGGCAGCCAGGTCAAGAGCAGATAGAAAGTGTAGTTGTACGACGCGAAACCCAGGGCCAAGCCCCACACTTTACGCTGTCGCAGCAAGTAGACGAGAGGAGCTCCTTTGGCGGCTCTCGCGCGATCTTCCGGCTGCGCTCCGCCCCTGGCGATGAACTCGCGCTCCGCGGCTGTCAGTAATTTATCCTCGCTCGGATTTCGATAGATGGCATAGAACAGCGCGAAATACAGAAGACTAATGATGCCGGTCGCCGCAAAATTCCATCGCCAGCCGAATCGCCACAACAAGAGGCCCAGCACGGGTATTCCAACCGCCGAAGAAAATTTCGCCGCAGAATCAAACATGGCCGTGGCCAGGCTGCGTTCGTTTTTGGGGAACCAGTAGCCGGTCGCTTTCGCATTCGCCGGAAATGTCGGAGCTTCGCCGATCCCCAGGAGGAAACGCGCCCCAAACAAACTGCCAACGCCCGTGGAAATGGCTGCGGCGAAAGAAGCTACGCTCCAAATCACCGTGCTGACGATTCCAACGCGGCGCACGCCAAAGCGATCCAGCAGCAGCCCGGAAGGCAGCTGGAGCATTGCGTACGTCCAGTTGTATGCGCTTGAGAGGTACCCGAACATCACCGCGGAAATTCCAAACGAAGCTTCGAGCGCATCCCGCGAAACGGAAAGATTCACGCGATCAAAATAATTGACCAGAATTCCGGCGCCTAACAGAAGCGCAATCGTCCACCGCCGGCGAGGTATTTTTTCGCTGCGAAGCTCTGTTTGTGGCATGGAATGCGGCCGTTTGCGGGGGCCATCATAGCGTATCCCGCCCGCACGCCCACCGAAAACTCCACAATCATGTTTGACAATACTGAACTTGCAAGCGCCTCTGATTTAGTCTGGCTAAAGCACTGCTTTAAAATTTCCAGATTGACTAACGGCTCTTGCGCTCCTAATGTCCCTTCCAATACCACGATTCAAAAGGCTGAGTGTGACGATCGGCCAAAGTAATCGTCGGGTGAGTTCTTCGTTCAATTCAGCTTTGGGGTTTTGTGCGCGGCTATTTCGTCGAGGACTGCCGCATTCGATGGTCATTCGTCGGGCCGGCCCGGACTCTCGTTCCGGCACGCCTCGAAAGGGTAGGCAGAAAATGAAGAAGCATGTCTTGTTTGTTCTTCTTGTTCTCCTGTTCGTTGCGGTTTCTTCGCAAGCGCAGGGTCTAGGCAGCATCGCTGGCAGGATCACCGACCCCGGAGGCGCTTCCGTCGCCAATGCCAAAGTGACTGCTCTCCAGGTGGGGACTGGCTTCTCCCGCACGGCTCTCGCGGATGCGGAGGGCCTCTTTGTCATCCCCTCTCTTCAGCCGGCAACTTACGACCTGTCGGTCGAAGCAAACGGATTTAGCACCTCCAGGGAATCCAGAATCGTCCTGCTTGCGGATCAAACCCTCACGGTGAACGTCGGCTTGAAGCTGGGCATGACGACCGAAGTCGTTGTGGTTTCTGGAAACGCGCTGCAGGTGGACACCGCCACTTCAACGTTGAAACAGGTCATCGAACAACAGCGCCTAGTTGAGATGCCTCTGGAGGGCCGCAACGCGGCGAAGCTCACTTTGCTGGTGCCGGGCGCTGTGTACTCTGCCAATGGAGGCGCCGACCAAGGCACGACAAAGACGTTTCCCGGGGCCGTCACGATTTCGGCCAACGGCGCGCGCCAGGATATGGTCAGCTACCAGCTCGACGGCGGAAACTACGTAGACGAATACACTAACGTCAATCAGCCGTTTCCGTTTCCCGACGCGCTTCAGGAGTTCAGCGTCCAGACCAGTAACTACAGTTCGGAATACGGGCAGAACGCCGGAGCGGTAGTGAATGTCATCACCAAATCCGGCACCAACAATTTTCACGGCGATGTGTTTGAGTTTCTGCGCAATTCCGTTTTCAACGCCAGGAACTTCTTTGCGCCTTTCAACCTCAAAGACAACGGGCGGGATCAGCTCAAACGCAATCAGTTCGGAGGAACCGTCGGCGGTCCCATTATTCACGACAAGACGTTTTTCTTTGCGGGATTCCAAGGTACTCGCCTGCGGAACCTGGGGAGTCCCACAAGCTCGACCGTGCCCTCGCAAGCCGACATCACAGCGTTCACGGCGGGCGGAGGCACCATTGATCCGACAGTGGCAAATCTGCTGCCGCTTCTTCCCCTCCAGCCTACTTCGCGTTCCGTCACCTTTGTCCGGCCGGATAGGCAGAATTTCAACGAGGTACTCGGCCGGGTGGACCATGCTTTTAGTCAGAAAGACCGGCTCTCGGTTCGGTACGACTACAACTATTTCAGCAAAGCTGCGGTTTTTGTCCCCACGAATATTCTGACATATGCGGACGGTTCGAAGATCGCCAACCAGAATTACTTGATTCACGAGTCCCACGTGCTCAGGCCCTCTCTTCTTAATGATTTTCGATTCAGCTACGCCCGTGAAAAAGCCAGCCGCGGTCCGGATAGCACAGTGCCCAGCGTTCAGAGTCTCGGCTCTATGATTCCATTTCAGCCCACCGCGCATGCGATTCAGCAAATTCGCGTGAACGGTGGATTCAGCTTTGGTGATAACCCCCAAGCAGCATTTGTCCGAAACAATTTCACCTGGAGCGATGATGTCAGTTGGGTGAAAGGGAAACACGACTTCCGTTTTGGCGGCATTCTTGAACGCAGCCGCATCGATCTAAACAACCTGTTCTTCCAGCCCGCGGAATTTAGCTTCTGTAACCCAGCTCCAGGCGCAGGCCAGACCGCAAGTCAAGTAGTCTTTAATAATTTTCTTGCGGGCAAGCTTTGCGACTACAGCGGCAACTTTGCGTTCCGTCAGGGCGCGGGAGAATTCAAGAACAACCGCGACATCTTCGGTGGCGTATATGCCCAGGATAATTTCAGAGTGACTCACCGCCTGACATTGAATCTCGGGCTCCGCTACGAACCGGCTCTTCCTTGGCGAGAAATCAAAGGGCGTGTCCAACAGTTCCGGCTGGACGGATTGAGCGCCAATGTCCGTTCGACGCAATTCCCTAATGCGCCCCCGGGCGTGTATTTCCCTGGTGATCCCGGCGTTCCCCCTTATGGAATCAACGCCAGTCTCAAGAATTTTGCGCCGCGTATTGGGTTTGCTTATGACGTTTTCGGTGATGGTAAGACCAGCATCCGTGGCGGAGCCGGCATTTTCTACAACAGCCGCATTACTGGCATCATCAACAACCGCTTTGTGGATCAGACCCCCTTCAGTCCTCAGCTCATTTTCAGCACTGGCGTCGTCAACCCCGGAACGCTCACCGATCCGCTTTGCACCCTTTCCTCGACCCAGACGGCTCAGAATTGCACCCCGCAGGCCAATCTTTTTCCATCTCCGTTTCCGCCGCCTAAGAACTCTGCATTTGCCCTTGGCGGCCTATATTTGAGTTGGGACCCAGCAAACAACTACCAGGTCCCCACCGTTTACAACTGGAACCTGGCTATCGAGCGCCAATTGCCCTCCACCATCCTCGTGCGCGCAGCCTATGTCGGCTCCCGCAGCACGCACCTCACGGAAACGCTGAACTTAGATCCAGCGCCTTTTTCTCCTACGGGAACGAAAGGCACCCTCAGATTGAACGCCATTGCAGCTTCCTTGGGCATTACTCCGAGTAATTTGTTTTCCCAGGTTCAGCAGGATTCGCAGGACATCAACGCCAACTACCATTCCCTCCAGTTGTCAGCAGAGAGGCGTATGACTCACGGCGTGACCATTCTCGGTAGTTACACCTGGTCAAAGAGCATCGACGATCTCCCCCCGGTAGCTGGCGTCACAGGTTTCGATGCTGGCTTCTCCGCTCGCCCGTGGGATGACCCTTTGCGGCATCAATTCGATCGCGGGCCTTCGGAATTTGATCACACCCATCGCTTCGTCTCTTCTTTCGTTTGGGAGCTTCCTGCTTTCTCCGGATCCAAAGGGTTCTTGCACCACGCCTTCGGGGGGTGGCAGTACAGCGGGCTCGTTGCCGCGCAGACCGGCCGCCCGTTCACGGTTCTGCAGGGAGCGGAACTTTCCGGTACCGGACTCGGCCAAGATCGCGGCACGTTGGTGGCAGGAGTCAGTCCTTACGGCACAACCCAATGCGGCACCACGACAAATTGTGTGAGCTGGCTTAACAAGGCCGCTTTTGCAACGAACGCGGCTTCAGTCGGCACGTACGGTGCTACAGGTAAGAATGCCTTTCGAATGCCCGGCAAGTACAACTGGGACATGGGACTCTCCAAGAGTTTCACTTTCACAGAACGCTGGAGACTTCAATTCCGAGCTGAATTTTTCAACGTTTTTAACCGCGTGAACTTTTTTGACGAGGAAGTGCCCTCAGGCGCCGGCTCTCAGCCAAGCATCACGAATTTCCAGAAGCTCAGTGCCGGCGCTTTCGGAACGTTTCGGGCAGGCCAGGCTGGCGACCCGCGCATCGGCCAATTGGCGCTAAAACTCTTCTTCTGACCCCCTCCACGAGAGAGGAAACGTCGGGGCGCCTTTCGAGGGCGCCCCGATTTTTGTGGTAAGAAATAACGGCGTGTCGAGTCCCGGTGAGGTGCGCATGACAAAAAAACTCGCTCTGCTTTCCTTGCTTGCAATTCCGTTTCTGCTCGCGCGCTCCGATGAACCCACTCCGGAGGGCGTCGGGCATTGGTCTGCGTCTGCCCTAGGTCATGTCACGCAATCTCTGAGCGCCGATGCGGCCTCCGATCCGCACCACCTTGCCGTGAAACAACTCACCGATTATCCCAACGAAAGTTTCCTGCTGGTTCACAGGGAAGCGGACGGCCAACCCGAATGGCACGAGACTCAAGCCGACGTCTTCTTCGTGCAATCCGGCTCGGCGACGTTGGTCGTTGGCGGAACGCTGCTGAATGGCGAAACTGTCGCGCCGCATGAAAAACGCAACGGCACGATTCAAGGCGGCTTTCGGCGCAAGCTCGTCGCCGGAGACGTCGTTCGCATCCCGGCGCGGATGCCGCACCAGCTACTGCTCGATGGCGCGCACCAGTTCAATTACCTGGTCGTCAAAGTGAAGGGCTATTAGTCTCCACCCTTGCGGCTAACTCGCGCCGGGGCCGACCGCTACTACAAAATAAGTTGCCGGAGTATCACCCACATTCTTGATCCCGTGTTCATCGTTCGAATGCACGAACCCCGCGGAGCCTGGCCCAAAGCGCGAGCTCGTGCCGTTAATGGTAAGTTCCACGGTTCCTTCTCGGACGAGCCACATCTCCGAATGCACGTGATGATGTGGTGGATGAGGCATGCCGCCCGGCGGCAGCGTCGTTTCATGCACCTCCAGCGATTCTCCAGTGGCGAGCTTGCCCTTCAATACATTGCGAATCTGCGCGCCGTTCGGCGTTCGAACCGGCAGCTTTTCGAAGGGATACACCGCCGAGGGCATTGCGTTTTCTTTCGCAGCGGTACCCGCTTCCTGAAGGATGGAAGGGATCAGCACTACAGGAAGCATCGAAAATAGTTGACGCCGGGTCGCGCTCATGGTTTTCTCCTTTTGCCGCTGGTGAAAGCATCGTTTAGCGAATTCGAATGCATTGAATGGAGATGTTCCTCGACTTCGAGACCAAGAATCTTTAGCATGCCCTAGTTTGTCAAGAGCCGCATTTTCACGTTCAATATTTGAAACGCAGACGGGGACCCAGGTGACAGCGCAAATTCGCACGCCAGCTATGCAAGAGGCGAGTAACTCGGCAAATTTTATTGCCGCAGACCTTGCTCCGCCGGCCGAATGGAATCGTGGATCGTTCCAGGTCACAGCGGCCGCATTCACCGTTCTGTTTTGCATTGTCGGCATGGCCCTCTGGGGCCTTCCGTTTTATTACGACTTCATGGTGCAGCAGTTTGGCTGGACCCGCGGGCAGGTCACTTCTGGAAACGCTCTGAGCAAATTGGTGGTGGGACCGTTGTTCGGATTCTTCGCCGGATGGATGGTGGACCGCTTTGGGCCGCGCCGGCTCATGCTGGCGGGAATTTTGATGGCGGGTGCGGCGCTGATTGGACTGGGAAGCATCTCGACGCTGGGCATGTTTTATTTTTTCTACATGCTGAATGCGCTGGGTTACGTTTGCGGAGGTCCGCTGCCCAGCCAGGTGCTATTGTCGCGTTGGTTCGAACGGTCCCGTGGAAAGGCGATGGGATTTGCTTATTTGGGAATTGGGCTGGGCGGAGCGGCGGTGCCGTGGATTTCGCACACTCTGGTGCAACACTTTGGCTGGCAAGCGGCGCTTCGAGCGCTCGGATTTTTGATTTTGGTGATTGCTCTTCCCGCGGCGTTGCTCGCGAAAGAGCCGCCGCAGGCGAAAAAGCCGTATCACGCGAAAACGAGCGTCTCGCCCGTTGCGCTCGCTGAATTCACTGAAGCGCGAAACGCGTTCACCACAGTTCCTTTTTTTCTGCTGACGCTCGGCAGCATGTTTTCGATTGCCGCAGTCAGTGGCGCGCAACAGAACTTGAAACTGTTTCTAAGTCTCGATCTTCACTTCGCGCAAGGCCAGGCCGCGCGCATTTTGTCGCTGGTCCTCGCCTTCAGCATTGCCGGGCGCCTGCTCATGGGCTGGCTGGCCGACCGCTTTCCAAAAAAATACGTCATGGTGCTGATTTACATTCTTGTTGCGGCGGCGATTCCGCTGTTATTTGCGGGGCGGGCGCCGGCGGCCATCTACATTTTCGCCGCGGTGTTTGGGATTGGCCTTGGCGGCGACTATATGATCGTTCCGCTGATGACCGCGGAGATTTTCGGTGTGCAACTCCTTGGCCGCCTGCTCGGAGTTATTTTGACTGCGGGAAGCGTGGCGGAAGCAGTGTCGCCGTGGCTCGTTGGTCGCTTGCGCGACACGACAGGAAGTTATTCCGCAGGCTTTCTCGTGCTGGTCGCCCTGGGTTTGCTGGGCGCGGCGTCTGCGGCGATGCTGCCCAGAGGAAAGCAATCCGCATGAGCGCGAAGCCGATCCTGCGTCTTGGAGCTCTGAAGGACGTAGCGCGATTTCAGGAGCACGTGCAATCGCTGCGATTGAATATTCCTTGCGACAGCGAAATTGTGTGCGGCGCTGAATCATCGTTGAGAAAACCGCTGGTTCGCGGAGAAATCAAAATCGGCAATCGCATCGCCGTTCAGCCCATGGAGGGCTGGGACGGAACCGCGGATGGGAATCCCAGCGAGCACACCATCCGCCGCTGGAAAAGATTCGGCCAGAGCGGCGGAAAATTAATTTGGGGAGGGGAAGCCGTTGCGGTTTCTCACGAGGGGCGCGCGAATCCGAATCAACTCGTGACGGCAGAGCACACGCGGAAAGGAATCGCGAAGTTGCGAGAAGTTCTGATCGAAGAGCACCGCAGGACAACGGAATCGGATGAAGGACTGCTCATCGGATTGCAATTAACACACTCCGGAAGATTTTGCCGGCCGAACGCGCAAAACAAGCCGGAGCCGTGCATCCTTTATCATCACCCGATCCTGGACCGCAGATTGGGATTGCCTCGTGAGTATCCGATTCTGACCGATGGAGAGATTGGAGCCATCATTGAAAATTTTCATCGCGCCGCGAAAATGGCTCACGAATTAAGTTTCGATTTTGTAGACGTCAAGCATTGCCACGGTTACCTGGGGCACGAGTTTCTGAGCGCGCATACGCGGGAAGGGAAGTACGGCGGAAGTTTTGAGAATCGCACGCGATTCCTGCGAGAAGTGGTGCAAGGAATCCGGTCGATGGCGCCAGGAATGCACATTGGCGTGCGGTTTTCTGCATTTGATTCGGTGCCGTTTCGCCCTGATCCCGCTTTGTCAGGCAATGGAAAACTGGGGCCGGGAATTCCGGAATCCCGGGAAAATTTGATTCCGTACCGGTGGGGATTCGGAGTGAAGCAGCGCGACCCCACCCAGATGGATCTGACGGAAACGATGCAATTCTTGTCGTTGCTGGAAGAATTGGACATTCGCCTGGTGAATATCACGGCGGGGAGTCCTTATTACAATCCGCACATTCAGCGGCCGGCGCTTTATCCGCCATCGGACGGATATCAGCCACCGGAAGATCCACTGTTTGGCGTGGCGCAGCAGATGAGCGTTACGCGAGAATTGAAACAACGATTTCCGAATTTGATTTTTGTAGGAACGGCATACAGCTATTTACAGGATTTTCTGCCGCATGTGGCGCAAGCGGCGGTGCACGAAGGATGGACGGATTTCGCAGGGTTAGGGCGGATGGTATTGGCGTATCCCGAGATTCTGTGGGATGCCACGGAAGGAAATGAGATTCAGCATAAGCGAATTTGCAGAACGTTCAGCGATTGCACGACCGCGCCCCGCAAAGGTTTGCCTTCAGGCTGCTATCCGCTCGACAGCTACTACAAGAGTTCCGAACTTGCGGAGCAGTTAAGAGTTGCGAAGGCGGGGCGATGAAGATGGAATCCATCGCCGAGGGGCGACAGCTTCGGCGCAAAGTGCAGGGAATCGCGGCGGCGCTTTTGCCGTTTGAAGCGGATGGGCGAATCGCAGTCGAAGCTTTTCAGAAACATTTGCAGGCCACACAGCGCGCCGGATTGATGAACGCGGTGAACATGGACACTGGATACGTCAACTATTTGGGCGAAGCCGAAAAACTGGAAGTACTGCGCTGGACTCGGGAGGCGCTCGGCAAAGATGCGCCTTTTGTGGGCGGCGCGTATATCGAAGGGCAGGACGGCGAGGTCGTCGCGCTTTATCGAAAACAGATGGACGCTATTGTTGCGCATGGCGGAATTCCGATTTTGTTCCAGACGAGCCGGCTCCACGGGAAATCTTCCGCGGAAAAGGCGGGGACTTATGCGGCAGTGTGCAGGGGATATTCGCACGTGCTGGCGTTTGAGCTGGGACCCATGTTCGCAACGAACGGAGAGATTTTTGATGAAGAAACTTTCCGGCGGTTGATGGATATTCCGGAAATCAAGGGGATGAAACATTCTTCGCTCGACCGGCTGATTGAACTCGAGCGGCTGAAGCTTCGCGGCGCGCACCGGCCGGATTTCCGCGTTTACACGGGGAACGATCTGGGCATCGACATGATCGAATATGGATCCGACTATTTACTGGGACTGGCGACGTTCGCTCCAGAGAAATTTGCGGAGCGCGACCGGTTGTGGGAGACAGGCGATCCAGTATATTACGCGCTATCCGATGCGCTGCAATATTTGGGGAACGTGGCGTTTCGCGAACCGATTCCGGCGTACAAACATTCCGCTGCCGTGTTTCTGCATCTCGTTGGGAGCATTCCTTCTGACCTGACGCATCCGAAGAATCCGAGGCGGCCGGCGTGGGAGGCGGAGATGCTTCGGGATTGTGTGCGGCGGCTGGGTCATTGAGAAGCGCGTGAGGCGTGAACTTCTGGAAGAGGTTGACAGTCGACAGTTGAAAGTTGAAGAAAAAGAATTAACGCGGAGTTCGCCGAGAAGAGTTGAGCAGGCGGCATGCCCATGTTCCACCGAGTCGCTCCCGCTCGCGATGCTCCATGGGATAGATGTGTCGGGAACGAAGATCCTTCGACTCGGTGTGCTTGCTCAGGACATCCCTTGCAGGAGGAAGAAAACAAAATAGAGGATAGTGCTTGACCGGTCGTTTCATATCAGAATCAACACTCAACACTTACGGGCACCCCTGTAGGTGTCGATTCTAAATGGGTTATCGGGGGGTGGGGGGGCGCCTGCGGATGCAATAATAATGTCGACCCCCAGAATGTGACATAGGTTTACCTGCTAATCAGCATACCAGAAAACAAAGAAAAGTCAAAGGAAAAGTGGGGTAACCCATTTTGGGAGCCACATCTCCTTCACAAATGAATACAGCGGAAAGTCGATGCCGGGTAGACTTGCACGATTCGTAGAACAAAACCCTGCCCCCTGAAAACCGTAGGGTGTGCCACCCGGCTGCGTCGACTCAGATCATTTCAGGATCGTGTCGCAGTACGTTGAATTCGAGCCGAAGGGACCTCCACACTGCGTCGTCTGCTGGTATTGGTTGGCTTGGCCGAAGTCTTTGATGGTATCCGGGAAATCGACGCCGAAGTGGAAGCCCGTCTTGCCCAACGAATACCACGGATAAATGCAGTCGGAACCGCCATAAACGGAGCAGGTTGCCAGGACTTCAGTTTTTCCGCCCAAGTCGCTGACGGCCGCCCATTGTTTTGCTTGTGACCCATCGCCGAAAGTGACGGACAGGATTTGAATCGGAGAAGTGCCGGCCCACGCTGGGGCATCATAAGACTCGCAGCCCGTCTGCCCGGGCACGCAAAAGGCTCCTTTAGCGGTAAAGACGGACTCGTGCCCGATCTCCCATACAAACGAGTTCGGCGTGTCGAACACGGCGCCCCATCCCAAAGCGTTGCCGATGGTTTGCGTGTCGAATGCAGGCATGAGTGGCCCGCTGTTGGTCGAATTCAGCACGATCGTGCCCGAGCCGTTGGTGGTTAGGTCAGTGACGGTCACATGAAAGCCGTCCTGGGCTGGCGTGGTAAACCAGTGCACTGTAATGATGTCACCGGCGTGCATGATAAGTGGGTTGTTCGGGCCGGTCCCATCCGTAAGCATGGCGTTGAACGCCGCGTTCTCGTGAAACACTCCGGTCTGGCCGGTAGAGGTCAGCCTCCAGACCGGTGAGCATACGGAATACGTGTTGGGGGCGAACTTCACCTCGAATCCACCGTCTTGGCCGCAACTGGTAACGATGGCGTCCGGGTAGAATTGCAGCTCCACAAACGCCTGCCCAAACAAACTCTTCGCGTCAGTGACGGTGCCGCCGAACCCAAAAAGTAGGGCCTGTAGCCGAGACGGGGAATGCGCCGTCGCTCGGAAGAACCACCTTCCAGGTTAGTTCTCGCGCGGAGCCCGGGGCGCTGGAGACGGGATCAAGTTCCGGTTCATCATGCCCCGTACAACCTGCATCGTACCTCACTTCAAAAACGCCTTCGATGTACTTGGGGCGATATGCATAGCATCCGGAATCGCCCGCCTGCGCGGGCGCCGACGTGGAAAGTACAAGCGCAACGAGTAGTGCGATCAGCAAAAAGCAAGACAAACCTGTCCGTTTCATTTTCGTCCTCCTCGGATAACTAACCACTCTTCCGAGCGCGGGGAGCCCGAAGTTGCATCATAATTTCAGCTAACCGTAAGCCCGCCCAGATTTGCTGTCAACGGATTTTCGGCTTCTATCCACGACCCGCCAAATGCATACGGAAAGTCGATCATCCGTGGTGGACTTGTGGGATTCGTAGAACAAAAACGCGCACCCTGAAAACCGTAGGGAGCGGCACCCGGCGTGGACGTATTTGAAGTGTTGTAGAGCACCGAAGTTACTATGTCCAGATAGCTCAAAAAGTTAAAAATCGAGGACATTATACATGTTGGGTTCAGCTGCCAACCGGTTGACTCAGGCGGATAATGTGAAAATGTGAATCTCAGCCCAAGACCGCTGGAGCGGGTTTTTGAGTGCAACCTAAGCAAACGCCGAGGATGAGGTTGTGGGGTCCAGAGCTGGGGGCTTGGCGCCCTTGATGAGGAGCCACAACATGAACGCGATCTCCCCGAAGAAGGCGGGCTGAGAGTAGGTATCCACGTTGTTCTGATATTGGGGCAGCAGTACGCCCGTGAGGCTCAGGATTACCCACGCGACGCCGGCGAGGGCGAGCCACACGCCGAGTAAGCGCGGCAGGAATCGCGACCTGTACACCAACAGCGCGAGGGGAAAGAGCCACAGACCCCAAAAGATTTCGGCGACAACAATTCCGTGATGATGCAGATTGAGACACAGCATCGCGAGAGCTTCCCGCTGAGGCTTTTCGAAGATGGATAGGAAATCAGCTCCGCGTACGAGGGCGAGGGCGGCGATGGAGTTCAGCTCATTCAGAAATACGATCGGGATCGAGACCACAATCAATGTCACCATAAGCGAGGCATGCCGGCGGTTGACTCCCTTGAGCAGGTCGTACAGAGCCACGGCCACGAAGATAAAACCGGCCATGCCGATGAGTTGGGCCGCGATGCCGAGGCGAAAGAGCGTCTCCGAGGCGGCGATGTTGCTGGCCGTCGCCGCTGCGTTTCCGTGGACGAGCAGCTTCCTGGGGACATAGCCCATGGCGAAGAAGCCCACGATTGACGTGAGGAGATACAGCAAGCCTGCGAATCGGCCTGGGTTCTTGGTGGGACTCATGTGGTCCCTCCTTTGTCGTAAAGGGCCTTGTCGTAAGGGGCCTAGGGAAAGGATCTACTGGAGATAACGGCGAGCGGTGTTGAAATGTTTCCCGCGGTTGTTGGACGCCCGGGCTGAAGAGAAGAGGGTTTCCCACATTGTTCGAAATGTGAGCAGTGTGAAGGCGAAGAGAGATTTCTCTCTGCGCAGGCCGACGCATTCGCAAGAGCGAAAGCGGAAGAGAAAGTCGGCCTGCTCCGTTCGAAATGACGGTGGGCACGATCCCGACAAGCTCGGGACGAGTTGTATCGTGCCCCTACAGGAAAAAATACAGGAGGACAGCCAAAAGCTGTCCCACTTTACTCGTGGCGGAGGGCGGCCATGGGATCAATGCGGCTGGCTCTGCGTGCGGGAATCCAGCAAGCCAGCGTCGCGACACTCAACAGAAGCGCCGGTACACCGATGAAAACCGGAAGGTTGACGGGGCCCTTGGTAATCGCGCGAACAGAAATCAAAAGAGCAAGTACCCAACCAATGGCCATGCCCCAGGCGATTGCGCCCAAGTTCTCGCGAATAATTTGCAGGACCACTCGCCTGCTGGTGGCCCCGAACGCGAGCCGCAGGCCAATCTCTCTCGTTCGCCTAGTGACGGCGTAGGAAACCACGGCATAGATTCCGATCGCGGCGAGGCCGAGCAGGAGTGGCCCGAGCACGGCGAACATCCGCGCAGGAATCCGGCGAAGATAGAGATTTCGTTCGATGTGCTGGGAAAATGTTCGCACGTCGTAAAGAGGGAGCATGGGATCGAGATCGCGGAGAACGGCACGCGCCTCGGCGGCCAGAGCGGTTTCATTGCCGCTGCGCGTCCTCAGATGAATTTCGCCCTGGTCCTCTGAAATATCCCGGTACGAGAAATAGACTGCTGGCTGCACGGGCTCGCCAAATGCGTCGTAGACCGAATTGCGCGCCACGCCGATGATCAAGAAGCTTCCCGCACGCGTCTGTATGCGGCGGCCGATCGCATTCGCGCCATCCAAGTAACGGCGGACAAACTCCTCATTGACGATAGCCTGTGCGGGTGCCGCCTTATCCCTCATGTCGGCGAAGTCGTTTCCCTCGAGGAGCGGGATGGCCATCACCTTGAAGTATCCCGGCGTCACCGTATTGGAAATCGCTCGATCCTGCCCCGGTTCCGTGCGTACGCGGCCCTGCACAGTGAAAGGCCGCGCCTCAATTCCATGCAAGTCCAGCGGAACATTTGTTGCGATGGCGGCGGCCTCGACGTCCGGCAAAGACCGCAGCCGTTCCAGCAGGCGCGCAGCAAATTCGCGCTCGGACGCCTCGTCGGGATTCCGTCCGCTTAAGTCGTAGGCGGCCAGCAAAACGCCCTCCGGGCGGAATCTCGGATCTGTTTGACGAGCCGAGCGAAAACTTTCGAGAAAGAGCGCCGCGGCGATCAAGACGACCATCGCAAGTCCGACTTCCACGCCCATGAGAACTTTGCGCGCACGGCTGCGCGGCGATGTGTTGGAACTGGAGCGAAGCCCCTCCTGCGGATCCAGCCGCGCCAGATGGACCGCCGGCGGCGCGCTGAAGATCAAACCGCACCCAACACCGAGCAACATGGCGAAGGCGAGGGTGAATGCATCCACTCTGGTGGGAAACAGGATCGGAAATGCGCCAATCATTGGCGCAAGGCGCAATGCCGTTGTGCCCCAAACGGCGAGGGCTGCTCCGAGGCCTGCTCCCAGGAAAGCGAGCAGCATATTTTCCGAAAGTACCAGGCTGACGATGCGCCAGCGTCCCGCGCCGAGCGCTACGCGCACGGCCATCTCGCGCTGCCGGGTGCTTCCACGAGCCAGCATGAGGTTTGCGGTGTTGCCGCAGACCGCCAACTGCAGGAGCAGCATAACGCCTTGCAAGATGGCGAGCCCACTGATCAGCCACCGCTGCGGACCGCGCGGCGTTTTCCAGAATGGATGAATCTCGGCGCTAATTCCGGCGCTGGCCTCAGGATAGTCGCGCGCAAGCTGGGCCATCGCCGTACTGAACTCGGCCTGGGCTTCCTCGCGTGTCGCGCCAGGGCTTAACATTCCGATCAACGAAAAACCGCGGCTGCTGCGATCTTCGAGGTAGAGTGCGCGACCGAGCAACGCAGGCCCCATCGTGGCTGGCACCCACAGTTCGAACTTTAACGGGATCATGGTTCCCTGGAATTCCCTGGGTGCCACGCCGATGACTATAAGATCGCTGTCGTTGACGCGCAATTTTTGTCCCACAGCTTCCGGCGCGCCGCGAAACCGCGTTTGCCAGTAATCATAGGAAATCACAACGACCGGCTCGGTTCCGGGCCGCTCCGCCTCCTCGGGCCGAATGAATCGTCCGATTGCTGGTTTCAAGTCCAAGGCGGAAAAATAATTGCCAGAGACGAGTTGCCCGTGCGTCCGCTCCGTCTGGCCCCTCTCTCCCACGTTGAACGGGACCATCTGAGATGCCACGATGTCGTGGAGCGCGGGGATTTGCGTCTGCAAGTCGCGATATTCCAGCCAGGAAGCGCCTGGATATCCGCCCATCTCCCTGCGAGGCTCGACCAGTAGAAAGTTCGCGGCTCCGCTCACGGCGGGCATCGGCTCGAACAGGATCAGCTGAATCCATGAAAAGATGGTTGTATTCACGCCGATTCCGATGGCCAGCGAAACGATGATCACAGCCGCTAGGCCTGGCATGCGCGAAATCGTTCGTGTTGCGGTTCGCAAATCCGCCAGGAGATTCTCGATGAGAAGCAGTCCTCGCTCGGCGCGATAGTCTTGCTTCAGGGCTTCCACGCCGCCAAACTTGAGCATGGCTTGGCGGCGGGCCTCACCTGGCGATAAACCGGCGCGGAGATTTTCGGCGGTTTGCAGAGCGATGTGTTCCTCAATTTCTTCCCTCAAGCGCTCTTCTTGCGCTCGCCTGGTCACGACGTTCACCACGCGGTTGAAAAACCGTCTGAGAGATTTCATGACAAATCCTCCGCTTTGGCATCGAAGAAGCGACCGATGATTGCCGCGGTTTGTTCCCAATCTTGAGTTTCGGTCCGCAACTGTTTGCGTCCTTGGCGAGTCAGACGATAGAAGCGCGCCCTGCGATTATTCTCCGAGGCGCCCCACTCGGATGCGATCGCCCCTTCTTGCTCCAGCTTCAACAGCACGGGATACAGAGTGCCTTGATTCACGGCCAGCAGATCGCCGCTGATCTGCTCGATGCGCCGCGCGATTCCATAGCCGTGCAGCGGCCCGAGCACATCGAGAGTCTTGAGGACCATCAACGCCAGCGTGCCTTGCAGGACGTCGGTTTTTTGTTTCATAGGAGTATTAACGGTGCACCGTCATTTTGGTTTCCAATAGGAAGATGGCACACTTCCTTTGGGAAAGCAACAGGTAAGCCGTGGAGCATCCCGTTGTTGGGACATTCCTATGGGTTCATGTCGCGCAGAATAGGCGAGCACTGGTACGCAGGGATGTTCTGCTAGAATCGCGGCGAAATGGCAGCGAGCGAGGAGTTGCGACTTGGAGTGGAGGGCGCGGGCAAGGTGTCGGCGCTGCTGTTGCGGCCGGCGAAGGCGCGATGGCTGCTGGTGCTGGCTCATGGAGCTGGTGCGGGGATGAGTCACCCGTTTATGGCGAAGCTGGCGGACGAATTGGCGAGCGTAGGGGTAGCGACAATGCGGTACCAGTTTCCGTACATGGAGGAACGGAGGCGGGTTCCTGACGCGCCGGCAGTACTGACGGCGACAGTGAGGTCGGCAGTGCGAGCGGCGGCCGACGCGGCTCCGGAGTTGCCGTTGTTGGCCGGAGGGAAGTCCATGGGAGGGCGAATGACTTCGCAGGCTGCGGCGGAGCGTTTGCTTGATGGCGTGCGAGGATTGGTGTTCTTCAGCTTTCCATTGCATCCCCCGAACAAGCCTGGGACGAAACGAGCGGACCACCTTGCGAAAGTCACGGTGCCGATGCTGTTCCTGCAAGGAACGCGGGATACGCTTGCCGATCTGAAGCTGCTGCGTCCGGTGTGCACGAAGTTAGGGGCGCGGGCGACGTTGCACATTATTGAAACAGCGGATCATTCCTTTCATGTGCTGAAGAGTTCGAAGAGGAGCGACGCGGAGGTGTTGCGGGAATTGGGCGAGACGACGGCGTTGTGGGCAGAGTCAACTAGCAACAAATAGGCGAGATAGCGCGGAGGATTAGGGAGAACACCCGTTGGGGAATTGCGGGTTCCGCCCGCTTGTCCCCTACTCTGAACAATAGTAGTCAACATATTGTAATGCGATTGTAATGCGACCTGGGGGGAGTGCTCCGTCGCCGAGGCTGAATTTCTGCGATTGGAAGGGGCGAGGAGACACAGGTCAGTTACAGAATCTGCAGCTAAATACGAATCACGCCACGCACGCGCATGCATAAGGTGCCCAACAGACAGGAGCGCGGCCAAGAGAGAATATGGTGTCCGGGGCTCACAAGGTCTCTGGTACCAGGAGGACTATGTCGAATGGCCGGTCCGAAAAACGGATCCTGAAGACCGTGAGCTTGGAAATTTGTTTGCCCGCTGCGCCAAAGCTTAGCGAGAAGTTGTTGACTGAAAACGTGAGCGCCCATGGGGCGCGCGTACTCATGGAGCAGAAGCTGCAGCCGGGGCTACTAGTACTGGTTAGCTCGGCAGGGGAGGGAGTGTGGTCACAGGCGCGCATTGTGTACTGCCAACGAGTGTCCAAGGGAAAGGAAAGGTTTGCCGTCGGGCTGGAACTGGCCGGCAGGGTGGAGTCGTGGGCCAAACCCTACTAACCGCGAAAGGCTACCGTTTTTAATTTCAAACCCGCCAATGAAGGACTAGCTGAGGATCATGCTCCCATCTTTTTTCCCAGCCCGGCCGAGGTATCTTCATCATTCATGTAGCTCTGATCGCATTCAGGGCATTTCCACAGGCGGAAATTTCTTCTTTCGGGCGTAACCTCAGTTAGATACATACGTTGCCCATCATTGGAACAGTTGACGCGAGGCGTGATTTCCGCTCCGATAATGTTTGTATCTTTTGTGTCGAGGAAGTATCCCCGCGGGCCATCGTATCGGATAAGGCAGCCAGGCTCCTGGCAGGCGTACGGCAGAGCTTCTTCAAGGTCATTGGAGAGTCCCAAAAGCATCTCCGTGTGATGCTGGTAGCAAAGCACGTGAAGATCTCTTCTCGTACTGGTACCCAACCTTTCTGTTTGCCAGCCATTGCGAGGTGAGTTTCAAGATGGCGATCACAGCCGTCGTAGAGCAATTTGCAGCCCACTGGAATCGTGGCTCCTCACAGTAGACCTATCATACGGAGGGCAATGTGCTTAGCGGCCTAGGTCATTGACATTTTTTGCTTGCCAAGAGTTTGGTACTTCTCAAAGTTTAGGACTTTGTGGACAATTCTTGGAAAGTGATTTTCCCCCTCACCACGCAAGGGTATGGAAACAGCGAAAAGATATACCGCAGCCGCTGACTTGCGTTCTTCAGACGGTGGCGACGCGGTCGGGAGTTTTTGCGGCGCGGTAGATAGCCTCAACGAGAGCGATGCTGCGGCGGCCTTCGAGGCCGTCGCAGGCGGGAACGCGATTCTGCTGGATGGCTTGCAGAAAATCTTCAAGGACGGCCTGGTGGCCGCGGAAGTCAGTGACGGCTGCAGAAGAGGCGCTTTGGTTTTCGTCGAGGGCAGCAGGTTCTGCGGCAGCGCGAGTGCGGAGATTGGCGGCGACGATGCGGTCATGTTCGAGGATGACGGTGCCTTCGGTGCCGGAGATTTCGATGCGGCGAGGATAGCCGGGGTAGGCGGCCGTGGTGGCGTGGAGAATTCCGAGCGCGCCGCTGGAAAATTCGAGGATAGCGGCGGCGGTATCTTCGGCTTCGATTTTGTGAAGCAGCGTGCCGGTGCGAGCCTGCACGCGAACAACATCACCGAGCAGCCAGAGGAGCAAGTCGACGGTGTGGATGCCTTGATTGATCAAGGCGCCGCCGCCATCCAGGGCAAATGTGCCGCGCCAGCGCGAATTGGAGTAGTACTCCGGCGGGCGGTACCACTTCACGCGGGCATCGACGATGATGGGCCTGCCGAGGAGGCCTTGATCGAGCCAGCTCTTGAGCTGGCGAATGTGGGGCTTCATACGGTCTTGAAAAATGACGCCGAGCTGGACATTGGATTTTTTTGCGGCTTCGATGAGCAAGTCGGTGCGCGCAGTGCTGATTTCGATGGGCTTTTCCGAGAGAACGTGGAGGCCCTGACGTGTGGCGGCGATGCCTTGCGTAGCGTGAAGTCCGGAGGGGGAACCGATGATGACGAGATCCATGGGACGATGCCTTAAGAAGGCGTCGAAGTCTTGATAGGGAGTGCCACCGTGTTCATGGCAGAGACGGGCGATTTTTTCGTTGTTCGTTCCGTGGATGGCGGAAATTTCGACGCCGGGGATGGCGCGAGCAGCTCGGGCGTGAGTCTCCGTGATGTTTCCGCCGCCGATGAGGCCGATGTGAATGGTCATGGAATATCAGTAATCAGTTATCAGCGATCAGTAAGAGAAGAAGGATAGTCGGAATTTTGGCTTTTTCCAAATGAACGTATCGCAAAGAGTACACGTCGAGTTCCGTTCCGTGACAAGCCGGGATCTGAAGGCGAGAGCTTCTCGTTGGACTTAAGTCAGTGATAGGCCGCCACGAAATCCTTGTAGGCTGCTTCGGTGGCTTCGGGCGCGGCGATTGCGGAAGAGATCAAGATGCGATAGCGGAACGTGACGCTGGCATTGGGGGCAAGGGAGAGATTCAGCTCTTCCTTGCCATTGCTGAAAACTTTCTGGCCGAGAGGGTTGGCGGCGAAGAGGCCATAGCCGCGGGCATGCCAGTAGGTGGGAAAGCCTGGATTGCCAGGGTGGTCGAGAATGGTGATGGTGACAGGCTCGGCGCCGACGAGACCGCTGAGATTGCACCACCGCCCGCGCGTGCCCCAGGCGGCATCGCCCTTTTTGCCTTCACTCGTGAGGTAGGTTCCATTGACGCCGGTGTTGTCCAGCTTGGCGACGGTCGTGGCGCGACCGCTGGCATCGGTGTAAACCTCCGGTTTTTCAGAGGGGATTTCGAGAGCGCGAACAACACGAAGGCCCAGCATGCCGTCCTTTTCATCGGGGAAAGAAACTCTTTCGTCAAGCGCGCGGAGTGTGGTGATGCGGTCGACGCTGCGAAAAGCGGGGCCGCCGCGGAAGACGAAGTGTGTATGTTCCTTGAGCAGAACTTTTTTGTCGAAAGTGACCCAATCACATTCGACGTCGAGTTCGCCCTGATCGGAACCGCTTTTTGCGGAGACGACAGAACGATGGAGAATGGTGCCCATCTTGGGGGCGTTTTCCGGCTTGATGGCGTCGGAATTGTTCCAGAAATCGATGCCATTTACATTTTCGTAGTTAAACCAAAGGCCGGCGTGATGGGGATGATCGACGCGTTCGCCGGGGCGCTGGTCGAGAGGGAAGCCGCGAGTGACGATGGTTCCTTTGGCGGTACGGAGCGGATAGAGGACTGGTTTCTTGAGCGTGGTGGGCCAGATGTAGGAAGTGAAAGGCTGGCCGTCAATGGAAATGTCGACCCGGCGAGCCTCCTCGTTGACGGCCACGGAAACGCGGTCGGGAGGATGAGGGCCCGCGGAGGCGAGAGAGACGAGAAACGCCGACACGGCTACGAAGATGAGGGATGCACCGGCAACGAGAATGCGCATGGTTAGCTGCGGCCTCCGTCTCCAATAATGGTCAAATTTCTTCCGGCACCACGTAAGGCGCGCGGTAACTGCCACGCAGGAAACGGTTGGCTTCCTCATCGTCAACGACCTGCTCTTTGGCTGGATCGAATCGCACGGTGCGTCCGAGACGGTATGAGGCATTGGCTAGATGTACTAGCGTGGTCGAGATATGGGCTTCTTCAATCGGCGAATGAATGTCCTGGGCACGGCGACTGCGAATGCACTCGACGAAGTTCGCGTAATGGTCACCGGCAGCTTTGCCTTGCGGCCCAGGCTGGTCCTGATCCGTCAGCCATGTCTTGTAAGAGTCGTATCCGTCGATAGCGAGATAGCCGTTCGAACCGTAGAACAGATTGCCGATGGTGTTGGATTTGGCGTCCTTTGGTCCCAAGGACCGTGGCTGGTCGGCTGGCTTCTTGGCTGGAGCTGCCGTCAGTCCCGCAGCCGGCACCCCACTGGCCCCATAAGCGCCTGTGCCAATCTGCGCTTCATGATTGGTGATCCAATGGCGAACTTCCAGTTCCATCATCTTGCGCTTGCCGCCGGGAGTCTCAAAACAGAATGTCGCGTTAAGCGTATTGGGTGTCTCCTGGTCATCATCAAACATAAAATGCCCACCCATGGCGGCGACAGAAACGGGGAATCCGACGCCCAAGCCCCAGCGAGCAATGTCGATTTCGTGGATGGCCTGGTTGCCGACTTCGCCGTTACCGGTGTCCCAGATCCAATGCCAGTTGTAGTGAAAACGATTGCGGGTGAAAGGCTTCATCGGAGCTGGGCCGGTCCAGAGGTCGTAGTGAACGCCGGCAGGAATCGGCTCTTCCGTGGCGCGTCCTATGGAAGGGCGCCACTTGTAACAAAGCGCGCGGGCCAAGTAGACATCGCCGATGGTCCCCTCCTGCACATGCTTGATTGCCTCCATCATGCCAGGATTTGATCGCGACTGGCTGCCGTGCTGGCAAATCCGGTTGTACTTCTTGACGGCACGCACGAGCTGCCGGCCTTCAAACCAGTTATGCGAGCACGGCTTTTCCACATAGACGTCTTTTCCGGCTTGGCATCCCCAAATGGCCATCAGTGAGTGCCAATGATTGGGCGTGGCAATGGAGATGGCGTCAATTTCTTTGTCCTCGAGGAGCTTGCGAACATCAACATAGGATTTTGGCTTTGGCAAACCCATCTTCTGGACGTCATTGAGGCGCTGGTTCAATATGTTTTCATCGACATCGCACAGAGCGGCGAGCTCCGTTCCGGGAACACGCGAAAAGCCGCGGATGTGATCGTGACCACGGCCACGCACTCCGCAAATTGCGACTCGGACGCGATCGTTGGCGCCGACAATTCCCGCATATGCCGATGCAGGGACGCTCAGAGCCGTACCCGCGACGCTTGCGCCAGTGATTTTCAGGAAATCCCGCCGAGAAGCTTTTGGTGAATACATATAACCTCCAGGAATGCCGATGAATTGCAACGAGCGGTCAGATTCATACCGGTCCCCGATCAGAACTCATCTTGTGGCGTCGCGTGGCCGCTATGGTTCGTATCCCTCGAAACGAGCCAATAGTAAGCCAAGAAAGGAGTTTCCAGCGTTGAAAATTATTAAAGGAATCGTTTATTGCGGTTGATTTGAGCCGAGGGGGCAAGCGAGCCTCAGGATCTCAGGAAAGCATCCGAGTGCGAAATTACACGTTGTGGGGCGCGCGAACGGTTCGTTAAGCCGCACTGAATTTTAACATCAGTTTTTTCGGTTTGACACTTTGAGGGAGCGGCTTCTATATTCTGTAACGCTCTTGCGTTTATTCATATTCCGCCACCTGCTGAGCAGCTAAGAGCGTCAACCGGCCGGATGCCAGCGCAGATTCGGGTACCTTCGGGTTGACTCTAGGAAAGGACGCGCAAGGACCCGGAAGAATCCGCGCAGACCTGCCTATGGGAGCTACGTCAGTCAATCAATCGGATTTAAAGAACAACAGAGTCTTGGCTGCTGACTTGCTAACGACGGACCAGATCGATAGCGCGGTAGAGCAGACGCTGGCCTCGACGCTGTTTGTTGATATTCATACGCACCTGTTTTCGCCGACGTTTGGAAAGCTGGGACTTTGGGGAATCGATGAACTCCTGACATATCACTACCTGGAGGCGGAGTTTTTCCGATCGTCGAAGACTACGCCGGAACAATATTGGAAGCTCTCGAAGCGGGAGCGGGCGGACGCGATCTGGCGGGCACTGTTCGTGGAAAACAGCCCGATCTCGGAATCGACACGCGGCATTATAGCCGTGCTGCAGGCACTTGATTTGCCCACAGGAGCATCGGCCCTCGAAGACGCGCGGGAGTTTTTCAGCGGCCAATCGATCGAACAACACATTGGCAAAGTCTTCGAGATTGCGGGTGTGAGCGACGTGGTGATGACCAACGATCCGTTGGACCCCGAAGAGCAGAGAGTATGGCTGAACGGCGACCAAGATCACGCGCAGTTTCATGCCGTGCTGCGGCTGGACCGGATCTTGTGGGGGTGGCCAAAGCACTGGCAGCAATTGGCGAGCCAGGGTTACGCCGTCGACGAGAAGGCATCGGGAAAGTCGATCGCGGAGGTTCGCCGGTTTCTCGCTGCTTGGCACAAGCGCATGCGGCCGTTGTATATGGCGGTTTCGCTAACGGATGCGTTCTTTTATCCGGACGACAGCATCACGAGCAAAATACTGGGTGAAGCAGTGCTTCCGTCTTGCCGCGAGTTCGGACTGCCCATGTCGCTGATGATCGGGGTGCGACGACAGGTTAATCCGGCGCTGCGGCTCGCCGGCGACGCTGTCGGCAGGGCCGACCTTCGCGCACTGGAAAATCTGTGCCGCAGCTTTCCGGAGAACAGGTTTTTGGTGAGCGTACTCAGCCGCGAGAATCAGCACGAACTGTGCGTGTACGCGCGGAAATTCAATAACATGATGCCGTTCGGATGCTGGTGGTTCATGAATAATCCTTCGATTGTGGAGGAAATTACGCGGGAGAGGATTGAACTGCTGGGCACCAGTTTCATTCCGCAGCATTCCGACGCGCGCGTGCTCGAACAGGTCATCTACAAATGGCGAAACACGCGCCGCACCCTTGCGCCCATTCTTGCAAATGCCTACAAGCTGATTTACGACGACGGCCGCGGAATTAGCCTGCGAGATATACAGCGAGACGTGAACCGACTGTTCCGGTCAAACTTCGAGAACTGGACAAGCCTCCGCCCAAGATAAGCGTACGGGCCTTACCACGCTTCCCTCGACATCAGTCCCCGACAAGCGCAGTCCGGAGAAAACTAGCGATCGATTCCGTCAGCTTGCGCGGACAATCCGTCCGGGCGGTTGCGAGCGCCAGGCTTCGCGTCAAGCGATTTCCACCGACGCGAAACTTTTGAAAGAAGTGTGATCGCCCCCTCAAAGCGTGCTCGGGGAGAACGGAGTGGCCGAAACCCGATTCCACGAGGCGTTTGATCGCTTCGGTGTCGTCCGCTTCCATCACGACATGCGGTGTAACGCCAATATCCCGGAAAAAACGGTCGATGATTAGGCGTATGTTGCTGCGCTTGGGGTAGAGCAGGAAGGGAGCGTTGTTAAGATCGGCCGCGCGCAAAGTGCCGACGTGCCCGCTGCCCACTTTGTTGGCCGACGGGCGGACGATGAGAAGCTCTTCCTCAAAAAGGGGGATGATATTGAGGTTTTCCTCGGCAACGGGGAGAGAGATGAGCGCCAAATCGAAGCGGCGGTCGAGAAGTCCGGCGACCATTTCTTCGGTGACTCCGACCGTTACGCTGATTTCCGCATTGGGGAAACGCTTGCGCAGTTGACGAAGCGGGCCGCCCAATTGATAGATAAGCGTAGTTACACCGGTGGCGAAATGGAAAGGGCGCACGTCCTTGGACAAATCATTTTCAAATTCCTGCCGGATGTGGCCCATGCGCTTGATCACTTCTTTGGCATGCTCGGCGAGGCGCAATGCGGCAGGTGTGGGGACTAACCGTTTTCCGCGACGCACGAAGAGTTCGGTATGGAGCTCTTCGGCGAGGTTATGAAGCTGGAGGCTGACGGCACCGGGGGAGAGGTGAATTTTTTCCGCGGCGCGGGTCATGCTGGGAGAGTCCATGACGGCGAGAAACAATTCAAGCTGGTGGATGTCCATTCACCTTCTCCCAAGAGATGCGGCCGTGCAAACGCTGGCGGCCAGGTGCGCCTACTGCATTTTTAGAACCTAAATTGTCGCGGCTCCAAAGGGCGAGTGCGCAGACACGGAGGCCACTCTATCAAAAAACGAATCGAGTTGTTCGGTGTGCGGCCTTCGCGGCGAGGGCAGAGGCTGTAGTAGAGTAGGCAGGCCTGTTTTATGGGTCGAGCCAGCCAGGGGATGTGAATTGGATTGCCTTCGCGGTTGGCCTGGCCGCGAGACTCTAAGGATTCCAATCGACGATGAAGATCACCGACGCCAGAGTGATTATCTGCAGCCCGGGACGCAACTTCGTAACACTGAAGATTACGACAGAAGATGGAATTTACGGTCTTGGAGATGCGACGGTAAACGGCCGCGAGCTAGCCGTCGCGAGCTATCTTTCCGACCACGTCATTCCAATTTTGATCGGGCGTGACGCGCGGCGAATCGAGGACATCTGGCAATACCTTTATAAGGGCGCGTACTGGCGGCGCGGCCCGGTCACCATGTGTTCGGTCGCGGCGGTGGATACCGCCCTCTGGGACATCAAGGGCAAGGCGTTAAATGTGCCGGTCTACCAGTTGCTGGGAGGGGCTTCTCGCGACGGTGTTCTGGTTTACGGCCATGCCAGTGGCCAGGACATAGAGGACACCGTTCAGGCGGTCGCCGAGTACCGCAAGCTTGGATACAAAGCGATTCGCGCGCAGAGCGGCATACCTGGATTGCAGAGCACCTATGGCGTCGGGCGCGGCAAAATGTACTACGAGCCCGCGGAAAAAGATGCGCCGGTCGAAAGCGCATGGAGTTCAGAGCTATACCTCAACTTTGTGCCGCGACTATTCGAACGGCTGCGGAAAGAATTTGGCGAGGATCTTCCTTTACTGCACGACGTGCATCACCGGCTGACACCGATCGAAGCGGCACGCCTGGGAAAGAGCCTGGAACCCTTTCACCTGTTCTGGCTCGAAGACCCCGTTCCGGCGGAGTTGCAGGAAAGTTTGCGCCTCATCCGCCGGCACACGACAACGCCTTTGGCGATTGGCGAGGTCTTCAATTCAATTTACGATTGCCAGCAGCTCATTCAGGAGCAGCTCATTGATTACATTCGGACCGCGGTTGTGCATGCTGGCGGAATTTCGCATCTGCGGAAGATCGCCAGCATGGCGGAACTCTATCACGTTCGGACCGGGTGCCACGGCGCTACGGATATGAGTCCCGTGTGTATGGCTGCGGCGTTGCATTTTGATTTGAGTGTCCATAATTTTGGGATACAGGAATATATGCACCACACCAAAGAGACGGACCGCGTCTTCCCGCATTCCTACAGTTTTTCCGACGGCTTGATGCATCCAGGCGATGCGCCGGGCCTCGGCATCGATTTTGATGAAGCTTTGGCGTCCAAGTATCCCTACCGTCGAGCATACTTGCCGATCAACCGCAAACTCGATGGGACGATGCACAGTTGGTAGGAGTGCTCAATGGACCCGTCGCGCCCCACTTCCGAATCCAGCGTTTCCGTTTCGCAGATTGCAGCCGCGGGCACCGCGGGAGGCGAATCAGCATTGTCAAAGATTCCTTCCCGTCGTGGGTATTTTCGCTGGGTGATCTGTACGCTCTTGCTGCTCGGCACGACCAAGAACTACATGGATCGCAATGTCCTGGGAGTACTTCGGGTAACCCTGCAGCATGATTTGGGCTGGAATGAAATCGATTACGGGAATCTCGTGATTGTTTTCCAGGCCGCCTATGCGCTGGGCATGCTGGCCGTTGGCTGGCTCGTTGACCGCCTGGGCACCCGGTTGGGCTACGCTCTGGCAATGATTTTCTGGAGCTTGGCTTCGATGGGGACAGCCTTGGCGAGTTCACTCACGGGCTTTGCCGTCTCCCGATTCGCTCTCGGCTTTGGCGAGGCGGCGGTTTTTCCCGCCAGCATCAAAGCGGTAGCGGAATGGTTCCCGAAAAAAGAACGCGCGCTGGCGACTGGAATTTTTAACTCCGGGACCAACGTCGGTGCCATGCTTGCGCCAGTTGTGGTGGCGTGGATCAGTGTGCGGTGGGGCTGGCGAGGCGCGTTCATCGGGATCGGCTCTCTCGGTTTTGTCTGGCTGGCGTTTTGGCTGATGATTTATCGCAAACCGGAAGAGCACACGAGAGTTTCCAAAGAGGAATTGGATTACATCCGCAGCGATCCGCAAGATGATCTGGCAAAAACCAAGTGGGTCAGGCTAGTTCCACTTCGTCAGACATGGGCATTCGCCGTTGGAAAATTCCTCATCGATCCGATCTGGTGGTTTTATCTTTTCTGGATGCCCGGTTTCTTCCAGACTAAACATGGCCTTTCACTTACGCGGGTAGGACTACCGCTGATCGCAATCTATGTCATCGCAGACGCCGGAAGCGTTGCCGGCGGCTGGATATCCTCATTCCTGATCAAGAGCGGACGAAGCATCAACGCCGGTCGCAAGATTGCCATGCTTATTTGCGCAATCGGCGTCATGCCAGTGGTATATGCCTATCGAGTGGAGAGCACGTGGTCAGCTGTTTTGCTGATTGGACTTGCGGCCGCGTGCCATCAGGGATTCTCCGCCAATCTTTACACGGTAACATCCGACATGTTTCCTGCTCAGGCCGTCGGTTCGGTGACGGGAATTGGAGGAATGGCCGGAGCGGTCGGCGGGTTGCTTATCGCATGGGTGGTCGGCCACGTGCTTCAATGGACCGGCAGTTACATGATTCCGTTCTTCATTGCCGGGGCCACGTACTTAGTGGCGCTTGCCATAATCCATGTTCTGGCGCCGAGGTTGGAGCCAGCGAGAATTGCTTGAGAAGTTCCTTTGCGAAGGAGGCAGGCCGGATTATTGATTGACGCCGCTGGCTAGCATGCCGCCGTCAACCACAAGAAGGTGGCCGGTTACGAAGCTGGCGGCATCGGAAGCGAGAAACACGGTAGCGCCGGCCAATTCGTCGAGCTGGCCGAAGCGCTTCATAGGCGTGCGAAGCAAAAACTCCTTCCCACGTTCCGTTCCGTCAAGCAGGGTAGCATTCAAGTCTGTGCGAAATACACCTGGAGCGAGTGCGTTAACACAAACGCCTGAAGTCGCCCACTCGATGGCCAGCGCTTTCGTCAGTGAAGCAACGCCCGCTTTGCTTGCGCCGTACGCGGCAACTTGGTACAGCCCCACAAGCGAGGAAATGGAGGCCACATTGATGATGCGGCCGTAGCGCTTCTCGATCATATGCCGGCCGAACACCCGGCAAGCGCGTAATGTCCCCTTCAAATTTGTTTCCAGGATGGCGTCCCACTCGGATTCCGGAAAATCGAGCGTGGACATTTTTTTTGTGCGGCCGGCGCAATTTACAAGGATCTGTACGCTGCCGAATTCAGCGCACACGGCCTGCAAGAGCCGATCGATGCTGGCGTTGTCGGTGACGTCGCAAGTTTGCGTAAGGGATCGCCGGCCAAGGGCAACTACTTGCGCAGCCGCGTTGCGAACCTGCTCTGCGCGACGGCCCGTGGGCACAACGTTGGCTCCCGCCTGGGCAAGTCCGCGAGTGAGCGCCAGTCCGATGCCGCTGGTTCCGCCAATCACAACCGCGGTTTTGTTTGTGAGATCGAGAAGAGGATGACCCATGGAGTGCTCCTCAGATTTTTACGCCGCTGAGAAATTTGAGCAAAAGCGCCAGGCAACATTATCGATCAAAATCGCGAGTTCATAAATAAACGTCGAGTCCGGCAATCTGTAGCGCGATAAATTCAATTCTCTCCGGTTCTAGAAAAGAGCCGCGAATGATGGATTCGATTGTAATGCGAGACCTATGTTTCTGGCATTGAGTATCGCTAAAGGATTCGTTTAGGCGAAACTTAGCGTGGAGTTGGATACGGCACCAGGGCTTTCTGGTACTCGTGTAGGACACCGCCCGATGCTCACGGTGTGAATGGTCTGACGCTAAAATCGTTTTCCTACCGACAGCTTTGAATTCGGCCATCCCCTAACCTTCGGCCTGCAAGTGGGACCCAGAGAACAGATTTAGGGACATACCCAAACCAGGTGGGCCCTCTTCAGCCCAGTTCCTCAGGACCTAGCGGTTTTCGTTCTCTTCGCCAATCGCCCTATCCCCAGTTAAAGCGATCTCGCGTTCACGCAACGCCAAAAATTAGGACCCGGAGGTCCCGTGTTGAAACTTGACACTAGATTTTTGTTTCAGAAGAGAGAAGAGAGCAATTTGCCCGCCACGGTTCAAAGCGATCCGCTGATACCGACCATGACGAACTCCCTGAAGTATACGAGACACATTTTTGTCTTCTTGCTTCTTTTTCTGGGTTGCATCTCGCATGCTTCGGCGCAACAGACGATTTGGCCGAGCACGGCGACGCCGGCGAATATTGACGCGGGAGCGAATGGGCCCGTGGAACTAGGCGTGTCGTTTAAGTCGGACGTAAGCGGCTACATCACCGGCGTTCGCTTCTACAAAGGTGTAAATAACACGGGCACGCATCTGGGTCACCTGTGGAGCAGCACGGGGACGCTGTTGGCCACGGCCACGTTCACAGGGGAGAGCGCCTCTGGGTGGCAGCAAGTAAAGTTTTCGAGTCCCGTGGCGATCAATGCCAACACCGTGTATGTGGCTTCTTACTACACGACGGGGCATTGGAGTTACGACTTGAACTATTTTGCGACCAGCGGAGTCGATAATGCTCCGTTGCATGCGCTAGCCAACGGGAACGGCGCGGGCAACGGAGTGTATGTGTACGGGAACGGGACAGTTTTTCCCAACTCCAACTCGACAAACGGGGCGAACTACTGGGTGGACGTGGCGTTTACGCCGGCTGCTTCGGCGCAACAGACGATTTGGCCGAGCACGGCGACGCCGGCGAATATTGACGCGGGAGCGAATGGGCCCGTGGAACTAGGCGTGTCGTTTAAGTCGGACGTAAGCGGCTACATCACCGGCGTTCGCTTCTACAAAGGTGTAAATAACACGGGCACGCATCTGGGTCACCTGTGGAGCAGCACGGGGACGCTGTTGGCCACGGCCACGTTCACAGGGGAGAGCGCCTCTGGGTGGCAGCAAGTAAAGTTTTCGAGTCCCGTGGCGATCAATGCCAACACCGTGTATGTGGCTTCTTACTACACGACGGGGCATTGGAGTTACGACTTGAACTATTTTGCGACCAGCGGAGTCGATAATGCTCCGTTGCATGCGCTAGCCAACGGGAACGGCGCGGGCAACGGAGTGTATGTGTACGGGAACGGGACAGTTTTTCCCAACTCCAACTCGACAAACGGGGCGAACTACTGGGTGGACGTGGTGTTCAGTGCGGGAAGTTCAGGTCCGACGGCGCCAACGATCACAACGCAGCCTCAGAACCAGACTGTGGTGGCAGGCCAGTCGGCTACGTTCGCAGTATCGGCAGGGGGTACGGCGCCGCTGAGCTATCAGTGGCAGAAGAATGGGGTAAGCATCGCCGGGGCAACTTCGGCCAACTACACGACGCCGGCAACGGCGACCACCGATAACGGGTTGGCGTTCCGGGTGTTGGTAAGTAATGCAGGCGGGACTGCAACCAGCTCGGCAGCTACATTGACAGTAAGCGCGGTTGCGGCACCGAGCATTCAGGTAAGCTCCAGCTCCATCAACTTCGGAAATGATCCGGTCGGCACGAACACATCGCAAGCCTTGATCATCACCAATACGGGCACGGCCACTTTGAGCATCACCCAAGTGACAGCATCCGGTTCAACAGCATTCACTGTCGGCGGATATTCGCCGCCTTTGAGCGTGAGCGCAGGGCAGAAAACCACAGTCATGGCGAATTTTCTGCCGGCGTCGGTTGGCGCCACCTCCGGCAACATCTCCATCGTGAGCAACGCATCTGCCACTCCCACTTCGGTCGCTCTGAGCGGTTCTGGTGTCGCTGCCACCTACACTCTGAACGTCAGTCCAACTAGCCTGAGCTTTGGTAACGTCACGACGGGCACATCTTCCTCTTCGCAAAACGTTACGGTAACCAACACGGGGAATTCCAAAGTGGGAATTTCACAAATTGCAGTGAGTGGGACCGGATACTCAGTCACAGGTGGAAGCACACCAGTCACGCTTTCTCCGTCGCAGACTCTTACTCTTACCACTCAATTCCATCCAACTGTGGCGGGGAGTGCTAGCGGCAGCATCTCGATCGTAAGTAACGCGACGGGGTCGCCTGCAACAGTCTCCTTATCAGGAACTGGAGTCGTCCCGGTTCAGCATTCTGTAGCTCTGACATGGGGCGCCAGCAGCTCTTCAGTGTCGGGATACAACATCTATCGCAGCACGGTGAACGGGAGCTCTTACACAAAGGTCAACTCATTGCTTGTTACGGGACTCAGCTTCAGCGATGCGAATGTGCAGAGTGGCGGTACGTATTACTACGTGACAACTGCTGTGGACGCGGCCGGGAACGAGAGTTCCTACTCGAACCAAGTGAGCGCGATCGTACCCTAACCCGCTTTGTTTGTCGACCTTTTATGTCGGCTGTGGTCTAAATTCGGGCGAACTGTGTTACTTATGAGGGCCGTTCCGCGCTGCGGGCCCGGTGCTCCCTCGCACCACGAAGTCCGGTTCAACAATGATTTCTTTGGGGTAGGGATGCTTTACCGGCGCGTTGATGCGTTCCAAGACAGTCTGGGCGGCCAGCACGCCCATCTCGCGGAGCGGCTGTTTGACGGTCGTCAGGCCGGGGTTCTGAAATGCGGCGCTTTGAATGTCGTCGAAACCGACGACGGAAACATCATCCGGTATGCGCCGGCCTGCCTCGCGCAAAGCCTGAATCGCGCCGATCGCCGAAATGTCATTGAACGCAAAAAGAGCCGTGAACGGCTCGCCTGAGGCGAGAAGTTTGCGCGCAACTTGGTATCCCAGTTCAGGTGAAGACGATTCGCCTTCCAGTTGCCCGACCAACCGGTCTTTGATTTCTACACCAAGTTCTGCGGCGGCCCCGCGCACCGAATCCCAGCGCACATCGGTATCAGAGCTGAATTCCTGTCCCTTGATGAAGGCCATTTGCCGGTGTCCAAGTTTCGCCAGATGTTCCAGCGCGAGCGTCGCACCTCTTGCGTGGTTCAGTACGATATTCGTTACTCCTGGTAATTCCCGGTGGCCGGATACCGCAACGAGCGGGACCTGCACTCCCTCGGAAAGAGCGGTGTCCACCGCGATCAGGCCTTCCACCGCTCGTTGCTGTAGCAAAAGGGGATATTCTTCAAGCAACTCGCTGCGATGGCGGTGGCTCACTACAAAATAGAAATAGCCTTCCTGGAGCAAATGGTCTTCAATTCCGGACATGACCAGCGCCGCGTACCCTTCGCTGATCTCCGGAACAAGCACGCCGATCGTATAGCTCCGCTGTTGCCTCAGGGACCTGGCCAGGTGATTCGGCCGGTAATTCAGCTCTCGGGCCGCCGCGCGGATCAACTCCTGCGTTCGCTGAGGAATCGATCGGGCAGCCGGAACCCGGTTGATCACCAGAGATACGGCCGTCTTCGAGAGTCCCAAATGCTCCGCGAGGGTCTTCAGACTGATACATTCTCTGGCGTTCTTCTGCGCCTTAGAGGCCAAGGTGGGTTTTGAACGAGCCATAGGGGTGTATTGCAGGATAGTTTCGCACAAGGACCGTACCGCGACAAGCCCCATGAGCGTCATCATCCAGGCACGCTCGCGGCTGTCCATTCTCTTGATATGTGGGCTAAATCGGTTTAGCATGCTACCGCCGAAGTCGGACATCTCGAGACGTCCCTGAATCCGCTCGAAATACGCGGCTCCGAGAAGAGATTTGATTCTTGCAACGGTTTTTGCTGCCTTGAATTACGAGCGGGCGCGTCCACTTCTGGTTGGGCGGACTTGGCCGTCTCGGATTAATGATCTTAAGGCGCCTTGTCTTGGGTCTTGCCAGACACATTGGAGCGTCTAAATCGTGATGACCTTGGTTGTTCGTTCCGCGTTTGTGGCTTGCATTTTGCTGAGCTGTCAATCGCTCCTGGCGCAAACCAAATCTCCCGCTGTGGCGTCCCGAAGCGCCGCCGTTCGTCCGAGTTTGAGCGATCCGGCCTCCGAGAAAAAACTTGATGCGCTCCTGCAAAAGATGACTCTTGAGGAGAAGGTCGGCCAACTCGTCCAATATTCGGCCGGACAGCCCACGGGCCCTGGAACCGGCCGCACGGATTATGACGACATGATCCGCAAAGGCGAAGTCGGGGCGCTTTTTAACATCACCACGGCCCGCCAGGTCAATGCCTACCAGCACATCGCCGTGGAGCAGTCCCGGCTGCACATTCCACTTCTCTTTGGCTTGGACGTAATTCACGGATTCCGAACGGAATTTCCTATTCCACTGGGGCTGGCTTCCAGTTGGGATCCGACTCTGATTGAACAAACAGCCCGAGTTGCTGCTCGTGAAACTTCCGCAAGCGGCATCCGCTGGACGTTTTCTCCAATGGTGGATATCACCAGAGATGCGCGCTGGGGAAGAATGACCGAAGGTTCCGGCGAAGATCCTTTTCTCGGCGCGGCGATCGCTCGCGCGTATGTCCGCGGCTATCAGGGCGCGCGCCTGGATGCCCCTGATAGCATCGCGGCCTGCCCAAAGCATTTTGTCGGCTACGGTGCTGCGGAAGGCGGCCGCGACTACAACTCCGTGGAAATTTCCGAACACACTCTGCGACAATTTTATTTGCCGCCCTTTCATGCCGCGATCGAGTCCGGCGCTGCCACGCTGATGAGTGCTTTCAATTCGCTGAATGCCGTGCCCTCAACTGCGAATCCATTCACCCTGAAACAGATTCTGAAAGGCGAGTGGGGATTCCAGGGAATTGTAGATAGCGACTACACCTCCGTCGCGGAACTCATCGCGCACGGGATCGCCAACGATGGCGCAACTGCTGCTCGCAAAGCGTTTCTCGCCGGTGTGGACATGGATATGGTGAGCAGTCTGTATCACGAGAACTTGGCGCAATTGGTGCGTTCCGGTCAGGTTCGCGAGGCCGCCTTGGACGAATCCGTCCGCCGTGTCTTGCGCGTGAAATTTGCCCTCGGTTTGTTCGAACGTCCTTATGCTGACGAAGGGAAAGAGGCCAGCGCCATGCTTCGGCCTGAGAGTCTTTCCTTGGCGCGCATCGCTGCTGAACGATCTTTTGTCATGCTGAAAAACTCTGCCTTTTCCAGCGGAACGTCGGTTTTGCCAATATCCAACGACGTGAAGCGGATCGCCCTGATAGGGCCACTCGCCGATGATTCGAACGACATGCTGGGTTCCTGGGCAGGTCAGGGGCGTGCTGAAGATGTCATCACGCTTCGTACAGCTCTCACGCAACGCCTCGGCGCGGATCGAGTTCATTATGCGAAGGGAACTGAGATCATCGGCGGATCGGACGAGCAATTAGCCGAAGCTGTGAAGACCGCGCAAGAATCCGACGTCGTGATCCTCGCCTTGGGAGAAAATGCTCCAGAGATGAACGGCGAAGCCGCGTCGAGGGCGCATCTGGGGCTGCCAGGACACCAGGAGCAGCTACTTGAAGAAATCGTGGCGACGGGAAAGCCTGTCGTGTTGCTGCTTTTCAGCGGGCGTCCGCTAACATTTCCTTGGGCGTTCGAACACGTGCCCGCGGTTATGGCCGGCTGGTTTCCCGGAATTCAGGCTGGGCCTGCGCTGGTTCGAACTCTGTTCGGCGAAGTCAGCCCGAGTGGAAAACTGCCGGTGAGCTGGCCGCGAAGCGTCGGACAGGAACCGCTGTACTACGATGCGCTGAACACGGGCCGGCCGGCTGGCAGCATCGATCTGACCCGTCCACCGAAAAACAGTGATGAGAAATACGTGTCACGTTACATCGACGAGCAAAACACCCCGCAATTTCCCTTCGGCTACGGGCTCACGTACACGACGTTTCGGTATGGAGCAACCCAGACGAGCAGCCCCTTCTCCAAAGTCGCGCCGGAATTGAGTGCGCAAGCGCTGAACGCCCAGCTTCGCGCAAACGATTCGCAGCCGAACCGCGCGCTGACCGTGAGCGCCGAGATTACCAACACCGGAACCCGCGCGGGCGAGGAAACCGTGCAGTGTTACGTGCGGTTGCAGGGAACTAGTGTCGCGTTGCCGGTCCGCGCGCTGAGTGGTTTTCAGCGGATTTCTCTTGCGCCCGGCGAGAAGAAGGAAGTGACGTTCGAATTGAGCCCCGAAAACTTCGCGTTCTGGAATGACCAAAACAAATTCGTGGTTGAGCCCGCGCGCCTCACCGTGTGGATAAGCCCGGATTCCGCGCACGGCGAGGGAAGAACGCTCGAAATTGCGCCATAAGAGCGAACAAAATCGGATGACCAGCAAGAATCTCCTGAGCCGAAGAGACATGATGAGAATTTGCGGGACGGGTCTGCTCGCTTCGCCGCTGGCGGCACTGTCTGCTTGTGGACAGCGGGCCGCAAATTCTTTCGCTGAGCCCGCAGGTGTGCCCTACGAGGGAACCGACGAACGACTACTCGATGAGATTCAGCGCGCTGCGTTCCATTTCTTCTGGAGCGAAGCAAGCGAAAAAACAGGCCAGGTAAAAGACCGCGCGTTGGCGAACGGAAACGATTCGAGAAAAATGTCAAGTATCGCTGCCACGGGATTTGGCCTGACCAGCCTGTGCATCGGCGATCAGCGCGAATTCGGAAAACATCCCGAGATTCTCGAACGAGCGCGCAGGACACTGAAGTTTCTCGCCAACGATTTGCACAACGAACATGGTTTTTTCTATCACTTCATCCACATGGAGACTGGGCAGCGCTGGGAGAAGTGCGAGATCTCTTCCATCGATACTTCGATTCTGCTGTGCGGCGTCCTCACCGCGCGGCAATATTTCGACGACCAGCAAATCAAGGAGCTCGCCACAAAAATTTACGAACGCGTGGACTGGCCGTGGATGCTGAATGGCGGTTCCACGCTTTCCATGGGATGGCATCCGGAATCCGGGTTTCTCAATGCGCGCTGGGAGCACTACTGCGAACTGATGATGATCTATCTTTTGGCGATTGGTTCGCCGGCGCATCCGGTTCCTCCGAGTTCCTGGAATGCGTGGACGCGGCCGAAAATCAAATATCAAGGAATCGAATACATTTCCGGCAACGATCCGATTTTCACGCATCAGTATTCTCAAGCCTGGTTTGATTTCCGGAACCAGCGCGATGCCTATGCAGATTATTTTGAGAATTCCGTGAAGGCCACCAAAGCCCACAAACTGTTTTGCCTCTCGCTGCGCGACCGTTTCCCCGACTACAGCGAGGATCTTTGGGGAATCAGTGCTTCGGATTACGTAAAGGGCTATACCGCGTGGGGCGGTCCGTCGGTTCAAGGCGGGCCGCTTGGGCCGATCGATGGAAGCATCGTGCCATGCGCGACCGGAGGCTCCCTGCCGTTTCTCTTCGACGATTGCATCCGCGTGTTGCGCCATCTTCGCGGGCCTTACCGGGAACGCGTGTGGAAGAAGTACGGTTTCATCGATGCTTTCAATCCACTTAGCGGCTGGTATGACGCGGACGTGCTGGGCATCGACCTTGGCATCACCATGCTGATGGCGGAAAATCATCGCAGCGGCTTCGTTTGGAACACATTCATGAAAAATCCCGAAGCCCAGTCCGCAATGCAGAAAGCGGGATTTCATGCCCCTCAAATAGCGATTTCTAAATTAGTTAACAATGACATCCCCACACCCCCGGGTGTTTTGTGCAAAGAGTTCGGAATTGCCTGAAACAAACGAGTTGAGTTTTTTATGTGTGCAAAAGGGTACGCAAGAATGTGAAAAAAAGGACTTAGCGGATGGGGAGGTTGACAGGCGACAGTTGAAGGTCGAAAGGCGAGCGATGGAAGAGGACGCCCAAACCGGTTCGCAAGCTCCGGCCAGCGAGTGAATGGATCGCCCATGACGATCTACAAGTTCGGTCCGCAAGAACTCCTCCGAGCGAACCAGAATTATGGCGATTGATTGTTCGTGTACACCGCGGCAGGTTTCGTCGCGCAGAACGGTCCGGGATGCAAAATTCGCAGCTATTATAGCACATGGACGTAATTTGTCAATAACTAGTTGCAAGTGTCAGCGATTCCGCATCGAGCCCAGGCTGAAGGTGAGAATAGGTAGGTTGGCGAAGGTTTTGAGTATCTTTGGACCTGCGACGGAAGCGACGGATAATTCGCGCGGCTTTTTCGAGGGCGGAAGTGGGT
>Ga0209157_1000108_pt1 | contig 73181 bp, 66 predicted proteins | sample GraSoiAngelo_135_FD_185892 | JGI IMG/M metagenome (GOLD analysis project Ga0209157, IMG submission 185892) | Grasslands soil microbial communities from the Angelo Coastal Reserve, California, USA - 14_0929_05_40cm (SPAdes) (version 2) | ecosystem: Environmental > Terrestrial > Soil > Grasslands ... | reverse complement strand
GCCGCTGGAACTTCCCCTCAATCCCGACGTATCGGTGCGCGAAGTTGGGGTTGTCGAGAAGTGCACGTTTTGTGTGCAGCGCATCAATGCAGGCAAGGAACAGGCGAAGGCGGAAAACCGGGAACTCAAAGACGGGGAAATCAAACCGGCCTGCGTACAGTCGTGTCCGGCATCGGCTTTGGTCTTTGGCGATTTGAACGATCCGGAGAGCGAAGTCTCCCGGCTCTCGCGCTCGTCGCGTGGAACGAAGTTACTTGAAGACCTTGGGACCCTGCCCAAGGTCACTTACCTCCAGCGCCAGTCCTGATATGGACCTCGCTACCGAACGAAAGATCAATGAAGATCTGTTGCGGCCATTGCGGCAGACGTCGGTCTGGTTCTTTCTACTGATTGCAATCCTGGGCATCATCGTTCTTGCAGGTGTCGGTTCCTGGATGTATCAAATTTGGAATGGCCTCGCGGTAGCCGGAATCCGTTGGCCCGTCTTTTGGGCGTTTTACATAACCAATTTCGTGTTTTGGATCGGCATCAGCCACGCGGGAACGCTCATCTCGGCCATCCTGCGGCTCGTGAATGCGACCTGGCGGCGCCCGGTAACGCGGTGTGCCGAGGTCATCACTGTCTTCGCTCTGATGATCGGAGCGCTGTTCCCGATCATTCATCTTGGGCGGCCGTGGCTTTTCTTCTGGCTCATCCCGTATCCGAGCGAGCGGCAAATCTGGCCGAATGTGCGATCGCCGCTGGCGTGGGACTTCTTTGCGATTTCGACATACCTGACCGGGAGCACCCTGTTCCTGTTGCTCCCGCTTATTCCCGATTTCGCGCTCCTGCGCGATCAGATGATGGGATGGCGGAAGAGAATTTATGCTGTCCTTGCCCTCGGCTGGCAAGGCACGACAAAGCAGTGGCATCGGCTGGAAGCCGCAATGCAGATCATGGCAATTGCCATTGTGCCGGTTGCGGTATCCGTCCACACGATCGTCTCTTTCGACTTTTCGATGTCGTCGGTGCCGATGTGGCACTCCACGGTCTTCGGCCCGTACTTCGTTGCGGGCGCAATCTTCAGCGGAATTGCGGCGCTGATTCTGGCAATGGCAATTCTTCGCAAGGCCTTGCATCTGGAAGAGTATTTGCATCCCGTCCATTTTCAAAATCTTGGAAAGTTGTTGCTCATGATGAGCCTGCTTTGGGGCTACTTTACATTCGCTGAGCGGCTCACAACGTGGTATGGCAACAACTCGGCAGAAATGGCCGTGTTTTGGGAAACTCAGACCGGCGCATACTCGCCGTTGTTTTGGACGATGGTATTCTGCAATTTCGTCATCCCCTTTCCCTTGCTGGCGATCAGAAGACTGCGCACGATAACGGGCACGGTGATCGCCTCTTCGCTCATTGTCGTTGGTATGTGGCTGGAGAGATTCCTGATTATTGTGCCTTCACTTGCAACAAAGCATCTGCCCTATGCGTGGGGAACCTATCGGCCTCAGCCAGTTGAAATCATGATCACCGTCGCCACATTTGCAGCGATGACGCTGCTCTATGCGCTGTTCGCCAAAGCGGTTCCCATTATTTCGATTTGGGAACTCAAAGTAGGAGGCCATGCTCAGCCTGTTCTCACCCCGGAGGAGCAAGAGGAGCAGCGCGAGTTGTGGAAAGCCAGACCATGAAAGCGATCTACGGCTTGTATTCCGATCCCGACTCTGCCCAACATGCCGTCGAATCGTTGCGGCGGGCAGGCGTAGCGGATGATTCGATCTCGGTTCTCGCGTCCCAACCATATGAAGAATACGAGTTCAGCCACCGGTACAAGCAAACCTGGCTGTTTTGGATCGCCGCAGGAGGCGGTGCGCTGGGGTTGTCGGTGGGCCTGGGATTAGCCTATCTCACGCAAACTCGCTGGCCTTTGGTAACCGGGGGAATGCCGATCTTCGCCTGGTGGCCGAATATCATCATCATGTTCGAACTAACGATGCTCGGCGCGATTGTCACCACAGTAGTGAGTTTGCTGGTGATGACGGAACTGCCGACAATCCGCTGCAAGGTTTACGATCCAGAGGTGTCTAAGGGAAAGATTTTAGTGGCGGTGGAGAATCCGGCGGATGGGGAGATTTCTACCCTTGAACGAACATTGAAAGCCAGTGGGATAGCCGAGGTCAGGATGGTCCCGTAGGAGAATCCACCCTCTCCCAAAAGAAGAGGGGAAGTCGGGACGAGAGGATTTGAACCTCCGACCACACGCACCCCAAGCGTGTGCGCTACCAGGCTGCGCTACGTCCCGATGCACTCAATTTAGGTTTTCCGCCCGAGCAAAGTCAAGATGTCCTGCAATTCTTCTCGAATTCGATACAGAATCTTCTGGCGCTGCTCCTTTGGTCGTGAGCGGGACAGTTGTTTACGCGCGCCGGCAATCGTGTATCCCCGTTCGTAAAGAAGTTCCTTGATTCGAAGGACCATTTCGATGTCCTTCCTCTTATAAACGCGGTGCCCGGATTTCGACTTTTCCGGGGCGAGGTTGGGGAACTCCGTTTCCCAAAACCGGAGGACGAAAGGCTCTATATCCACGATCTTGCAGACTTCTCCGATACGGAAGAAGAGCTTGTTCGGGATTTGAGTTGTTGGCATAAACAACGAAAGAATTGGCCACAAAGAGGCACATAAAGACACATAATTCTTGCACCTTTTGGGGCTAATCCCCGGTTTGATGCGCGACGCTCTTCGCGCGTTGCTTAATTATAATTGGGGTCCCGGGGAATGGGAACCGCTCGCGGATCCGATTCTCCATAAAGCGCTCAAAGGAGAAGTGCAGCTTCCTGACTTTGTTCGAGAACAGGACGAAAGTCGGCGGATCGACCTTCACCTGAGCGATGTAACGGATCTTCACATCCATGGGCAATCCCCCTCGGTTCAGGACCTCCTCGCGAAGAAATTCGTTCAGGTCGCTTGTCGGGATGCGGACGAACCGCGCTTTGTAGACTTCATCAATGGCGGCATATAGTTTTTGGACGCGCTGCCCGGTCTTGGCGGAAATAGAGACGATTGGCGCGAAGGATATGAACTTCAATTTCTCGCGGATTTTGGTCTCGAAGTCGGCCGTAACTCGATGGGTTTTCTGGACTAGATCCCATTTATTAAGAGCGATAATGACGGAACGGCCGGCCTGATGGGCGTATCCGGCGATATGGGCGTCCAGGGCGGTCACGCCCTCGGTCGCATCGATAATCAAAATGGCTACGTCACTTCTTTCCAGGTGGCGGCGTGCCATCACCACGCTGAGTTTCTCGGCTTTGAGCTCGGTTTTGCCTTTTCGCCGGATTCCGGCAGTGTCAATAAACCGGATTGTGAGGTCACCGCGCTGAACCAGGCTGTCGACCGAGTCTCGAGTGGTCCCGGCCACAGGCGAAACCATCGCGCGCTCCTGGCCGGCAAGCCTGTTCAAGAGCGTGGACTTACCGACATTTGGCCGGCCGATAATGGCCACGCGAATCTCACCTGTCCTATCCTCTTCATTTCCTTCTGGCGCTGGCACTGAAATTGCAACTTCATCTAATAGTTCGGTGATGCCGCGACCGTGCTCGGCAGAAATCGGAAACACACGGGCGACGCCAAGGCGGTAGAACTCCGAGGCTTCGGAAGCCTGCTTCTCCGAATCGATCTTATTGACAACCAGAAAAACCGGTTTCCCTGTACGCCGTAGAAGCCGGATGAGTTCTTGATCGGGAGGTGTGATGCCTGACCGGCCATCAACGACAAAGACGATCAGCGCTGCGGTTTCCATGGCGACGCAGGCCTGCTCGAAAATCCGGACGGGAATCTCGCTTTGTTCGCCCGGAATCATACCGCCGGTGTCTACAACCTCGTAGGTGCGTCCATGCCAATGGAGGGTTCCATAGATGCGATCGCGCGTGATCCCCGGTTCATCCGTTACGATGGAGCGGCGCTGGCCGATCAAACGATTGAAGAGTGTGGATTTGCCGACGTTCGGCCGTCCGACGATAGCAATGAGCGGCAATGAGGACGGCATGAAGTCATTCTCGCTTCCCTTTCGCAAAATAACACATCCAATGTTCTGGGACCTGAATTGTCTGACGTTGATCTATAGTAGTATCGACGAAGACAGGAAGTTTGAAAACCCAGCGATCGGAACTAACTGTAGGGCGGCCGGCGAAGCGCAAGCGCAACAACGCGCAGCCTTCAGCGATGCGCGCGGCTTCAACGACAAACGGCCGCTGCACTAATCCGATCGTTTTGTTTTTTGGTCGATGAAAAGGTGAATATATGCAAGAGCAGGCAGAGTCCGTCAGTATTCTGAGCGCGATCGCAAATCTGCAGAGCGCCCAGGAATATCAAGAACTGCATTGGGAAGGATCCTTAGAGGACTATCTGAAGCTGATTCAAGACAGTCCGCGGGTGGCGCGGAATGCGTTCCAGCGGATTTACGACATGATCCTCTCATACGGTATCGAGGAGCATGTCGAACACAAGAAGAAGATCACACGCTACCGCTTCTTCCGTGACGAGATGCACAACGGCCGGGACGCGGTCTACGGCATCGATCAAAGCCTGAATCACCTGGTGGATATCTTCAAGTCCGCCTCCCGCAACTACGGTACGGAGCGGCGCGTCATCTTACTTCACGGCCCGGTCGGCAGCGCCAAGAGCACCATCGTGAGGCTGCTCAAGAAAGGCCTCGAAGAATACTCGCACATTCCCGAAGGCGCCATGTACTCGTTCGCGTGGACGAATATCGCCAACGATGTCGAGAAGGAAGTCTACGCGATGGTGAACGACGAGTTGCCCTGCCCGATGCGCGAAGAACCGCTGCACCTGATCCCGACCGACCAGCGTGAAAAGCTGATCGATGAACTCATGCGCAACAGCAGGGATCCCAAGTTTCGGATCCAGGTGGAAGGCGACCTGTGCCCGGCGTGCCGCCAGATGTATCGCGAGCTGTTGCGCCGCTACAAAGGCGATTGGTTCAAGGTTATGGATCACGTGAAGGTGCGCCGTCTGGTTCTCGCGGAAAAAGACCGCATCGGCATCGGCACATTCCAGCCCAAGGACGAGAAAAATCAGGACTCGACGGAACTGACCGGCGATATCAACTATCGCAAGATCGCCATCTACGGCTCCGACTCGGATGCTCGCGCGTTCAACTTCGATGGCGAGTTCAATGTCGCCAACCGCGGCATCATTGAATTCATCGAAGTCCTGAAGCTCGAAGTTGCATTCTTGTATGACCTGCTCGGCGCAAGCCAGGAACATAAGATCAAACCGAAGAAATTCCCGCAGACCGATATCGACGAAGTCATCATCGGGCACACCAACGAACCCGAATACCGGAAGCTGCAGAACAATGAGTTCATGGAAGCGTTGCGCGACCGCACCGTGAAGATCGATATCCCCTACATCACAAAACTCACTGACGAAATCAAGGTCTACGAAAAGGACTACAACGCCCAAAGAATCCGTGGAAAACACATCGCGCCTCATACGATCGAGATGGCTGCGATGTGGGCGGTTTTGACGCGCCTGGAAACGCCGAAGAAGGCGAACCTGACGCTGCTCCAGAAATTGAAACTCTACGACGGCAAGACACTGCCCGGCTACACCGAAGATTCAGTCAAGGAGCTTCAGAAGGAGGCGGCACGCGAAGGCATGGATGGCATTTCGCCGCGTTACATTCAGGACAAGATTTCCAACGCGCTGGTCAATGAGCAGTTCGCCGGCTGCGTGAATCCGTTCATGGTGTTGAACGAGCTCGAGAACGGACTACGCCATCATTCGCTCATCAAATCGGACGAACAACGCAAGAACTTCCGCGAGCTCCTGAGCGTCGTGAAACATGAATACGAAGACATGGTGAAGAACGAAGTCCAGCGCGCTATTTCGGCGGACGAGGAAGCCATCTCGCGGCTCTGCTCGAACTATATCGATAACGTCAAGGCGTACACGCAGAAGGAACGCGTGAAGAACAAGTACACCGGCCAGGATGAGGATCCCGATGAGCGCCTGATGCGGTCGATCGAAGAAAAGATCGACATCCCGGAGAGCCGCAAGGACGATTTCCGGCGAGAGATCATGAACTATATCGGCGCCCTCGCCATCGAAGGCAAGCAGTTCAACTATCGCACGAACGAGCGGCTGTACAAGGCGCTCGAGCTGAAGTTGTTCGAAGACCGCAAGGATTCGATCAAGCTGACAAGCCTTGTCTCGAACGTTGTCGACAGAGAGACTCAGGAAAAGATCGACGTCGTCAAGAGCCGTCTGAAGAAGAACTACAGCTATTGCGATGTTTGCGCGACCGACGTGTTGAATTATGTGGCAAGCATCTTCGCACGAGGAGACGCAAAGGAATAAATTTTGAAATTTCGGATTTGAGATTCAATGATCCTCAACATCGAGCAGGATTATCTTCGGTTCCGGCAGATCGTCCGCGGCAAGATCAAGCAAGACTTGAAGAGATACATTTCGCAGGGAGAGCTGATCGGTAAGAAGGGGAAGGATTTCGTCAGCATTCCGATCCCGCAGATCGAATTGCCTGACTTCCGCTTCGGCCGCCGCAACACCGGCGGTGTCGGCCAGGGTGAAGGCGAGCCGGGAACTCCGCTCGCCCCGGGCGACGTGGATGAAAACGGCGACGGCAAAGCCGGAAATGCGCCCGGCGCGCACATCCTCGAAGTGGATCTCACCATGGAGGAACTGGCGCAGATCCTGGCGGAAGAGCTCGAACTGCCTCGCATCCAGCCCAAAGGCAGCGCGCAGTTAAAGACCGAACGCGACCGCTATTCGCAAATCTCGAAAGTCGGACCGGAATCGCTGCGCCACTTCAAACGCACCTATAAGGAGGCGCTGAAGCGGCAGATCACGGCGGGCACATACGACCCCTTGAATCCCTATATTGTCCCGATTCATGAAGACAAACGTTTTCTCTCCTGGAAAACCAAGCAGCGCCCGGAAAGCAATGCGTTGATCCTGTACATGATGGACGTGTCGGGATCCATGGGCGATGAGCAAAAAGAGATCGTGAGGATCGAGTCCTTTTGGATCGATACGTGGATCCAGACGAATTACCACGGCGTGATGACGCGATACATCATCCACGATGCCGTCGCGCAGGAAGTCGACCGCGAAACGTTCTTCCACACTCGGGAGAGCGGAGGAACCGTCATTTCGTCCGCATACGACCTCTGCAACAAGATTATCAATGAGGAGTACCCGCAGGAGCTCTGGAACATCTATGTCTTCCATTTCTCCGACGGCGACAACTGGTCCGGGGGAGACACCGATCGATGCATCCATCTCTTGAAAACGGATCTTCTCCCGAAGGTCAATCTGTTCGGTTACGGCCAGGTGGAAAGCACGTACGGGAGCGGCCAATTCATCCGCGAGCTCGAAAACAATATCACCGACATCGATAATCTCGTGCTCTCGCGCATCGAGAATAAGGAAGACATTTACCAGTCCATCAAGGATTTTCTCGGCAAGGGGAAGTAATGTCGATACCGATTCAAAGCCGCAGGCAAACGCTGACGCCGGAACTGGCGCGTCTCAACCGCGAGATCGAGCAATACGCGCGCAGCTATGGACTGGATTTCTACGAAACTATTTTCGAGGTCCTTGACTTCGAAGAAATGAACATGGTTGCCGCCTACGGTGGGTTCCCGAACCGGTATCCCCACTGGAAGTTCGGCATGGAATACGAGCGCCTCAACAAGAGCTACGCCTACGGCCTGCACAAGATATACGAGATGGTCATTAATAATGACCCGTGCTACGCGTACTTGTTGGAGTGCAATCACCTTGTCGATCAGAAGCTCGTCATGGCGCACGTTTACGGCCATTGTGATTTCTTCAAGAACAACATTTGGTTCTCGAAGACCAACCGCAAGATGATGGACATCATGGCGAACCACGCGACGAAGATCCGGAAGTACATCGACAAGTACGGACTGGAAAGGGTCGAAGGCTTTATTGATCTTTGTCTTTGCCTGGACGATTTGATCGATCACCATTCGGTGTTCATCGAGCGACGGCCCAAACGTAAAGACCACACCGAAGAAGAACCGGCGGTCGTGAAGAAAATCGCGGCCAGCGAGTACATGGACGAATTCATCAATCCGAAGGAATTCATCGAGCAGCAGAAGCAGAGACTCGAAGACGAACGGCTGAAACGCCGCCGTTTCCCTGAAGAACCTCAGAAAGATGTCCTTCTGTTTCTCATCGAAAACGCGCCGCTCGAAGCCTGGCAGCGCGACGCTCTGTGGACGATCCGCGAAGAAGCTTACTATTTCGCGCCGCAAGCTCAGACCAAAATCATGAATGAGGGTTGGGCCACGTATTGGCACGCGAAAATCATGACGGAACGCGCTTTAAATGATGCGGAAGTGATCGACTTTGCCGATCACCATTCCGGCACGGTTGCCGCGCATCCCGGACAGATCAATCCTTACCGGTTGGGGTTCGAGCTCTGGAAGGACATCGAGGATCGCTGGAATAAAGGCAAATTCGGCAAGGACTATGACGAGTGCGACGATTACGTCAGCAAACGCGAATGGGACATCGGCCTCGGTCTCGGACGCGAAAAGATTTTCGAAACTCGCCGCGTGCACAACGACATTACGTTCATCGATGCCTTCTTTACCGAAGAGTTCTGCCATGAGCACCGCTTCTTCACGTATCAATTCAATCCGGAGCGGGGGGTCTACGAGATCGCCGATCGGAATTGGAAGAACATCAAGCAAAAGCTGCTGTTTTCATTGACTAACTTCGGGCAACCGTTGATCTACGTCGCCGACGGGAATTTCGAGAACCGCGGAGAACTGCTGTTGGATCACCGGCACGAAGGTATTGATCTTCGCATCGATTATGCGAAAGATACGTTGAAGAATCTCTATACGGTTTGGACACGCCCGGTGCACCTGAGGACGCTTGTCGAAGGCAAAGGAAAGTTATTGACGTACGATGGCGAAAAACATCTGGAAAGGAAGGCCGATGGATGAGGTAAAGATCACGACCGACATTGAAGCCACCGATCAATTGGGCATGCTTGTTCGGCGCATCCAAGTCGAGTCGCCCGGCAAGGGCGACCTTCGGAAGCAGGCGGCCGCCATCGTCGAAAAAGTGACGTATCTGGGTTGGGAACTCAAAGTCATCGAAGTCGATGGCGTGTCCGACGCCGTCCAGATCCGCAGCAAGAAACCCGCCGAAGACGGCTTTGTCGAGGTAATCCTTCGTCACGGCAACTATCTGTCTCTGGAGCGCAAAGGCGCGCCGCTGCACATATCGAAGGGGGATTTCGAGAGGCTGATTCGCGACCTGAAAGAGATTTTTTAGCATTCCCCTCCCGCAATCGAGGGAAGTATCGAGACCGTATCCCCGTTTTTCAACTCCGTATCGAGTTCCTTCTTGTCCCGGATATTGTCCTCATTTACGTAGACGTTGATGAATCGCTTCACGGTTTTACCATCATCGAGGACCCGGTCGCCGAAACCCTTGAATTGTGAATCCATTTTCTTAAGGACTTCTCCCACAGTGGCGCCCTCGATCTTCACCTCCGACTGGCCGGCCGTCAACGGTCTCAGCGGCGTTGGAATTTTCACGGTGACGATGCTCATTTCGATTCTCCTTCTTCGGGTACGGTAACGAGGGGCTCCTCGTAGAATTTCCGTTCGCTTTCGTTCAACACCCAGCTTTGCGTGCCGGCGACGGTTCCATTCTGAACCGAAACAATGACGTATGACCAAGCTGTTGCCATGATCTCGACTGCGCGATCCGTGTCGGTTTGCGATGCCCGCGACGGATGGTCGGGATGCGAATGATAAACACCTATGATATCCCACGGCCCGTTCTCAAATTCCCGTGTGACTCGCAAATAGTCAACCGGGTCCAGGAGGTACCGGTCGCGCGCTCTCTCCGTGTTCAGATTCCTGCATTGGCGGAATGCGTGGACGTTGTGGTTTTGGTTCTGGTCGGTGGTGCCGATCAGCAAACCACAGCATTCGTATGGATAAGATTGCTCGGTATGCTGGTAGATCTGCCTTAACAATGGGGCTGGTATTTTGATCATAATTCGATCGAAGATCTCAGTGTTCCACCGTTGAAGCGCATCATCGCTTCCGCAAACTCAGGCTGAGGAATAGCGGTGTGCGGCGGCGCGAACGTAATCCACAAAATGCGCGTGGACTCGTTTGTCACGCGTGTGCGCATCGAATCTGAAATCGGGCTGCCGAACGGTCCTTCCTGATCGACAAGGAGCGGAAAATGTGCCAGGTTCAATGGATCCCGCCCGATTCCGGTGTACGTCTCACCTTCCCGGCCCACGCGCCATGTGATCGGCGGCTTCAACTTGTCCGTATCGTACAGGCCCATCGGCCAGAGCGTCTTCAAAGAAAAGTAATTTACCAAATCCACGACCGAATTGATGGAATACAGTTCCTTGCCTTTGACGGCCCGGCGCAAAAGCGACTCCGAAGAAGGCCTGTAGCGGGTCGGATCCAAACCCGCCCGATGAAAAATCGCGCGGATCTGCTTGACCATAGGGATCTCTCCAGGCTGATGATCCTTGTACTTGCGCGCGAATTCGTCCGCGAGATGATTCAGCATTGTCTTCAATTCTTCGGGCGACTCCTGAACGCGCACTCCATCGATTTCGAGCAACCCGACGCGCGCAGCGCCTTCAAACTCAGGTGCAATGGAAAGTGTCTCCACCATAGCTGTCATTATAAGACCCTTGCTAATTCCCCAATCTGTCCTGGAACGAGCGATAAAATTGTGAGCTATGCAGGATTTCTTCGGGCCGGGCGGAGTTCTCGAACAGCGGCTGGAAGACTACGAATACCGGCCCTCCCAGGTACGAATGGCGGAAGCTGTCCATCGTGCCCTGGAAGAACAGAGCCACGTCATCATCGAAGCTGGAACGGGCACGGGAAAGACCCTGGCCTATTTGTTGCCAGCCTTGCTGCACGGCCGTCGAATTCTGGTATCCACGGGGACAAAAACACTCCAGGATCAAATTTTCTACAAGGACATTCCTCTGCTGGAACGAGTCATAGGCCGGCCGATTCAAGCTGCTTACCTCAAGGGCCGGAATAACTACCTATGCCGTCTGAAGCTGGAGACGCTCCATGTGGAAGGCTTGTTCGGCTTGCGAGAGCTTCGAAATTTCCAATCCGTCCTCGATTGGGCGCAACAGACGGAAACCGGCGATCGGGCCGAACTGGGCTCCGTGGGCGAGGATTCCGAGCTCTGGGCTCGCATGGATGCGCGGCGCGACCGATGTCTGGGCACGAAATGCAGAGACTACAACCGCTGCTTTCTGACGCTCATGCGGCAGAAAGCCATGGAAGCCGATATCGTCGTGGTGAATCATCATCTGTTTTTCGCCGATCTGGCCATACGCACGTCCGATGCAGCGGCGATTCTTCCGGACTACAGCGCTGTCATCTTCGATGAAGCCCACGACCTCGAAGATGTCGCGACCGAGTATTTTGGATTTCATGTCAGCAATTACCGCCTCGCCGAGTTCATCCACGACGCGCGCAAGCTTGAAGCCGATGTCGATGTTGTGTCGCGGGCTGCAGAGCGATTCTTCAACGGTTTTGCTCTGCTCCGCGAGGGCCGGCATCCGATCCGGCGCCTCGATGGGATCGACTCGCTCATCGGCGCTCTTCAAGGGGCCCGCCACTCGATCAACCAGAAGAAAGATTTTTCCGGCGAATACGAAACTCTCGTCCGGCGCGCGGGCGAGATCGAAAGCGAGCTCGATATTTTTCGAAGTGGAGATCTGGAAAACTACGTTTCATGGATCGAGCGGCGTGATCGCGGAATTTTTCTGGAAGCGTGTCCGATCGATGTTTCGGGCATGCTTGCGGAAAGGCTCTTTACGCGGGTGCCGGCCTGTGTGCTGACATCGGCCACGCTGACGGTCGGTGATTCCTTTCAATACGTTCGAGCTCGGGTAGGATTTAACCAGGGCCGGGAGTTGTCACTTGCAACCGAGTTCAATGTCCGCAAGCAGGCCTTGCTATACATTCCGCGAAGGATGCCGGATTACCGGGATCCCTCGTATCTGAACCGTGCCGCCGAGGAAATTCGCGCGATCCTGAAGGCTTCGCGTGGACGCGCGTTCGTCCTGTTCACGAGTTACCGGCAGATGGAAACCACCTTTCAAACCTTGGCCGGCGATCTTCCTTACCCTTGCATGGTTCAGGGGAGGGCGGCGGGAAAGAGCCGGTTACTGGAAGAGTTCAAGGTGACGCCCAATGCGGTCTTGTTCGCCACGGCGAGCTTCTGGCAGGGTGTGGATGTGAAAGGCGAAGCGCTCAGCGCCGTGATCATCGACAAGTTGCCCTTCCAGGTACCTACCGATCCGCTCGTTGCGGCCCGCAGCGCGCGTATTGTCCGCGAAGGCGGAAATCCTTTCGCCCAATATCAGGTTCCCAATGCGATATTGCGATTGAAACAAGGATTAGGCCGGTTGCTGCGTTCAACGACGGATCGCGGAATTCTGGCAGTGCTCGACAACCGAATTAACACGAAGTCGTACGGAAAGCTGTTCATGGAAAGCCTTCCGGATTACGAGGTGACGGACAATGTCGGGAAATTGGTCGAGTTCATGTCTCTAAATGACAATTGACAATTGAACATTAAACAATGAACATTTCTTCAAAAAATTGCCAATGTTCAATGTTCAATTGCCAATTGTCATTTTAGAATCAAGGGATGCCCCGAAGACTACTCCTCTGGACCGTCTTCGTCGTACTCTCCGTCGGCGCTGCGATCTTTACATTCCGAAATTTCTCTACGGCCTTTCCTCTGGTCTCTATCGAACTGAAGATGGATCGTGCGGACGCTCTTCGCTCCGCCCGCACGATCGCCCAGAGAAATGCCTGGCCGCCGGAAGGATTCGACCAGGCCGCCGAATTCGGCGGCAATCAGGAAGTCCAGAACTTCATCGAGCTGGAGGGTGGGGGTAAACAAGAGCTCGGGAGAATCCTAAAGGAAAAAATCTTTGCGCTGTACACATGGCGCGTGCGTCATTTCAAACAGGGCGATGCTCACGAAACTCTCATTCGATTCATACCGGACGGCACGCCCTACGGTTTCTCCCTCAAGCTTCCGGACGAGGAGCGCGGCGACACCAGGCCGGAAGGCGAGGCGCAGCAGATTGCCGAAACGGCGGCACAGCGCGATTGGGGTATCGATTTCGGCCGATACCGTCTGGTCGAATCTTCCAAAGACCTGAAGCCGGGCGGACGCACCGACCATACTTTTGTGTATCAACGCCAGGACGAAAGCCTTCGAGAAGGCCATTACCGATTGCGGCTCGTTGTCGGCGGCGAGAAGCTGACCGAACTGACGCATTTCGTCCAGATTCCGGAAGCGTTCACGCGACGCTACGAACAGATGCGCGCGTCCAACGACGCCATCGGCGCGTTTTCTCAAATCGTCACCTTTGGTTTATACATTCTCGGCTTCTGCGGCGTCGGCTTGTTTTTCATGATCCGTCACCGTTGGGTCCTCTGGCGGCAGCCTTTATTGTGGGGCTCGTTCATTGCGTTCTTGCTCGGCCTGCAACAGCTCAACTCCTGGCCCCTTCTCTGGATGGGATATGACACGGCCTTGCCCGCAAGCGGATTTGCCATCCGTCAATTCCTACGAGCCGCCGCGACTTTCGGCCTCTTCTCGATGTTGCTGACGGTCTCGTTCATGGCCGCCGAAACGCTGTCGCGGCGTGCCTTTCCGCATCACATCCAGTTCTGGAGAGTGTGGTCTCGTCCCGTTTCCTCTTCCAAATTCATTTTTGGGGAAACGCTTGCCGGATATCTCCTGGTTACACTGTTCTTTGCTTACGAGATCGTTCTCTACTTTTTTGCTCAGGAAAAGCTCGGCTGGTGGACGCCCTCCGACAGTCTTTTGAATCCCGATATGTTCGCCACGTATGTTCCCTCGCTTGCTGCGATTGCACAAGCCGCGCAGGCGGGCTTTTGGGAAGAGTCTTTGTTCCGCGCGGCGCCTCTCGCAGCGGCGGCACTCATAGGCGACAAATTCGGAAAACGGCGAACGTTCATTGTCGGGGCGATGATCCTGCAGGCGCTCGTCTTCGCATCGGGGCACGCCGGTTACGCGAATCAGCCGGCATATGCGCGCGTGGTTGAGCTGATTATTCCATCATTCGTGTTCGGGGCTTTGTACCTGGCGTTCGGGCTTCTGCCAGGCATTGTCCTGCATTTCACCTACGACACGGTCTGGATGTCACTGCCGCTTTTCGTGTCTTCGACGGGACGGGCCCACCTCGAACAGGTCATCGTCGCACTCGCTGTTCTGGTCCCGCTCTGGGTCGTACTGGCTAACCGCATCCGGGTGGGATCATGGGTGGAAGTCCCTCACGAAGTTTTCAATGGGTCGTGGAAACCTCGCGAAATTCCGGAAGCACCCCCCGAAATCACAGCCGTAGCTGTCAGGACATTCATCTCTCCCGCGGTTTTGCGCGCATTACCGGCAATCGGGTTGGCCGGATTTGTGTTGTGGATTGCGGCATCAGCGTTTCACACCGATGTTCCTCCACTACAGATCACTCGCAATGAAGCGGAGCAGAGAGCCCGTCAGGCTCTCACCGAACGCGGGATACAACTCGATCAGTCCTGGAGGGCGCTGAGCCGGGTTGAAGGACAACCGGGTGAGCAGAATCGATTCGTGTGGCAAAAAGCTGGACGGGACGCATACGAACGACTCGTTGGATCCTACGTGACTCCGCCCCACTGGTTCGTGCGCTTTGCCCGTTTCCAGGGTGATGTCGCCGAGCGTGCCGAAGAATTCCAAGTGTTCATCGACGGCAGCGGCCGGGTGTTTCGTGTCAATCATGACCTGCCTGAAGCGCGGCCGGGAAAAAGCCTCGCCCAGGAAGAGGCGCGCAAGATTGCTACGGACACGGTTCAAGTTAGTCTGGGACCCCACGCATCATCCGTACAAGAGATCTCCGCTGAAGCCGGTAAGAGGCCGGCGCGTACCGATTGGACCTTCGTGTTCAAAGACCCTCAGAACTACGGCTTGCCCGAAGGCGAACCGAGAATCGCGATTGAAATCGCCGGAGATGAAGTTGTCGATGTCGCGCGCTATATCTATGTTCCGGAGGAGTGGTCGCGAAACGAGCGAAGGCAGCAGAACCTTCCGGGAATCTTGCGCACGGTTTGTACTGTCCTGCTCATTGGAATCGTGGTTGGCGCCTCCATTCTCGGCATCGTCCGCTGGAGCCGCCGCCGGAATTTCTCGACCCACACGTTTTACAGGTTATATGGGTTGTTGTTTCTGATCAGCGTAGTCAATGTATTGAACAGCTGGCCTATTCAGGCATCCGAAGCTTCCACTGCTCAGCCACTGGCGCTGCAGGCGGGAATCGTCCTTTCTGTCTCCCTGGTATTCGGAATCTTCACTGCAGCCGCCCTGGCGCTGGCCGGCGGTGTTGTTGCGGCCAAAGCGAGTGGCCTGGCTCTTTTGCGGACGGACATTGCGGCCGGCGTGTCTCTTGGATTCGCGCTCGCCGGAATCAGCGCCCTGGCAAGATACCTGGTACCGCCGATGAGTCCGCTTTGGGGGAATCTGGGTGCGGCTTCCACTTTCCTTCCCCTACTGACGGCGGCGCTTTCTCCGTTGACAGCATTCGTTATTCAGGCGATCGTTCTGCTCACTGTTTTCTTCGCGTTGGTGCAAAGGACCCGCGCTTCTGTTTTGTTGGTTGTGGTGGGACTTGTAATGGCGGGTTCCACAGCCATTGAGACGATACCGTCCTGGCTGATTCTCGGCGCCGCAACGGGAATCGTTCTGATGCTGGCGTATCTCGCGGTTTTCAGACATCAACCGATGGTCGCAATCGTCACCGCAGCCACTCTTGTCATTCTTTCCACATTGAGGGACGGCATCGAGCGTCCATATTCGACGGCGCTCTCCGGTTCTATCATGGCCAGCGTGCTCATCGTCCTGGCGGTCTGGGTGTGGTACCGCGGATCTGCTACAGTGGTGGAATGAGGCAGGTGGACAGTTAACTGTAGCGGGGGTCTATGACCGCCGGTATTCCGTTGATTCTGCGAAAAGCCGGCGCTCATATTCTTGAGGCTGCGCGCTGTCGCGCTTCGCGGAGCGCCGCTACAGCAGGCACCCGAGTTAACCAATGCGCATTACAGAAATCTTTTTCTCAATCCAAGGCGAATCGACGCATGCGGGTAAGCCATGCGTGTTTGTACGCCTGACGGGTTGTTCGCTCCGGTGCGTCTACTGCGACACGAAGTATGCCTACGCGGGCGGGCGTGAAATGTCGCTTCAGGAGGTGCTGGGCGTCGTCGCCGGCTATCCTGCAAAGCTGGTGGAAGTCACGGGCGGCGAGCCACTCGAGCAGGAAGAAGTCTATCCGCTCATGTCATCGCTTCTTGATCGCGGCTACACCGTCATGCTCGAGACCGGAGGGCACCACAGCGTAGTGCGTGTGCCGAAGCCCGTGATCAAGGTCATCGATATCAAGTGCCCGGACAGCCGCGAGAGCAACACCGTCTGCTGGGATAACATTGAATTGGCCGAGCCTCACGATGAATTCAAATTTGTAATTTCGTCGCAAGCTGATTATGACTGGTCGAAAAATATCTATCTTGAAAAGCTGCGTGGCAGGCGCAATCCGGTCCTTTTTTCACCCGCACACGACGATCTTCCCGCCCGGAACCTGGCTCGTTGGATTCTCGATGACGGCTTGCCGGTCCGGCTGCAATTGCAGATCCATAAGTACATCTGGGGCGCGGATGCGCGTGGGGTCTGACCCTTTGACTTTTCCGCGCTAAGCCTATTAAAATCCAAGCTCTTGACGGATCTCATGGATCAGACTTCGAATAGATTTAAAGCCGTCGTTTTGATCAGCGGTGGAATGGACAGTTGTGTCACAGCCGCCATCGCCAGTCGGAGCTACAACATTGCGGCTGTTCATGTGAGCTACGGCCAGCCAACGGAACGCCGAGAGCTTCAGTCATTTCACGCGGTTGCAGATTATTTTGGCGCCTCCGAGCGGCTCGTGGTGCGGCTCGAGCACTTGCGTTCGATTGGCGGCTCGAGTTTGACCGATTCCGGGATACCAATCCACGACGCGAACCTGACAAGCCTGGAAATTCCCAATACTTACGTTCCTTTTCGAAATGCGCACTTTTTATCGATAGCGACATCTTGGGCCGAAGTTCTCGGCGCCGCAAAGATTTTCATCGGCGCAGTGTGGGAGGATAGTTCCGGTTATCCGGATTGCCGGCCGGAATATTACGAAGCCTTCAACAAGGTGATTCGCGCCGGCACCCGGCCAACAACGGACATCGTCATCGAAACACCGCTCATTTATTTGGCAAAACGCGATATCGTCAAACGAGGCGCGGCCTTGAACGCTCCGTTTCATTTGACCTGGTCGTGCTATCGCGACTCGGATATAGCATGTGGAACCTGCGACAGTTGCGCCCTCCGGCTCAGGGCGTTTCGGCAGGCCGAAATGGAGGACCCCATAGCATACTCCAATAAACCGGGGTACGCTGCTTGAGTACTGTAGTGGCAGTCCGCGAAGCGCGAAGCGCGAGCGCGACAGCGCGAAGCCTTCAGAGATGACCGCCGACGATCCGCACCCGTAACATTGCCGGCGGGTCATAAACCGCCGCTACAGTCAGAATTTTTATTTTCCTGACGGAGGGTTCAATGAAGTTCACGAAAATTCTGCTCTTTCTCGTGATCGTGATGTTCGTCACCATTCCTGGGTTTGCACAAACGGGCAACATTCATGGCAAAGTGACTGATACCGATGGGAAGCCGATGGTCGGCGCCGTCATCTCGATTGATCGACAGGGCATCACTCAACATTTTGAAGTCAAAACCGACAACCGAGGTCAGTACCTGCACGCGGGTCTGCCTACGGGGCAGTACCAGATCAGCGTCATGAGGGACGGCAAGAAGGCCTTGACCCAGCCTGGGGTCGTCCGCTTCGGCGGCGACACGGCCGTTGATTTCGATCTCAAGCAAGCTGCCGCACAGGGGATCAGTGAGGAGGCCAGGCAGAAAGCGGCCGAGGAGAAGGCCAAAGTAGAGGCCACCAAGGCTGCTTTCGAGCAAGCTCGGACCGCGATGGTCAGCAAGAATTATGACGAAGCCATTAAGCTCTTCCAAGAGGCGGCCGACAAGGATCCAACCCAGCACGTAATCTTCGCCAACCTTGCCGATGCGTACTCGCAGGCCAAAAAGTACGACGACGCGGCGAAAGCTTACAACAAAGCGATCGAATTGAAGCCCGACGAGGCGGCTTACTACAACAATCTCGGAATCGTGGAGGGCAGTGCCGGGAAGATCGATGACGCTACAAAAGCGCTACAGAAAGCTGCAGAGTTGAATCCGCCAGGCGCGGGCCAGAGCTATTACAATCTTGGCGCAGTGCTGACAAACCGGGGCCGGACCAAGGAAGCCGCCGACGCTTTCAAGAAGGCCATCGAATACAACCCACAAATGGCTCAGGCCTACTACCAGCTCGGCATTTCCTACTTCGGCGCGCCGGATACAATTCCGCAAGCGATTCCAACTCTGCAGAAATTCCAGGAACTTGTGGCTGCGCTTCCCAAAGAGCAGCAAGCTCCTTTTGCGAACGATATAGAAGCTGCCAAACAGTTGATCGAGGCGGCCAAGGCAACGGCTCCCACCGGATTCAAGAGCGAGAAAGCGATCGCCGAGGAAAAGGCCGCTCAGGAAAAAGCCGAAAAGCAGAAGGCCGCTGCCGAGAAAGCGAAGAAAAAGAACTAGCGGATCCAAAATGTAGCGTATTTCGGGGACGCACCCCGAATTCTTGAAACTCGGGTGCGTCCCCGAAATACGCTACAGTTTTGAACCGGAAACCACACGCAATGTTTTCATCCCGCAATATTCATTTCGCCATCCTGGGAATCATCCTCGGGGCAACTTTCGGGTACATTCTCGCCTTTTACCAGGTGCAAGCATCAATGGGGCCGGCAGTCTCCCGCTCGGCGAGTTCCAATCTGCCGAATGGTCATCCGAATGTCACAAATGAGCAAGTGCTTGCGATGTTCAAAGAAGCGTTGGCGAAGAATCCGAACGACACGACGCTCATGACCAAGTACGCCAATTTCCTTTTCGATCTTGGCAGGGCGCCGGAAGCCGTCGAATGGTTCGAAAAGGTTGTTGCATTACAACCGAAGAACGCTGACGCCAGAACGGATCTGGCGACAGCGTTCTGGAACGCCGGCCAGAAGGACAAGGCCTTGACGGAGTATCAGACGGCGTTGAGCATCGATCCGAAGCACATGGCCACACTTCACAATCTTGTCATTGTGTACGCGGAAGACCGCAATTTTCCCGCCGCCGAAAAAACGCTCAAGCAGATGGAAGAGATCGATCCTAAATACCAGGGCCTGGATACGTTGAAGACGCGTCTCCGGCAACTGAAGGGATCCAACTAGTATGCGCTTCCTTATCCGAGTCGTCGGATTATTGTTGGTGATGTATGCGGCTTTATCGATGATCCGGCGCGTCTTGGCGGCATTCAGTCCTGCGGGCCATGTCGCCGCGACAACAACCGACGCTGGACATCTCGTGAAGGATCCCGTCTGTGGAACGTATGTGCCGGAAGGGAAAGCCATCCAAGCAGGAGGCCAGTTTTTCTGTTCGGAGGAATGCCGGAGGAAGTTCCAATAACAATTGAACATTGAACAGGGAACACTGAACATTTCCGAAAAAAATGTTCATTGTTCAATGTTCAATTGTCATCTGAATCTACTGAATCCGCATCCGATAAAACGACCGGTAGACAAACACCATGGATATCGCCAGAAACACCGCCGAGATGGCTGTGGTGAGCCCCGTTCCCTGATTGTTCGCCACCGACACGGCCAAATCCACTGCCAGCAAACCGAACAATGTGGTGAACTTGATAATTGGATTCAAGGCCACGGAACTCGTGTCCTTGAACGGATCGCCAACAGTATCGCCGACAACGGTTGCCGCGTGCAGTTCGGTTCCTTTCGACTTTAATTCCGTCTCGACGATTTTTTTGGCGTTGTCCCAGGCGCCTCCTGCATTGGCCATGAAGATCGCCTGGTATAGACCGAATAGTGCTATCGAAATCAGATACCCGATGAAGAAATACGGTTCGAGGAAAGCAAAACCCAACGTAGCGAAGAACACCGTCAAGAAAATATTGAACATCCCCTTCTGCGCATATTGCGTGCAGATCTCGACCACTTTTTTCGAATCGCTCACCGACGCCTTTGTCGTGCCTTCCAACTTGATATTCGCCTTGATGAATTCCACCGCGCGATATGCTCCGGTGCTTACCGCTTGGGTCGAGGCCCCGGTAAACCAGTAGATCATTGCGCCTCCGGCGATCAACCCCAGAAGAAACGGCGGGTGAAGAATGGAGATGTTGGTCATCAGGTTCGGGTTCAGTCCTTCAGTGAGCGCCAGAATGATCGAGAAGATCATGGTCGTCGCGCCAACCACCGCAGTCCCAATGAGCACGGGTTTGGCGGTCGCCTTGAACGTATTGCCTGCCCCGTCGTTTTCCTCGAGGAGTTCTTTGGCCTGTTCGAACTGCGGCACGAATCCGAAATTGCGTTTGATGTCTTCGTCGATCCCGCGAATTTGTTCGATCGTCGATAGTTCAAATACCGATTGTGCGTTGTCGGTCACGGGACCATATGAGTCGACCGCGATCGTTACCGGCCCCATGCCCAAAAAACCAAACGCCACGAGCCCAAACGCAAATACGGCGGGAGCCAACATGATTCCCGAGGGAAATGATGTACTAACCGTATAGCCAATTCCCATGAGGACCACAATCGACAGCCCTAACCAGTAGGCGCTGAAATTGCCCGCAACAAAACCCGATAAAATATTCAGCGAAGCGCCGCCTTCGCGCGAAGAAGTGACAACCTCCCGAACATGCCGGGATCCCGTCGAAGTGAAGACCTTAACGAATTCCGGAATGATGGCCCCCGCTAGTGTTCCGCAAGTGATGACGGCGGAGAGCTTCCACCACAGCGTCGTGTCGCCGGCGACATCAGGGATGAGAATCTTGGAAAGAATGAAGGTCAGCGCAACCGATACGATCGACGTCAGCCAAACCAGGGACGTCAGCGGCGCTTCGAAATTCATTTTGGCGGCATTCTCATACATGGTCTTTGCGACAGCGCTGTTGACGAAATAGCTGAGCGCGGAAGCAATGATCATGAGTATGCGCATGCTGAAGATCCAGACCAGTAACTGGACTTGCACGACGGGATCGCGGACCGCAAGGAGAATGAATGAGATCAATGCCACGCCCGTCACGCCGTAGGTCTCGAATCCGTCGGCTGATGGGCCGACCGAATCGCCTGCGTTATCGCCGGTACAGTCGGCGATCACGCCCGGATTGCGCGCATCGTCTTCCTTGATTTTGAAGGCGATCTTCATCAGGTCCGACCCGATATCGGCAATCTTCGTAAAGATCCCACCCGCTACGCGCAGGGCCGCAGCGCCCAGGGATTCGCCAATGGCGAATCCGATAAAGCAAGGACCGGCTAGATTTCCCGGGATGAATAACAGGATGCAAAGCATCAGGAACAGCTCGACACTGATCAAAAGCATGCCGATGCTCATGCCGGATTCCATCGGAATGTAGTAGCAGGGATAGGGTCTGCCCCGAAGACTTGCAAAGGCGGTGCGTGAATTTGCAAATGTATTCACGCGTATGCCGAACCAGGCAACCGAATAGCTGCCCAAAATTCCGATAATGCTGAAAATGAGAATGATGACAACGCGGTAGACCTCGAGGCGTTGCAGCAAACCAAAATAGAAAATGATCGCCGCACCGATGAAAATCTCGAGGATCATCAGGAATTTTCCCTGCGTCTGCAAATACGTCTTGCAGGTTTCGTAGATGAGCTCGGAGATCTCCCTCATCGACTCGTGGACCGCCAGGTTGCGCAGCCTCTTATAAATGACCAGGCCGAAAACCATTCCCAAAAGCGCTATGAGCAGCCCGCCCATCAACAAGCTGGGACCGCTGATTCCGCTGAGAAAAGTAACGCGGCTCAGATCGGGAACGATGAGATTGACCTCCCCTCCGCGATGCTCGGGCTGCGCGCCTTGCGCAAGAAGTAACAGCATGATCGAAAACTCCTCTCGGGTATTTGGCGGAAATTCGGGGTCAGACGGGCCTAGCACAAGAAATACATCGCGGGCGCTCATTTCTCGAGGCTGCGCGCTATCGCGCTTGCGCTTCGCGGAGCGCCCCTACAGTCGCGAACGCCAAACTGTAGGAGCGGTCTATGACCGCCCAGGACTTCTTGTGTAAAGCCCGTCCGTGCCCGAATTTGGGCCCCTCGGGTCTAGCCAATCCCGAAGTGCGTCACCCAGAAAGTTGAAAGATAAAACCGTCAACGCCAGCGCCACGGACGGAAACGCCACCATGTGCGGCGCGTCGAACAAATGATTGCGGGCGTCATTCAACATAGCACCCCAACTCGGCGTTGGCGGGGCTATACCCAAGCCTAGAAAACTTAGCGATGCTTCGCTGAGTATGGCAATCGCCATTCCAACGCTGGCCTGCACCAAAACCGGCTGGACGATGTTGGGCAAAATGTGGCCGGCGAAGATCCTTATGCTCGACGCCCCAAGCGCGCGGGCTGATTCCACGAACTCGAGTGTCTTTACTTTGAGGACCTGACCGCGCGCCAGCCGGGCATATCCGACCCAACCGATCGTCGTCAGCGCAAAAATTAATCGATCGAGACCCTGGCCCAGGAAAGCCACAAGCGCGATCGCAAACAGGACTCCGGGGAAGGCCAACAACGAATTGATGACCACCACCGTAACAAGCGTGTCCAGCTTCCCGCCGACGTAACCAGCAAATCCCCCTACCAAAACACCGGCAAAGGCGGAGAGCAAAACAACGGTAGCTCCAACCCGCATACTCACGCGGGCACTCCAAAGGATGCGTGAGAGAATATCACGCCCCAACTCGTCGTTTCCAAACGGATGCTTCCATGATGGTCCTTCAAGCCGGTCCATCAATTTTTGATCGGCCGGATCGTACGGCGCGAGCCAAGGGGCAAAGAGCGCCGCCATGGTGAGTGCCGCCACGATGAAAAGTCCTGCCGCCGCCAATTTGTTCTTTCGGAGAAACTCAGTCATACCGGATGCGGGGGTCTACGACGGAGTACAGGACGTCCGTGGCCAGATTCACGAGGATGTATGTCAATGCAATCGTCAGAATACAGCCCTGCGCGAGCGGATAGTCTCGGGCGAAGATCGCCTGGATCGTCAGGCGGCCAAGTCCAGGCCATGAAAAAATCGTTTCGGTGATGATGGCTCCGGCCAGCAACCCTCCAGCATTGAGTCCCAGCAGCGTGACCACAGGAAGTAATCCATTCCGCAAGGCGTGTGCGAACAATACCGCGCGTTCGGTGAGTCCCTTCGCTCGCGCCGTGCGGACATAGTCCTGCCGCATTTCCTCGAGCATCGACCCGCGCACCATCCGCGTCATGACGGCCGCCGAAGCTCCTCCTAACGTGACGGCGGGCAAGATCAAGTGCGAAAAACCGTCCTCACCCGATACCGGCAGCAAACCAAGCGTGATCGAGAAGAAAAAAACCAGCAAGGGACCTAATGCAAAATTCGGAAGCGACACCCCAAACAAACTCACGAAACCGATCGCCCGGTCCAGGACGCGGCCGCGCCGCATTGCGCTGATAACACCGAACGGTACGGAAACCGTTATGGAAAAGATCATAGATGCGGCGGCAAGCTTCACGGTTGCGGGATATCGCGCGATTATGGCCGAAACCACCGTCTCCTGATTGCGGAAAGATATACCGAGATCGCCGTGCAGCAATCCGGTCATGTAGATCCGGTATTGCTCCAGGACCGGCCGGTCCAATCCCAAGTCGTGGCGCAACCCTTCAATCTCCGCCACGGATGCACCTTCTCCCAACATCTGGGCCACGGGATCGCCCGGCACCATGTGGATCAACCCGAACACAAGACTTACAACAATCCAAAGGTTAGGCAACGTCAGCAGCAGGCGCCGGACCAGGAAGGCAAGCATAGCTTTCGAGTATAGCTAGAAGTTCGCTGTGCACCTCAATGGCAAATGAATTGAAGATTGCGCAATGAATATTTCCGTGATCACATCAGAAGACGAGGCGAAAATCCCCGTCGTCAGCTCTTCAACCGAACTCAATCGAAGGGGAGCTTGATGCTTTTGGTATGCTGTGGCGACAGCCCACCAGATCCTGGACCCGCGGATCTTTCAACTCAGCGCGTAGGTGAATTTCTAACGCGCAGGGGGTAGGGGAGGAGGCGTGAGATGAGGCTTCGATTATTGCAATTGATAGGTATAGCGGCTGTGATTGCGCTGGCGTCGATGACCATAGTGCTTGTCAGCGGGCGCGCGCCGGCGCCCGCGAGCACCGCCGCTCCCCGGACACCGTGGGGCGAACCGGACTTGCAGGGCATCTGGACCGTCGAACTGCAGGTGCCGCTCGAACGTCCCGCCGGCGTCATAAAAGAGTTTTACACCGAAGCGGAAGTCGCCGAGCTGGATAAACAACGAGCGGCCGCAGCGCATTTCGGCGATCGTATTGCCAAGAGAGGGACCGAAGCGGACGTCTCCGGCGCATACAATTCGGTCTTTTTCTCCGCGAGGCGTACCGGCCGGCGGACGTCGCTCATAATCGATCCCCCGGATGGGAAACTTCCTCCACTTACCGCGGAAGCGCAGAAAAAGCGGGCTGCATTCCGCCAGTATCAGCTGGCCCTGATGCAGGCCACGGAAGGTTGCAAGAACAAGGTGCCTGGCGCCTGCGAAGGCGGAACCTACGGGCCGCCGTCACCGCGGCGATTGGAGCCGCCTCCTGAGTACCCGTCCGCAGGGGTCGGCCCCATCAATCGCGCCGACGGTCCAGAGGATCGCGGTTTGAGTGAACGCTGCATGAGTGGCAGTCTGCCGGAGTTTAATGGCGGCTTCACCGGCATCCATCGTCGGGTCGTGCAATCGCCCGGGGCGGTCAACATTTTCTACGACTCGGGTCAGGGCCAGGGCTGGACCCGGATGATTCCGATTACAACCGCTCCCCATCTGCCGCCGCACGTCCGGCAGTGGTGGGGAGATTCGCGGGGCCGCTGGGAGGGAAATACGCTGGTGGTGGACGTGACCAATTTCAGCCCCAAGGCGGATTTCCTCGGATCCCGCGAGAACCTGCACTACGTCGAGCGCTGGACCCGTACCGGCCCAGAGATCCTTGAGCTCGTCGCCACCATTGAAGATCCGACCACGTGGACAAGACCGTGGACTGTGAAGCAGGAATTCAACCTGCAAGACAACAAGGCGAATCGAATCTACACCGAGCCCCGCTGTCACGAGGGGAACTTTGGCATGACGGCCTTGCTTGCCGGAGCGCGCGCCGCTGAGAAGGCGTTTGCGGAAGGTCGCGGCCCCGATCCCGCTACGTTCTGCATCGGCAATTGCGGAGTTGACCCTGAGAGGTTGCTTGATCCGCTGGCTTTGCGATAGGTTGGTGCCATTACTCCCGATCGACCAGGAGAGACGCCACCATGCGAAACCGTTTCCTGACCTTGATCCCTTCTCTTGCGGCGGTGGTCTTTCTCTTCCCGAAGGGAGTGGCGGCCCAGGGTTTCGACCCGAATGACCTTTCAGGGATCTGGACAAGGACCGTTCGCGATCATTCCCTTGGAACCAAGCCTCCTCCTCTGACGCGGGCCGGCATCGAGGCAATGAAAGGACGTATCGGCGACACGGATGATGTGTTGCGCGAAGTCGTTGATGCGGCTAGGGCCTCTTCACAGGTCCGTCTTAATGAGAACGGCGTGGAAACCAACGCGCCGTGGCTCGAATGCAACCCGTTGGGTTTTCCGAGGCTGCTGAACGACGACGAGCCGATGGAGTTCATCATGACGAAGGACAAAATCCTGCAAATCTTCCAGTCGGAACACCGCATACGCTACCTGTGGACTGATGGGCGGGAACTGCCTTCGGGTCAAAACCTGGAGAATCTCGGTCCGGCATGGTATGGGCACTCAGTTGCAAAATGGGATGGAAACACGCTTATTGTGAATACAGTCGGTCTCGATGAACGAGCGTGGCTCGATAATCTCGGCTACCCGAAGAGTTTTCACGCGCGGATCGAAGAGACCTGGAAGCGCGTCGACTCCAACACTCTGGAATCTCAAATGACGCTTTTCGACCCGGAGTACTACACCGCGCCGTATGTGGGCGCCAAGAGAACCTTCAAGAGACTGCCGGATCGCGCTGTCACCTATTTCGGATGGTCCGGCTTATTCGCAGGTATCACGGAAGGAATCTGCGCGCCGGTGAATGAGGTGGAGGGTTACAACAAAGGATTTCGCGACCTCGGCCGTGCGAAATCAAAATAATAAACCGGCGAGTTTTTTGCCTCTATAATCCTGCCATGTCAAATCGCTTTTCCCTGATGGTATTTGCGATGTTGATCGTATTTGCAGCCACTCAGTTTCAGGCGCAGCAGTGTTCGTCGCAACAACAGCAACTTCGCGCGAATGCGCCGGGTGGTGGAGTTGCGAAAGATACGGTACTTCCGCCGTGGCCCGCGCCGCCGGATCCGCTGAGGACGATCACACCGGTCACCGACACAATGTCGAGCAACCCTCCCGCCGGAGACTGGCTCACCTGGCGCAGGACATCCGACGACATGGGATTCAGCGCGCTGAAGCAAATCACTAAAGACAACGTGAAGAATCTTCGCGTCGCGTGGTCATTGACGCTTCCGGCAGGACCGAACGAAGCGACGCCTCTTGTACACGACGGTGTCGTGTTCGTGCACAGTTACAACGACAACGTTCAGGCGCTCGACGCAATAACCGGTGATGAACTCTGGCATTAGGCTCGTGAATGATGTTCCCAATTCCGCTCCGATAACTTACATGGCAAATGGCAAACAATACGTCGCCATTGTGGTCGGATACGGCGGCCCACAGGCCGCAAGCTTCCCGCAGCTTACTCCAGAGATTCCGCTTCCGGTTGCCCGAAGCTCAGCGATCTGGGTCTTTGAGCTGAATTAGAGTGTCGATGGCCAAGCATATAGGAATTGTCGCGTGTAGTTCGCCGGGAGCCGCTCTGTGCTACACGACAATCTGTGCAGAGGCGCCCGAAATTATGGGTGCGAATCACAATCCCGAAATCTCATTACACATGATGGATTTTTGCGAACATGTCCGGTGTATGGAGCGGGATGACTGGGACGGAGTTGCAAATCTCATGCTCCGATCCGTCTACAAAGTCGCGGCGGCGGGTGCGAATTTCGCCATCTGTCCCGATAACACCTGTCACATTGCGCTGCCAAAGATCGAACGCAATTCACCGATCCCGTGGTTGCATATTGTGGATGTCGTGGCTGATGCGGCGAAGCGTCAAGGCTACCGCCGGCTGGGTTTGCTCGGCACACGATACTTGGTCGAAAGCTCGGTTTATCCTGAACGCCTCCGATCGAGGGGAATCGAATGGTGTCTGCCGGCTGCCAGGGATCGCGACCTAGTGAATCGAATCATTTTTGATGAACTCGTATTCAGCAGGATCACGCGGCAGGCAAAAGAGCACTTCATGCGGATAATCGAAACATTCAAATCGGCACATCAATGCGACGCCGTCGTTCTCGGCTGCACAGAAATACCATTCGTGGTGACGCCGGAAGCCTCTCCTCTCCCCACTCTTGATTCAACGCGGTTGCTGGCGCGGGCCGCATTGAAAATGGGATGCGGTTGAGTAGGCTCAAGATGACCGGCATAGAAGCCTGGCCCTCGTTCTTGGCGTCGGATTCAAGGAATATCTTCAGCATGGACTGGGCGTGAAGATGGATTTCCGCGATCACATCAACAAATTCGATCAGAGCACAGTGAATAACATGGAATTGTCGCTCGGATTATTCACTCGCTTCTGAACTGAGGTTCGACGCTGGTCTTACTCTTCGTTTTGTCCAAAGCAGACAATTTCGTACTTGATACCTTCCAGATCCTTGAAGAAGACGGCGTAGTACCCTGGGGGCGTGTACTCGGGATACTCCCGTGGTGGACTCACTATTGTCGCTCCTATTTGCCTCAATTCGGTATGGAGCCTGTCGACCTCGGCGCGAGATGCCGCTCTGAATGCAAGATGATTTAGCGCCCCTGGCTTCCTGCGATTGATCGTGTCCCCGACGAAAGCTCTCCTCGGGGAGGTGATGGTAAACCCCAACCGTGGATGCTCGTACCATACGACGTGCTTCTCATGGTCTTCTATTACGGCACTGCCTCTCGTCCGAACATCAAAGCCCAAAAGGGGCAGAAGCCTATCGTAGAACGGCACAGCAACGCTCATGTCTCTGACAGTTATCTCAATGTGGTCAATGATTGGTTCCATCTGTCTTCGCCGCCTTTCGCCTGTTCGAACCGGCCCAATCGTTCGGGAAATCACTTAAGAACTTCGTCAGCCGTTGCGTTTTAAGGTGTGGTTCCACTTACGTGGTGGCTCTTCGGCTTGACCATATCGGCTTCGTTCCATTCGCGCTCGCCAAATCCTTGCACGCTGACCAGGTAAACGCCTTCGCCTCTCTGTTTTTTAACAAAGCCGATGCGCTTGTTCTTTATATTCTCTACTCTGTCGCCCATCTGAAATTTTGGATTGCTCATATCATTTAGTTTAGGCGATCCGGTGGTTCTCAGCCATCCACGTGCGGTGAAAATCCAACCCCATGCGTCGAATGATGCCCATAGTCACGTTGCGATTGCGGCGTACCCTAATCTTTGAGCTAGACTAGGATCGTAAAAACGCTTCGCCTTCGACCGGAAACCGTTGTGTTATGCGATTAATTAAACGGGATCAGTTTTTTGCGGAGCACCCTTGCTCAGTCTATGGCTTCCTGCTCAATCGTGCCGCATTTGTAGGTCTAGCGGTCTTTCTCACGAACATCGGCCCCGGAATCCTGCGTGGGCAAACTCCGGCCAGTGAGAGCGAAAAAGATCCAGTCGTGATGACGGTGCTGGGTCCAAGGGCCCGCAGAGCCGACCTAATCGACGCTTATCTTCGACGCGTTCAAATCGAAAACTTGCTGAAGACATTTGGGGACTCGGGCGCGAACCGGGTGACGCGAGAACTGTCTCGAAGGCAGCTTATCGCGGAACTTCAAAAACCCCACGCCAAGGAACTTTTGCTGGAACTCATCAAGAATCGAAAAGACCTGGAGGAGGCGGCAGTCACGGTGTTTGCGGAAGCGCAGCCGGAGTTCCCCGACGTTCAGGTAGTCCGAGAAGTGCTCTTCTCTTTGGTCGTCAGCGCCAGCACGGGCGATATAGCCACGCGAGCCGCAGTCGGAATTATCCGGCAGGTACAGGAGGCCTATCTGTGGCGCGGCGTCGATTCCGCGGTCGATACCGCAGAGCTGGGCCACGCGCTCACTGTGCGGATCCGAAGCAGTACTGGGCAGCACTGGCGCGATGGTGTTTTGAAAAAGCTCTATGACGAAGCATCAAACCGTCGAAAACATGCGAGTGATGCTGGTGAGGTCGACTTTTTCGAAGCCATCCTGGCCGACCTTCACGACTATGCGCAACCGTCGCAACCGCCATCATCAGTTCAAGAGGATCCGAGAGGGAAGGAGCTGCCGCCCAAGAGTGGGGTTCGTGCCATCGTTCGCGGGGTTGTGATTGCCGGGATAGTTCTCCTCGGTGCTTACGGCATCATGCTACTCGTGAAGGGGCTGATGAATAAACCGCCGGGAGTGTCGACGCTGGACAAGACACCGGCGTCATACTCCAAAACAGAAGAGAAAAACCGGAGACTTGTGCCGGTCCTAACCGATCTTCCGCCTGAAGAGATTGAAGGAAAGAGGGTACTTGTGCGCGCTGACTTGAACTTTCTCAACGAGTGGGGAAGGCTGATGAGCAGCGTCTCTTTCGAGCATCTCCTCCCGACGCTTCGGTTTCTCCAGGAACACAAAGCTAAAAAAATCATTCTTCTTGGAACGGCGCAGAGCGTCGCGGAGGGCGTGAAGGAGATCTTTGACATGCAGCGAATAGGAGACGCGCTGCAAGCGCAGTTGAAGTTGCCCGTGCTTACACTCAAACGTTGGACGGGAGCCGATGCAGCAATCGAGGTGGACCAAACACCACCTGACCACATTGTCCTCCTTGGAAATATTGGGGCGGATCCGAGGGAAAAAGAAGAGAACGAGAAGAAACGTCAAGCACTTGCCGACGAGATTCTAGCAACGTTGAAAATAGAACTCTACGTTAACGATGCGCCCCAGGCCTCCAAGCACGTCTATACGTCAACTTCCGAGCTTGCCCGAAAGGTGCCCAAGGCAGTGGCAGGTCCGCTGCTGGACGCAGTCATTTCAGGCCAGGGAATATCTTCCAAAAAGCAGCAAAACTCCGCCATCCGCAAACTGCCCGGAGCCCGAGCGCTCCTAGGCGCTACAATAATCAACCCACCAATTGGTCGTGTTTCTTCTGCTATGTCCTCTCGGATTTTCTGATCGAGCAGTTCCTTGCCGGAGTCATATCCTGCAATTTGTCTCAATTTCTTGTTAACCTCTGTCCCATCGAAAGCGTCGTAACTGGAGAAAGGAGGAATTAAATGGGTTTGAATACTCTTGGCGCTTCTATCACTCTTCTTCTCCAGCAGCCGCCCGGTACGCCGCCACGGCCGCCGGACCACTTGGAAAGCATTTTGATTCCGATAATTGTGCCACTCGGATCTTTCGCTATGGTGGTCTTGCTGGCTTGGCTGAAGCATCGAACGAACGAAGCAAAGTTGAGAACACAGAGCGAGGCACAGAGACAGCTCGTCGAAAAGTTCGGCTCTGGTAAAGAGCTTTCGGAATTTATGGAAACCGAGGGTGGCCGTCGTTTCTTCAGTAACTTTCTTGCCGCAGACAGCAATATCCAGAGACAAATTGAGAGGACGATCCGAGCCGGTGTGATCCTGATCTGTGCAGGTTTGGGTTGTGTTGCTCTCCTCGTGAGGAAAGCCGAATTTTTTTATCCGGCAGTCATTCTCATTTCACTTGGAGCCGGATTCCTCATAGCGGCAGCGGTATCACTCCGCCTCTCGAAAAAATGGGGCTTGATACAACAGGAACAGCGATTGAGCCAGGGCGGATAAGGCGGAACACCTTGCCGGCAATCCAAAGTTGTGGATGAACCCACTTTTCAAACCTTTTATCAGAAGACAGCGCCGGGGTTGCGGTCATACATCCGGCTCATGTGCAATGACGCAGCCCTGGCTGATGATTTTTTGCAAGAGAGTTTCTACCGGTTCCTTCGATCTGCCCCTTCGGCTCTCAATGACTTTCAAATGAAGTCGTACCTGTACAAAACGGCGTCATCACTAATTGCCGACCATTGGAGGGCACGCCGGCACGAGCGGAACTGGAGAGAGAAAGCGTTTGTATCTCACGTCCGATATCACAATCCAAACACCCGATATGATGTGATGCGATGCTTTCACGAGCTGAACCCGCAGCAACAGGCTCTCTTATGGCTTGCCTACGTAGAGGGTTTTGACCACCGGGAGATCTCGGCAATTCTCGGCGTCAAATCGACCAGCGTTCGAGTGTTGCTGATTCGAGCCAGGAAGAAGCTGAGTTCTGTCCTTGCGAAAAAAGGCCTGACGCAGGAGGAAGGGTATTGAATTACAAGGAATGTCAGCAGGAAGCCTCTATTCTTGAAGCTCTGCGGACGGGGAACTGGAACGATTCACACTCACAGCATCTGAATGATTGTTCCGATTGCCGTGAAACCGTCGATGTCGCTCGATGGATGCGATTGTTGGCCCCAGGACACCGTGAGCCATTGCCGGATGGAAAAATCATATGGCTCCGAGCACAGATCGCCGGAGAAACAGCCCGAAGAGACCGCGTGTTGGCGCCGGTGATGCTGGCCCATATGCTCCTGCAGGCGATTATCGGTGTGTGCTCGGCCGGCTGGCTCTTCTGGAAGTGGCCGGAAATTGGGCCGGCGTTGACGCGCCTGGTGGCAACACAATATCCGGTTCCGCTGCCGCTATCTGAAAATTTCGGGCCGTATCAAATTCCAGCCGGTCCTTGGCCGCTTTATGTGTTGTTGACTATTGTCGTTTCTTGGCTCGTCGCTCCTCTGTTCACCGAAGGATGAATAGACCGGAGAGTCCAGCTAGTACAATTGGCCTGTGATGGGAATCAGACATCTAGTCCAATTGTACTAGCTGGACTCTCCGGTCGCCGTCGGATCGGGCGGCAGTTGAACGGTACCGATCGGCAATCCAATCGGCTGAATCGGCAGCATCACGGCTAGCCATCGAACCGGCATTCTCGGCAGCCCGTGCCCTGCGTGAAGCGCTAACACAAAAACTGGAGTCTCTCGGTGATGAGGAATTCAAAAACCTGCAGCAGCTCCAAGGCTTGTTGATCAATCGTGAGGAAGTCGTTTTTATCAAGCCTGACGTGGATTACTTCACAAAGCTGGCCGCCGCGAGCGGCGATGAAGCGGATCGAGCGTTCTTCGCGGCACTCAAGGCGACTTATCCGGAATCTGTCTGGCCGACCTACATCGAACAACAGACCGATTACAGCGGTTGTACCCGCTTCGGAGGCATGACTCTCGTCGAAGCGTATCGGGTATGGTTGGAATTTCAACGCCGTTTTCCGAATCGTTATGTCAACGGCGCGAACGAGGAAACTGACGCCGTGTTGCATGAGCTGACGCAATCCACCTGCGCTTGCGGCAACGCTGCGGGGGTTGAGCTGGAATTGGAGCAATTCCTTCGACGGTTTCCGGAGTCTCCTGCCCGAGTCCGCATCGAACAACGTCTCGAAAGTCTTCGCAGCCGCCGATCGGATATTCGCCCAAACTGCACCTCAGGATAAACGATCTTCTTCATCGGACTGGAGATAGCGATGTTCAGGTAGCGCTGAAGATGGCATTTTCTTGTCGGAGGACGCACGCTCCGACAAGAAGACTACATCCAGCATCACGCGGCTTTAGCAGGATGCTGAAAAATTCATCCGAAACGACGAATGCGCTGTAAGGGCGCTTATTTCTTGAGGCTGCGCGCTATCGCGCTTGCGCTTCGCGGAGCGCCCTACAGTCGCGCAATTCGACTTTTTCAGCAGCTGTTGGGTGTTACGGCCGCCGGACACCTCGCAACCACTTGAAAAATCGCCTTCAAGCCCGTTTTAGAATATAGCGAACTTCAAAAGTGGTGCAGCCTTCCTCCGTTTTCCAGGGCCCGTGCTTCATGCCCGGAGGGCGGCACGCGTACATTCCAGCAGTGAATTTCTTTCCAAGCGAGATATCGGAAATTGAGCCTTCCAAAATGTACACTTCTTCCCAGAAATCATGAATCACGATACCGTTCGCCGATGTGTCTGTACCCGGATCGAATCGCAGCATGCGGGTCGCAACCCCGCTCTGAGCATCCAGAGCCAAGACACGCTCGTACAGCCCGGGGACATTTCCGGCAACCGGAGTCCATTTCGTGCTGACCACCGGGAAGAACTCAAGTTCAGGCTTGCACACGGACAACCTTCCCTAGAACTCGGACGAATCACCCAATTGAACGCGGAATCCGTCAGGGTCTTTTATATGGAAGCCTTGAGGGCCCTTTTCGTCGGGCTCTGGAGCAACACCTCGCGCCTTCAGGTCGCGGATGACCGACTCTCGGTTGAACTTTTCAATCCCGAGGCAAAAGTGGTCCACGTTTCCGGACGGCTTCTCTTGTCGAAGGGTGAGATGGCTCGGGCCTACGCCTAAACGGATAGCGCTGGGATTGCCCGCTACGCGCATCGGCAAGCCAAACGCCCGCATGTAAAACTCTGCGGATCGCTTCGTGTCGCTGACTTGGATGGAGACGTGGTTGATGGTAGATGCCTGGAAGCCGGTATCCGCGGCAGATGCCGTTCCGCCGGCCACGGTCAGCATGGCCAGGCCCTGAATCAATTCACGGCGGGTGAGCGTGCCGCTCTCGTAACGTCCCAACAGGCTGGAAATGACGTGTTCCACAGGCTCCTCCTATATACAGTACCTCGTAATTTATGGTTGCGTAATATTCCCCTCCTCTGCGAGGAGGGGAATGCGCTCCACCCATACATCACCGTAATTACGAAAAGCAGTAGTAGATCCGGCGTACGTATACCCTCAGCCGCGGCACGTGTCAAGACGCGTTCAGGGAAGGGAGTGAAGCGCTCCGCTGTTCAGCGCGCATTCATGGTTTTCTGGAGGTCCGGAAATTCTTCAATCAAGTGCTGGAATGCTTTCTGACTGGCCTCTTGTCCCAATTGCTCTCCGCGGCTCATCGCTTCCGTTGACAACCTGGGCAGCACCTGGGCCGCTTTCCGGCCGACAGGAGTTTCGTAAAACGCGATCAAGCCCTTGATCTCGTCATTCGTGAAGTACTTGTCGTACAACATGCGGGTGATGTCGGTGAAGTCTAACTTTCCGAATTCCTGAGCCATGATCTCGGAAAACCTGGCGAGCAATTCGCCGGCAGCTTTCGTCGCATTTGCGCGCGTGGTTCCTCGGAAAGCGGAGCCACTCTGTGCGATGGCACGATGAAACAGACCCTTCGCGGAGGGCATCGCCATTAAGGTGGTGACTTTGGTCGCACCTCCGGATTGGCCGAAGATGGTAACGTTGCCGGGGTCGCCGCCAAATACGGAGATGTTCTGCTTAATCCATGACAGAGCGGCGGACAATGTCCTGCATTCCCACATTGCTGGAGTTCGCCCACTTCTCGCCGCCCAGATCCGCGAGATACAGAAAGCCGAACAGATTCAGACGATGATTGACGCCGACAACCACGACGTCTTCTTTACGCGCAAGATTCGTTCCGTCGTATAGCAACCAGTTTCCCGACCCACCCGCAAAGCCGCCTCCGTGCAGCCATACCATGACGGGGCGGCGGCCGTTTCCTAAGCCGGGTGTTATAGATGTTGATCTTCAGACAATCTTCGCCCATGCGCTCTCTTCGATCGAGCGAGTAGACCTCGGAAATCGGCCCGTCCTCGTCCTGCGGCGCACGCTCGCCAACTTCAAAGCAATCGCGAACACGAGTCCACGATGCGAGCTTCACCGGAGGCATAAAGCGATTCGAGCCGGCAGTCGAGCCGGCATACGACACGCCGTAAAACTGATTCACTCCATAGCGAACCAGTCCCCGCACCCGTCCAGCTGTTGTCTGGACGGGTGCGGACATGCCAGCGCCTCTGGCGTCTTGCGCCATCAGACGCGGCACGATTCCGGGAATGAAAATGGTTGAACCCAAAAAAGTCCGCCGATTGATACTTGGAGTCATAACATCCCCCTAATTGTGTCGCAATTAAAAAATTCTCGCTCGGCTTGTGGCCAGCGGCCACGCGATTGAGGTTCGCCAAGCAAACGGTACTTCCGTATAATTGCGCCACAGGGTCGAATTCAATTCAGAGAGGTAAACAATGCGCGCTCGAAAGCTGATCGTCTTGTTTCTGTTTCTCACCGGGCTGTTGTTCGCTACGTGGATTGCCGCGGGCCAGCAAACGCGGCGAATCGATGATCTGGCACTGAGGAATGCCGGCAAAACGGGCGAGGAATGGCTAACCTACGGTCTCACTCCGGGCGAGACGCGCTACAGCCCGCTGAAGCAGATCGATACGAGCAGTGTGAGCCGGCTTGGGCTGGCCTGGTCGTATGACGTCGGACAGGGAGGCGGCAATCAGGAAGCAACTCCGCTTTTCTGGAATGGCGCGTTATATGGAATCACGAACTGGAGCGTTGTCTTTTCCGTCGATGCCCGCACGGGGAAGGAACGATGGCGGTGGGATCCCGAAGTCAATCAGACCGCCGTCCGGCCAAAGATCTGCTGCGGTGTTGTGAATCGCGGCATTGCTGTCTATCAGGGGAAGATCATCGCGCCCGTGATCGACGGCAGACTCGAAGCTCTGGATGCCGAAACGGGTAAGCCGCTTTGGGAAGCCCGCGTCGCATATCCTCAAGATAACTACACGATCACGATGGCGCCGCGCATCGCAAAGGGCAAAGTCATCATCGGCGTGAGCGGTTCTGAATATCCTGTCCGCGGATTCTTCGCAGCGTACGATGCGAATACCGGACAAGTCGCATGGCGGTTCTATACGATTCCCGGCGATCCTTCGAAACCATTCGAAAATCCTGCACTGAAAAAGGCCGCAGAGACGTGGTCCGGACAGTGGTGGAAACTCGGCGGCGGCGGAACGGTTTGGGACGGTATGGCCTACGATCCGGATGCGGATCTCATTTATGTCGGAACCGGCAACGGTGGCCCATGGCCGGAAGAGCTGCGGCAGTCCAAAGGCAAAGACAACTTGTTTGTGTGTTCGATCCTTGCCGTCAAGCCCGACACGGGCGAGTTGAAATGGTATTACCAGCCGATTCCCGGCGATTCCTGGGATTATGATAGCGTTCAGGGGTTCATACTCGCGGACCTGACGATCAACGGCAGGCAGCGAAAGGTTCTCATGCAGGCGAACAAGGATGGTTTCTACTACGTTCTCGATCGCGTGACGGGAGCATTCATTTCAGCGCAACCTTTTGCGCAAGTCACATGGGCAAAAGGCATCGATCAGGAAACAGGCCGGCCGATTGTGAATCCGGAAGCGCACTACGATCAAAACAAGGAAACCATCACGTTGTCGCCGTCTCCCAATGGAGCCCATAACTGGTCGCCTATGTCGTTCAATCCCTCGACGGGTTTGGTTTACATTCCCACGACTACCGACGGCAGTCGCACGTTCGAGCTCGAAAAAGATTTCGTTTACAAGCCTGGAGAACGAAATGTCGGAATCCTCCGCACCGGCTTTGGCCAAGCGCGTCCTGCTCCTGCGGCCATTGGACCGGTGCCACCCGAAGGACAACACTTTGCGCTTGTCGCGTGGGATCCTATCACGCAAAAGGAACGTTGGCGCACCACAGGTGGAGGAGCCGTGGGAGGAGGGACGGTGACGACCGCCGGGAATCTTGTGTTACAGGTGATCCCTGACGGTCACCTGGTTGCTTATAGCGCTGACAAGGGTGAAAAGTTGTTAGACATTCAAACTGGGCTGCGCGGCGGCATGGGCCCTCCGATCACTTACATGCTCGATGGAAAACAATACGTCGCTTTCCTTGGAGGCCAGGGAATCGTACTGCCTCCACTGCCCAACGCGCCGCCGGCGGCGCCGGGAGGCGTGCCGGGCAATGCGCCTGCGGGACCGACCGTTCCACCGAAGCTATTGACCTTTGTTCTGGACGGAAAAGGAGTGCTGCCGAAGTAAGCACAGACTCTTGAACAGGGGCGATGCATTTCGGCTCCGTACTCTGTACGAAATTCGCCGAGGTCCTCGTCAACCGCAGATTTACGCTTTCAAGAACCCAATGCGGGCCGCGCTTACGAAGCCTGCCGAAGCAGCCCGCTAACGCCTGAGCCTGCGACCCGTGACCCGGCGATCTGCCGGATCGACAGCTGGGTGCGGATGTAACTAGCTTCGTTGCGTCGAAAGCGACGCGCTCGAAGCTGATCACGTGCGTAACGCTCTTCTTTGTTTCCAATCTCGCGATTTTTTATTTGCTCGGCACGGAAGGTTTCCGCGTTGGTGTGGCTTTCTTTCTTTGGGTAGGAATCTTCAACGTGCTGGTCACCGCGCAATTCTGGGCTTTTGCCAACGATCTCTACGACGAGGAGTCGGGTAAGCGGATCTTCCCGATCATCGGCGTCGGCAGTTCGCTCGGAGCCTGGGTTGGAGCGCGAATGGCGGCCCAGCTGTTCAAGCAAATGGATGCCTATGCCTTGATGCTCGTTGCCATCGCCGGCCTTCTTCTGTCGGTCGTTCTCGTACAGATGGTCGACGCACGACGAGAGCGGAGCGGTGATCCACCCTCCGAGCCCTTGAGCCGGAAGGGAGGCTTCGGCCTTGTGCTCTCGAACCGTTATTTGTTGCTTATCGCGCTCAAGGTGCTGACGTTCAATCTCGTGAACTCGCTCGGCGAGTACATCCTGGGCAAATCGTCGTGGCTGATGCGCACGCAGGCGTTGCCTCGGGTGTCATCACCAGTTCCCAAATGCGGTCGATGATTGGAGCGTTCTACGGTGATTTCTTCGGCTGGGTCAACCTGCTGGGATTGTTGCTTCAGGCATTCGTGGTGTCGCGGCTCTTCAAGTATGTCGGCGTGCGAGGTGCGCTCTTTGCTCTGCCATTGATTGCGCTCGGGAGTTACAGCCTGATGGCCTTCATTCCGATTTTAAGTGTCGTACGGGTTGCGAAAGTCCTGGAGAACAGCACGGACTACTCGATCCAGAACACCGCGCGTCATGCACTGTTTCTCCCGACGTCGCGCGAGGCGAAGTACAAGGTCAAAGCCGCCATCGATACATTTTTCTGGCGCGCGGGTGACATGATGCAGGCCGGGTTCGTTCTTGTGGGCACATGGTTTTCGTTTTCGAGCCGCCATTACGCCTGGGTCAACATCCTGCTCGTGTGCCTCTGGCTGATATTGATCGTTGAGATTTATCGCGAGCACAAAAAGATGGTGAGGAACACGTCACCGTAATTGCTCACAGGAAATTCACTTTTGTGAGCAAAGCCCCGTAGAATAGCACCATGAGGATAAGGGCGCTCGTCATGGCGGTTCTCATATCTTCGGCTATCCTCGCCCTCGGTTGGTGGGTACGTCCGTCTCGGAAAATCCCGGCGCCTTCCGGTAGAGATGTTACCGGTGTGGAAGCGCGGGAATCGGCCGGCACTGTTTCCACACCGGCTCAGCCTGCCGTACCAGAGTCGAATACGTCCTTGAAACCTTCGGCCGCGCCGCCAAACGAAACGAGAGAACACCCATTTCGCGGCACTGTGGAAAAGGTCGACGCGAACGCCCGAACGTTAACGGTTAACGGCGAGAATGTTCCGGGTTGGATGGCGGCGATGACGATGACTTACCGCGTGGATAAGGATGAGAGCCTTAGGGTGAAAGCGGGAGATCGCATCATCGCGAAAGTCTACGACGGCGATTTCTCAACGCTGCATGAGGTTCGAACTGCCGCCGGCCCAACCGCCGGCGCCAAACCGGCGAACGCGAACGAACTGCCTGCTCTGTCCTGGGTCTGCACGACACCCGGCGAGGAAGGCGTCCTCGAGGACAAACCCGGGAAGTGTCCACAATCCGGCGTGCCGCTTGTACCGGTCCGGATTATCACGGCGTATTCCTGTCTCAAGTTCCAGTCATTCATCCAGGACAAGCCCGGCGTTTGCCCGGTCGACAGGAGCGAGCTTGTTCCGATCACCGTGTCGCTCTACTTTACTTGCGGGAATGACTCGAACGTCCGCGAGCTCGATCCGGGGACCTGTGCAGACGGCAGTAACCGGATCAAGGGTTATGAACGGCGTTCGCACGGTGACCACAATCCTCGTCACGGCGGACAGTTTTTCATGGCCGATGACAACTGGCATCATCTCGAGGGCACGTTCGTGCGTCCCAACGTGTTTCGCGTGTACTTCTATGACGACTTCACGCGGCCGCTGGCAATCACCGGCTTCTCGGCAACGGTCGCCAAGACCGATCGCGACGGAAGGGACATCGGCGCGCCCATTACTATCAGGCCGGGGGGAACGAAGGATCGCAACACACTCGAAATGCGGTTGCCAGGCACCACCCTGCCGGCCAGCTTTGCGTTGCGTGTAAAGTTCAAGCCGGACGACAAGGAACGTGTTTTCGACTTCACGTTTCCCGACTACTCTAAGGAGCCGGCCGCTGTGCCTCCTGCTGCTGTGGCCGCGCAGCCGGCCGGCACTCCCAACGCGCTTGTGGTGACGACACACGCCGGGGGCGGGATGCCGGCGCCATCGCCGCAGACGGGTGCCAATGTGACAGGCGGGTCGGTTCCGATCTACCCATCCACAGCTGCCGGCAACTCGATCGCGCCGGAAGAGGCTTTACCCACGACCACGGCGGAACTGCTCGCGGAGTTGGCTAAGCGCGCACAATCGGTGAAGACACTGTTGGACCAGGGTAATTTGAGCGCCGTCTGGTATCCTGCCATCGGCGCAAAGGATGTCGCCCTCGCGCTCGAGCAAAATCATATGAACGACGTGCCCGAAGCGCGGCGGGCCGATATGGCCAGTGCGGTGAAACGATTGACGCTGGCCGCCTGGCAGATCGATGCCGCCGGCGATCTCGGCAACAGAGAGCGTTTGCTGCCGCTGTACCGGGACTTTTCCGCAGCGATAGCGGACATTCAGACGATTTATGGAACCCGGTAGACCGCTTTGCCAACAGAGTCCGAAAGCGACCCCCTCCGCTCGCTGCGCTCGCGGTCTCCCCCTCAAGAGAGGGAGAATAAGTCGTTACCTTGTTGTCGTACTTGCGATTGTGTTCCTCCTTCTACTTGGCGGGCACACCAGCGCGCACAAGCCGGTGACATCGAAGTACGACTACAACCGGGATGTCTTCCCACTGCTGCGCGAGCACTGCGGCCGTTGCCATGTCAAGGGAGGGCCGGGGCCGATGTCGCTCATGACGTATACGGACGCCGTGCCATGGGCTGTATCGATCCGCGATGAGCTTAGCTCGGGCCGAATGCCGCCGTGGCCCGTTGATCCGACCAGTCCGGCGGTCAAAGGCGCGCACCCGATCAATTCGCGCGACATCAACACGATCATCGTCTGGGCATCCGGCGGGACACCGGAAGGCGATACTGGGGCAAAGCTTCCGGCGGTGACTTTCAATCCGGGCTGGAAGCTCGGACCGCCCGATCTCCAGATTCCGATGGATGCCGAACATACCGTGGCGCCGGGTGTGATCGAGGACACCTATGAGCGTTCACTGCCGGTCAACGTCACCAGCACGAAATGGGTAAGGGCGGCCGACTTGATGCCTGGCGCTGCGTCGATTGTACGTGACGCCCTCATCAGCATTGAGAATGGTCCGGTGCTTGCACTATGGCAGCCAGCAACCGAAACGACAGCCGCGCCAAACGGCGCAGTTTTCCGGCTGGTGCCTGGCTCCAAGATCCACCTGCTGGTTCACTATAAGAAGCACTTCGATCAGGAGCAGAACGCGGTCTCGGACAAAAGCACGATTGGATTGTATTTCACCGATCCGGCGCCCCCGGGCCGCGAGCTGCGATCGTTTGCGATTGATCCGCCTAAAGCCGCAGGTGGGCCGACCGCCCCGCCTTTCAGTCTTGGCACTTTTTCGGGTGCGCTCGCGGAACCGACCCGCATTGTGGCGCTCCGGCCCATGCTGGATCGCGCTTATGAATCGCTGAGTGTCGACGCGATTACGCCGTCTGGGACGCACGTACCGCTTCTGCGGCTGCATGGTCCGCGGCCGCAGTGGCTCCGGCGCTACTGGCTACAGGAGCCTGTGGAACTCCCCAGCGGCAGCGAGATCAAGGTCACGATCACGCCGCTGTCCGACTACTCAGAAGAGCCTAAAGTGACCAGACCGGTCCCGCTTCAGATGGCTGTGGAGTATGTCCCGCAATAGCGGCAGGCGCCGCGCTGATGTATTCGCCTCCTCTGCGAGGAGGGGAATGTTTGTGCTGCTCATGTTTGTCGCTTTCGGAATCAGGAAGCAAGTGTTAAGCTAACAATCAAAACAAGAAGAGGTTATGACGATGAAGACCACCCTTACTTTTTTGATGTCCGTTGCCGCAATAGCCGTAATGTTGACGCCGGCCATGGCGCAACAACAAGTCACATTCACGAAGGACGTCGCGCCGATCCTGCAGCAGCATTGTCAGGCCTGCCACCGCGAAGGCACGATTGCGCCTATGTCGTTGCTGACTTATGAGCAGACGCGGCCGTGGGCGAAGTCGATCAAGGCGAAAGTCATGGCTCGAGAGATGCCGCCGTGGTTCATCGACAAGAACGTGGGTATTCGGCAGTTTAATGACGACATCTCCCTAAGCGAGCAGGAAATCGCGACGCTCGCCAAGTGGGCCGACACCGGCGCTCCTCAAGGAAACCCCGCCGAGATGCCGCCGCCGCGCCAATTCCCTGATGCGCTTGCATGGCAGATTGGCAAGCCGGATCTCATCGTCAGCCTTCCAAAAGATTTAATTGTAAAGGCCGCAGGGCCCGATGGGTGGCCGGACATCACGGTGGATCCTGGTCTGACGGAGAACCGCTTTATTCAGGCGATTCAGATTATTCCCACCAAGGGCTATCCGAATATCCATCACATCAGGACTTCGATGATAAAACCCGGAGACGACAGCATCCACGGTGGCGCAGTCGACGGGAACGTGCAGCTCGACATGACACAGCAAGGTGTCTTCCTCGACGAGTATGCGATTGGCAAAGGGCCGGATGTATTTAAGGACGGCTCAGGCCGGTACATCACCGCGGGGACCAAAATCAATTTCGAGTTCCACCTTCATTCCAACGGCACAGAGACTCCTGTCAACGTTCTTCTCGGCCTGAAGTTCTATCCCAAGGGTTACACGCCCAAATACACGGTCACTTCAATGACCATGGGCTCCCGCCAAGTCGACCTTCGCCCCCACGAGGCGAATGTGCGGTCTGATGGTTACCTGAGTCTGATCAGGCCGGCCCGGCTGCTTTCGTTCCAGCCTCACATGCACACCCGCGGCAAAGCCGAGTGCATCGAGGCGATCTATCCGAATGGAAAAATCGAAACGCTGAGTTGTGCCCGGTTCGAATTTAACTGGATGAATAATTACGTCTATGCCGACGATGCCGCGCCCTTGCTGCCGGCAGGGACGATCCTGCATACGATCATGTGGCATGACAACAGCTCAGAGAACAGAAACAATCCGGATCCGGACGCACAAATCACGTATGGATTGCGGACCGTAGACGAAATGTCATCCGCCTGGCTCAGCTACTACTACATGTCTGAGGAACAGTTCAAAGCGGAGCTCGCAGAGCGTAAGGCGAAACAACAGACACTCGCGAGTCAACGGTGATTGCTAGAAGAAATCTACGTTGGGAGGTTACAGTTTGCGCGATCTCCCTTCTGCTCGCCACAGCCGTCGTCACCCTACATGCTCAGCAGCCGCCGTTCCCGGGTATCGAATATCCTCGCGGGCAAGATGTAAGTCCCACATTTGATGGATGGGAGAGGAATCCCGACGGTAGTTTCTCGTTGTGGTTCGGGTACTTCAACCGAAATACCGAGGAAGAGGTCGATGTACCGATCGGTCCCGAGAACACATTCGACCTTGGGACAGGTGATCAAGGCCAGCCGACGCACTTCTACGCGGGACGAAGATGGTGGGTGTTCAAAGTCCTTGTGCCCAAGGATTGGTCTCGAGAGAAACGTCTAGTGTGGACACTTACGAACAGGGGCCGAACGAATCTGTCCAAGGGCTGGCTGCAGCCGGAATGGGAAGCGGACAAACTACTGATTTCCGCAAATGCCGCTGCTGACCCTTTCCTCATGAGTTTGGGGCGCCCCATATCCGATGCCATTATCGCCGGTGACACGGCCCCCGTCATTACCGGCGGTCCTGCTCAAACAGTTACTCTGCCCGGGACTGCAACGTTACGGGTCACGGTCACGGACGATGGACTTCCAAAGCTTCGTCGCGGAGATCGTACCGCTGATGGCCAGGTCAGAGGAGGCGTAGAAGGTGTGCGGGTCCGGTGGATTCTTTATCGCGGACCAGGCAAGGTACAATTCGATCCGAATGTCAGCCCTCCCGTTTACGGAAAACCGGTCACAGCGGAAACGAAGGTGAGTTTCAGCGCACCCGGTAACTACCGGATTCGTGCGATTGCCAGTGACTCGGCGTTGTTCTCGAGCGTCGACATCGATGTAAAAGTCAACCCCAGCGCCTCCAGCGAGACGAAGGCCCGCTGACGTTTCTTGAGCGATGAATGAACGCGCACTCGCTCTAAACCGGCGTCGTTTTCTCGAATGCTTCTCCGCCGGCGGCCTCGCGTTGATGCCCGGTGCGTTGATGGCCGTGGCGCAGGATGCTCCGCGAATCACACGCGAGATGCTCGAAGCAGCCGCGAAGATTGCAGGTGTGTCATTCTCCCCCCAGGAACAGGAGAGCATTCTCGCGCGGCTGAACAGCGGAGCCGGTCCTCTGCCTGGCTTCGATGAGCTGCGACGTACAGACCTCGGGAACACCCAACCGGCGTTTGTGTTCAATCCGGTTCTCCCTGGAAAGCCCCTTCCCACAGAGCGAAGGCCTTTGAGAAGGCAACCGCTCGATGTTTCCATGCCGTCAACCGACGAGGATCTGGCGTTCCTTCCCGTTACGCATCTCTCAAAGCTGATCGAAACGCGTAAAATCACGCCGACTGAGATCACAAAACTCTACCTGTCACGTCTCAAGCGTTACGATCCCAAGCTTCTATGCGTGGTTAATCTCACGGAGGATCTGGCTCTTCGTCAAGCCCGTCGAGCGGACGAAGAAATCGCCGCAGGGATGTATCGCGGTCCGCTGCACGGCATCCCGTGGGGACTCAAGGATCTGTTTGCCGTGCGGGGAACGAAGACAACGTGGGGCATGACGCCGTTTCGCGATCGGGTCATCAACGAGGACTCCACTGTGTACACGCGATTGACCGACGCCGGCGCCATCCTGATCGCGAAACTCTCGACTGGAGCGTTGGCCGTCACGGCTCGCTGGTTCGGAGGTTTGACCCGCAACCCATGGAATACGGATCAGGACGCGTCGGGTTCTTCGGCGGGACCTGGTTCGGCAACAGCGGCTGGACTCGTGGGCTTCTCGATCGGCACGGACACCGGCGGATCGATCATCAATCCATCCACTCGAAACGGCGTCACGGGTCTGCGGCCAACGTTTGGCCGCGTGAGCCGTCAAGGCGCAATGGTGCTGGCCTGGACTCAGGACACGGTCGGACCTATTTGCCGTTCAGCCGAGGACTGCGCTCTGGTCTTCAATGCTATCCAGGGGCCCGATGGCAAGGACAATTCCGTCATCGATGTGCCGTTCAACTGGGACGCAACGGCCGACGTGACCCGGCTGCGCGTAGGATACCTCCGGTCTGCGTTTGAAGGCAGCATCGCTAATACCCCCGGCGATCCAGACCTCGCTGAAGTCGAATTGGCCACGCGGACCAACAATCAGGAAGCACTTCGAGTTATCCGCTCGATGGGTGTGCAGGTCGTCCCATTTGATCTGCCGGATGTCCCGATTCCTGCGATCGACTTCATCCGCTATGCTGAAACCGCCGCATTCTTCGACGACGCCACGCGCAGCGGGCTGCTCACGCAGGTCGAACAAGGGCCGGAAAGAAGCGCCCGGCCGATCGAGATCCGCAGCGCGTACTTCACACCAGCCGTGGATTTCATACAGGCAAATCGCTTCCGCACGCGCGTCATGCAGCGCATGGACGAAGCCATGGCGGGTCTCGACCTGTTCATTGGCAGCAATCAGTTGCTCACGAACCGCACCGGCCACCCCGTCGCCAGCATGCCGAGCGGCTTTTTCCGCGGCTCACCAACGGCCCTGCATTTTACGGGGAAGATCTTCGGCGACTCCGAGATTCTCTTGCTCGCGCATGCTTACCAGTCCGCGACCCGTCACCACCTGGAGCGTCCTCCACTCTAGCGGCAACACATCCTTGAGTTAACCTGGCGAGGCGGGAAATTGTGAAATCGGACAAAGCCCGAAATGATCTCAAATCCGAAATTCGAAATTTGTAATTGGACCTCGCAGTTGACGGTCCAATTTAAGATTTCGGATTTGAGATGCAGGATTCGTCCGATTTTAAATTCCCCTCGCGGTGCACCAGACGACCCGCCAGCTACTGTCCTCCGCGACCTCGTCCCCCGCGCCCGCCGGCGTTGGCATTGGGCGGCTCCATGCCTTTTGCACGAAAATACACGCCGATGATGCCGAACGACTCGAGGCCGTGCGAGAGCAACGCCGAGGCTACCCCGCCGCGAGCGGCCTCGCCCTCGCCCTGCTTGACCATCTGCAGAGCGCTCTGATCCGTCAGCGACGAAATGGCATCGTCGCAGAACGCGAACGCCGCGGCCAGGCCTTTGACCAACTCAGCCTTCGTTGCTTTCTTCTCGTTGCTCTGGGCAGGGCTCGGGTTCGGGACGCCCTTGATGGTGGCGCAGTTGAGAAACTGGTTGTCGGCCTGGTGGCCGATCCACTGGCCGAAGGTACGGAGATTGGGATCGGAACCCGGCTTGAACGTGTAATTGGCCTCGGGCATCTTTGCGGCAGCCTCCGTCATGTTCCCCTTGAGAGTCGCGTACGCGCGTTGCATGCTGGCGGCGAGGCCTATCTTCTGCCCCGCCGTCGGCGCCTGGGCGCCGGCGGCTTGCGCGAACAGCATTAATCCCGCCACGATACAAATAGCTCGCTTCATTGGATGTCTCCTTTCAACAGACACGTAAACTTGATACAGGAAAAGTGCGGCAACCCCGTCGATGGTCTAGTGTGGTGTCCCATTAATTTTGACAAGCAGACAAAGTTCAGTTGGAACGCATTCCCCTCTCGCAGAGGAGGGGAGGCTTCGGCATCAATCAGAAGTCGCGAAGCCACCGAAGAGCCGCAGACGGAGTGGTCGCTCAGGCAACACGTTTCAGAAACGCATTCCGAAACAACGCTTGTGAGCGACCACCCCGTCCGCGCCTTTTCGGAACGGATCCATTTTGTTAATGGCGCGTCCACCCCTCCTTGGCAAGGAGGGGAATGCGCCTGCCCCGAATTGGTGGCAAACATTACGTGGTACGTTCTATAACACGATCTGGTGCAAAGGGCAATCGAGCTCGGCTACCGGGATATTTGTGAGGACCACCATGATTCACTCACGTTGCTGCATTGCCGGCGGTGGTCCCGCAGGCATGATGCTGGGTTTCTTGCTGGCGCGCGCCGGCATTGACGTCATGGTGCTCGAAAAACATGCGGATTTTCTGCGTGACTTTCGCGGCGATACGATCCATCCGTCCACGCTCGAATTGATGCACGAACTCGGTATTCTCGATGAGATCCTTCAGAAGCCTCACCAGGAAGTGCGCGAGCTCGGCGGCCGGATCGGCGACGAGTTTGTCATCCTGGCGGACTTCTCGCATTTACCCGCTCATTGCAAATTCATTGCTTTGATGCCGCAGTGGGACTTTTTGGATTTTCTCGCGGAGCGCGCCAGGCGCTATCGGAACTTCGAGCTGAAGATGCGAGCCGAAGTAATCGATGTGCTGGAAGACGCCGGACGGATCATCGGCGTGCGAGCGAATACGCCTGAGGGAATGGTAGATATTCACGCCGACCTCGTCGTCGGCGCCGATGGGCGTCATTCGATCGTGAGAGAGAAAGCCGGTCTGCCGGTCGATGAGCTCGGCGCCCCCATGGATGTGTTGTGGTTCCGCGTGTCGCGGCGAGCCGGAGACGGCGAGCAGACTCTCGGACACATCAGCAAAGGCAAGATGATGGTGATGCTCAATCGCGACGACTACTGGCAGTGCGCGTACCTGATTCGTAAAGGCGATTTCGACCGAATCAAACAAGCGGGCCTTCGGGCTTTCCAAAACGATGTCGTCTCCGTCGTTCCATTCTTGCGGGACCGCATGAGTGAATTGAAAACCTGGGATGACATCAAGCTTCTAACGGTTCTGGTGGATCGCTTACGGAAGTGGTATCGCCCCGGGCTCTTGTGCATTGGCGATGCAGCCCACGCGATGTCCCCGATCGGAGGTGTGGGTATCAATCTCGCAATTCAGGACGCCGTTGCCGCCGCGAATATTTTGGCCCCGCATCTTGCACAGGCTCGCCTCACAGTCGCGCATCTCGAACGAGTTCAGTCGCGCCGTGAATTGCCAACGCGAATCACACAAGCCGTGCAGGTTCTTATTCAAAATCGGTTGATCCGGCGAATCCTGGGCGCTAACGATCAGATGATCTCTATGCCGTGGCCGTTGAAACTGTTCAAGCGCTGGCCGGTGCTTCGTCGCATCCCCGCCCGCCTCATCGGCATGGGATTCCGTCCCGAACATATACGCCTGTAGCCGATCCCATCATTTTCGGGCTGTAGGGGCGGTCTATGAAGGTATGAATGAATTGAATTCGCGCAGACTATTCCCCTCCTCGCAGAGGAGGGGTGGCGCGACAGCTTAATAGAAGCTGGCGCGCCGGGCGCGAAGCGCGAGCCCGATAGGGCGAAGCCTCAATTAATGGTCAGTTCGGCGAAAACTGTTCAGGCCTAAATATTTCGCCGAACTGACCACTATTACGGCTTCGCGCTATCGCGCTTGCGCTTCGCGGACCGCCCCTAAGTTGCAGCCTGCGAGTCCAGGTTGGGCCCTACTGGGACATCTGAATTGCGTTGTAGTAGTTCTGAAGACGTCCTTCTTTAAAGGCTTTTACCAGATCTACGATTGAAGAACGCAACATCACGTAATTACTCGGAACGCGCCGTAGCCGTGCTGCAGCAGGGGCAAAGTGAGAACTGCGAATCAGTGTGCTGGATGAGTCTAGGGGCAGAGTTGCGAGATTCGCGTAAAATCGCTGCCAATCGTCTCCCTGCTCAAAGAGGTATTGTTCGACATTGGACGTATAAAAGGTCGTCACTGTGGCTTGATGTTCCTTGAGGTAAGCCGCGGCAGCTCTAATGGCCTTTGTTCCCGCGAAATCTCCAACCAAGGGAACGATGAGATTTCGCCTCTCGATGTCGCGCAAAAACTGGAAGCTGTCTTCGCTGGCGAGATAACTCCGTGGCTCTCCGTCATCGTCGCGTGCGGTCATTAAATCCGCATAGCTGCCGCCAAAGAAGGCGCCGAAATTCCTGCCGGGATAGGGAAAGCCTGGACCTGCATTAAAAAAAGTCCGATAGACGCCGTCGACCTCCGATTGGTCCTGCGACGTCAGCAAGAACCGCCGGTTCTTCAAGAGGTCTTTGATCGCTTCGAGATTTTGTGTGAACAGCTGAGCGTCGCCTGGCACCCGGCCAAATGCCTGGAACAACTCACTGACCGTGGACTTATCGCTCAAACCGGCAGGCGGCCTTCGCGAAAACAACCTGGAGACAAACTCAACGCGATTGGGCGACATTTCAAAGACAGCCTTGTAGATGAGGTGTTCCAGCATATTCTCGCGCCGGATATCAAAGATGAATGCTATTCGCGGGCGGAGCGCAGCGATATAACTAAAATTTTGCTCAGGTCCAACACCCAGATAGACCCCGCCAGGTTTTGTCGATTTTTTCAGCTCGGGGATAAGGGCCGCAAATTCGCGTTCATTCGACATGTATTGGAACCGAAAGGATCCCGCTTCTTCGGAGAAGCCGGTCACCATGCGCCAGAAGGCAACATCAGGGATTTGGGCGGGGAGAGTGTCCGCAGGCTTAAGAGATAACGGAATGAACAGCAGAGCGACCGCGATCGCGATGAATCGATAACTGTTGCGACGGACGTTCCGGCTGCTTTGCCTCATTGTAACATTCTCCAACGACTTCGTTACCACAGAAAAGGAAAATGCTACAAAGAGGCACAAAATACACAAGAGAGCGCAATGAAACGGAAAGCATTTTTCTGATTTTTGCGCCTCTTTTGTGGCTACTCATTTTTGGTGCTAGTATCGTTACCACCGCTTAGCCCAGGAAGGTGCCGTTATGAAACCCATCGTGTTCGTGATTATTTTGTTTGCAGTGACGACTACGGTCGCGGCGCAGTGGCTGAAGTATCCCACGCCCGGCATCCCGCGTACCGCGAACGGCAAGCCGAATCTCACCGCGCCCGCGCCACGCACGGCGGACGGCAAGCCCGACTTGTCGGGTATTTGGCAAAGGATCTCGGCCAAATATTCGGGGAACGTTGCAGCGGACCTGAAGCCAGGAGAACACGGTTTCAATGACCGGTCGTGGCTGGATGGATATGGTCATCCCCACTCGGAAGCGTTGCGCACGACGGAACGCTACCGGCGGGTGGATTTCGGCCACATGAACATTGAAGTCACGCTCAACGATCCGCAGGTGTATGCCCGCCCTTGGACAGTGCCACTACGCGCGGAGTTGAACGCGGATTCCGATCTGTTCGAGTCCGTCTGCAACGAGAGCCACACCAGCCTCGAGCACTGGGTCGGCAAGGTGTCCGACGAAAAGAAGACCGAAGCCAAGGTCGCGCCCGAGATCCTGGCAAAATACGCGGGTACTTATGAGGAACAAGACCTCTGGGGAAACAGGCCGCACCCGGCGATCATCGAAATCACCGTCTCGAACGGAGCGCTATTCGCCGAACTCAACGGCGGAGATATTCTCTAGCCTTGGAGAACCCGAGATGAAAACTTATTGGAGCATTCTTTTGTTCGGGGCCGCCTGTCTTTTAGCGGGTTCGACTCCGGCAATCGCGCATCATGGAACCGGCATTTCGTACGATCTGTCGAAACTTGTATCGGTGAAGGGTGTGGTGGTGAAGTTCGCATTGTCCAACCCGCATTCGCAACTTTACTTCGATGTCACCGACGACAAAGGCAACGTCGAGCATTGGTCCGCGGAAATGAACGCCCCTACAAATCTTGAGCGCGCCGGATTCAGCCGCAGGCAGATGCTCAACCTCTTCAGTCCCGGCTCGGAAGTGACCGTCTACGGCTTCCGTTCAAAGTCGGGTGCGCCTGTCGTGGTCTTTTCAAAGGCGGTACTTGCGGACGGACGCGAATTCAAGAGCCAGGGTGGACCGGGAAATATCGAATGAGGCCGTGGGGGAACCGGCCGGTACTGCTTTTCGGAATTAAGGTCACGTATGGGTGGAGCGCATTCCCCTCCTCTGCGGGGAGGGGAATATTACGCGACCATAAGGAGTTTCAAATGCGAAATTTATTGATGCGCGTGTTCACGGCGGTCCTGCTGGTTTCATCGCTTGCGTTCCCACAGCGCGGGCGGCCGGACCCCCGGCGCGGCGCGCAGTATTCCGGTCCTAGCGTCCCACACGACCCGCACGACCTGACCGGAATTTGGAGAGGCAACGCCCAGAGCCTGAGTAAGGAACCGCCGCCAATGACCGCCTGGGGGAAGCAACAGTTGGACGCGCATAAGCCATCTTACGGCCCGAGAGCCGTTCCGCCCGCCTTGGGAAACGATCCCACCGGCAAGTGCGATCCGCTCGGTTATCCCCGTATTCTGTTCTTCGGCAGACCCTTTGAGATCATCCAAACGAAAGATCGACTCCTGCAGTTCTTCGAGTGGGGACGCGTGCTGCGAGAAATCTGGACCGATGGCCGGGAACTCCCGAAGGATCCCGATCCGAAGTGGCTCGGCGACACTGCGGTTGGAAAATGGGACGGAGATACTCTTGTTGTGAACGCTGTCGGTTTCGATGAACGGACATGGATCGATCACTTCGGAAATCCGCACAGCGAGGACATGCATCTCCAGGAACGCTACCATCGCCTGGACCGCGACACGCTGGAGATTGTTGTGACGATCGATGATCCGAACACGTATACAAAGCCCTGGGTCAGCGACAAACTCACCCTCCGTTTACAGGCGAACGACAGAATTCGCGAGGATTTCTGCGTGCCCTCCGAGGAGGAGTCATTTAATCAGGGCGTGAGAAATCCCGCCGGAGGTGTGCTCAATAAATAAATGCAATGAGAATTGAAAATTGATTGATGATTAATGACTAATCGCCTTAGCAAATCGCAGATTTTTAAGCGCATTAATCATTAATCACTGATCAATTCTCAATTCTCATTTTGAGAAGCTCGCCCTACGTCAACGCCCTTCTACTTCCGGTTAGTGGACCCTGCCGTTGGCCGGAAAACTCTATTGTTAAAGTCGGAGAAATCGGACGGCACGCACATATATTCCCCAAGTTCGGTACCGGGGACCAAGGGGATCTTGGTTGCGGGGGTCACCCATGGTTGGGTGTACGTCTTGGGATCGATAATTGTGACCTGCGCCTCAATGGTCCCGTAGTCCAGGCGGCGCCATCGCTCTACGACTTTCAGTTCTTCGCTGTGCGTCCACCCCCCATCGGGTTGGGACTCTCCAATCCACGATCTTTCCTCAAAACCGTTCGACTCGACGACAAATGTGTCCCCTTCCCAGTGGCCGACACTCCATCCCATCCAGCGTGGTTCCGGCGGATTGTCGGGCAGTTTCCTTCCGTCGGTCCAGATCGTGCGCCACGTGTGGGTGATTTCAAAGAACTGGAGGACTCGGTCGGGTAGCGTAACGAATTCGAACCCGTAACTCTCCACGTGCAATCGTGGCCATCCGGCGGGGTCGCAGTTTACGGGCGCGCCGGTGCCGTTGTACGTGTCTTTGCTGTGTAAGAATTCGCCAGCGGCATTCTTATCGCCCATCGTTTCCGCGTGCCGCTGCTTTCCCCATTCCGTCAACGGAGGAGGATTCCTGAAAGTTGCTGGGATGCCATTGTAGCCCCATACGCCGGACAGGTCGCGTGGATTAAACGCGTGACCTTCGACCTTGTACTTCGCCTTCGCATCCGCTCTGTCCTTGTTGTTCTGACACCGGGGGCACTGCTTCCAGCCTTCGGGAGCAGGTACCGAGACCGGGCCCTGGGCCATTCCGGCAACTGAAAAAGCCAGTCCCGCAATGAAGACACTGATGGAGACCACGCTTTCTTTTCGCATTTGGATTCCTCCTTCTAAATCATTGCCTCGACGAATTGCTCCCAACCCAAGTGCGTCGGGGCATTTCGTTGGGCATTTTACAGCGAAACGTGCGTCTGAAGAAATTCTGCTACGGTGAGAATTCCGCTGACGACAAACTCTCTGCACAAGCCTAATCTGCACAACTTGACGCACAGGATTGCAGAGGGCTAGTATCTGTCGGACTTTCATGTTCACCACATCATTGATTGGAGGCCCCATGACGCGCAGCCTCAAGAAGTTTTGCGTGTTCGGCATGTTGGCTATTGCCGCCAGCGCCATTCTGAAGCCCGTTCCGGCCGTGGCGCACCACGGCCGCGCATTGATATATGACGCCAAGAAGGAGACGACGGTGAAGGCGACCGTTACCGAGTTCGTCTGGAGCAATCCGCATGTGCAGATTGGTATTGAGGCCATGGATGCCAACGGCACGCGCCGGCAGTGGCTTCTCGAGGCCAGTTCCACAGGAATCCTGGCCGAGCGAGGATGGAGTCGAAGATCGCTCAAAGCGGGAGATACTGTGACCATAACATTCCATCCGGGCCTGCGAGGCGCTGCTACGGGAGATTTAATCAAGGTGGTGTTCGCCGACGGCAGACAGCTCGAGGCGGGAATATTGCGGTAGCTTCCGCAACCGAGAGAAACTTTACACGTGCGATATCCATTCTTACTTGCGTTGCCTGGCTTACTTGGTGCTGTCACATTCGTATCGGGTTGTTCGGACCGGACCGCAACACCAGCGGCGCCCCGGCATCCCGACATTTCCGGTGTGTGGCTGGGTGGGGGAAAATCGTCGTGGAGCACCACGCGAGCGAAGCCCGGCACTGAACCCGACATTCCGTATACCCCCTGGGCAATCGAACGCATGAAAGGCCAGCGACCGGGCAGCGGTACGGAGTCGGACTTCGAGAACACGACCGACCCGGCGTTGAAGTACGCGGATCCTCTCGGGTTTCCCCGGCAATACCAGCATCCGCTGAAGTTCAAGATCGTGCAGACGGACGATACTATCTACCAGCTCTGGGAATGGAACAGGGTTTGGCGGCAGATTCCACTGAATAAGCCTCATTCCGACGATCCGGATATTTCGTGGTATGGCGAATCGGTAGGCAAGTGGGAAGGCGACTCGCTGGTAGTGGATTCGATCGGATTCAAGGATTCAACCTGGCTGGATGGGGTTGGTCATCCGCACAGCGAAGAACTCCACGTTATCGAGCGGATGCGGCGTATCGATCCCCAGACGCTCCAGATCGACTTCACCTTTGAAGACCCTGTCGCGTATACCCGCCCCTGGACCTCCCAGCACACATTCAAGCTGATCCCCGGCGGCAAGATGGGCGAAGTGGTTACTACCATGTCCGACGAGCTCCATTATCGCGAGCGGTTCCTCCGCCAAAAGCCTCCTGTTCCTATTCGGAAGTAGCGCGCGAGCGCACCATCAGGTTCAAAGAGCTCAGTTCACAGCCGGCGGAATGAAGTAGCCTATTTTGTCGTTTGCGGGTGAGCCGTACCACATCCGGCCCTGTGAGTCGAGGAAGAACTCCCGCATCGAGATCTCCGAGTGGGGAAAAGGATATTCGGTAACTTCGCCAGTGTTGGGATTCAGGCGGCCGATCGTGTCCTGTTCATGCGACGCATACCAAATCATGTGATTGCGATCGATCCCAAGAGCGTAGGGGCTCGGTTCCGGTCCAGGCAACTGAAATTCCTTGAACGTTTCCGTTTTGGGATCAAACCGGCCGATCTTTCCTCCACGCCGCTCACTGAACCAGACAATCCCGTCGGAATCCACTTGGAGGCGTTGCGGCTTCCCTTTCGTTGGCGGATAGAATTGAGAGACCTTTCCGTCCTTCGTCACGCGAACGATCGGGCTATCTCCTTCTCTGAAGACAGTGAACCATTGGTCTCCGTTCTGACCGACCACATTGCCGTAAGTTCCGGCGACGCCGTAATGGCTAAACTGCTTCGTTTTGGGATCAAAGCTAGAGATGGTTGTTCCGCCGCTAATCCAAACCCTTCCGCTTTCATCGACTCGGATCGTATGCGAGCCCGCAGGTTTACCGTCCGGATACAAATTTTCGTATTCCGAAATCTCCTCTGTGAAGGGATTCAAATGTCCAATCTTGCTCAGCGCCGCTTCCGTGAACCAGATTGTACCGTCGGGCGCGGGAATCGCAGAATGAATACCGGCGGTCTTCTTGAATGAAAGGGGAAACCGGATGAGCTCCCCCGTGTTGGGATTGAGTCGCGTGACTTCGTTGCCACGACCATAGTAGGGACTCCATATCATCCCATCCTTGTCTTCGACGGCACTCCACGGTCCCAGGCCTTTCGAACCCGCAAAATCGAATTCAACGTATACGATCTTCGTGGCTTCATCGCTGAAGGAGCGGACAAGGCGTTGGTAATCCGGCAGATCCTCCGGAGACTGGGGTTTGGGTGAATTCGGTCCAAAAGCGAACGTCAGGTAAGAGGTAAAATCTTCGACAACTTTGTCCGTCATCGTGCCGCCGCCTTCGCCCGCCATAATCACGTCGCGCATGTACTTGACTCTGCTGCGCCAGCCATTCTCATCCCAAGGTGTGGACGTCATCGTTTTTTGAAACGAGTGGCAGGATTGGAAACAGCTTGTGAAGAACCTGTCGTTGTAGCTCAGGTCGTGATCCTTGGTTTTCGGCAGTAGCTGCCGCCCCTGATACGTGTTCAGATCGCTCCAGCGGACTTTTCCTTTTTGGAGAGTAAAATCCAACGATGGCGAGCTATTCGCCACTGTCACGCCGCTTCGTACGTCGTCTTTATATCCGATGCCTGTCGCGCGGACTTCGTAATCTCCCGGAGGGACGTTCGGCACGCGATAACGCCCTTCGCTGTCCGATAAAACGCTGACCGTCATCGTGGTTTTCACGTTCCGGACCCGTACAAAGGCTCCACGGTAAGGCGCACCGGTGGAGTTTTTGACGGTGCCGGAAATTGTGGCGCCGTCCAGTCTGTATGCGGACCAGGCTGTCGACCAAGTGATTAACGTAAGAACCAGTAGCCGCCGGGAAATCGAAATCATTCTCAGATCCTCCTCTAGCAGATTGCTGAAAAACTCGAATCCGGCAACTGTAGCGGCGGTCTATGACCGCCGGTTTTTCATGCAATCAACGAAATACCGGCGGTCATAGACCGCCGCTACAATGCATTCGTCACCTTACAAGCATTTTTCCGCAGCCTGCTAGAGTTGCTGCAAGAACGCTCAGGCGATTCGGGTTGTTATGGAGTGGGACCTCCGTCCGTGGTCGATCCGGCAAACACCTGCCGGCCATCCGCCAGTGTTACTTTCCTGCCATTGGCCATTTTCGAGCCGTCCTTGGCGCGATAGCCTTCGACCGTGATCTGCTCGCCCACTTTCAAGGAATCCTGCCGCCATCCTGCCCGCCGCAGAATCAACGGAGGGCCTAGTTCGATATTCCAATTCGTCACGTTGCCGCTCTCATCCTTGATGTCTATATAGAAACGAGCATGAGGATTCATCCACTCGATCTTCGTGACGATTCCTGTGAGCTGGATCGGTGCGTCCTTGTCATACTGTCCCGCGAAGGCATGATGCGCTAACGCCGGGCCGGCCAACAGGCCCGCACCCAGGCCGGCAAGCAAGAAACCTATCGCTACTGTTCTCATCGTTGACCTCCAGGTTCTAATTGTCGCGAAGCTTAAGATGGCTACTCTCCAAAAAGAACCGGTTTATTTACCGACCATATGTTCCGCATCCTGGTTGTTCTCGTTGCAAATGTATTCCCAAATTTCCTCACCTGGAGCGAGATCCGCCACTTGCCTTACTGTCCAAGGCTTCGTAAAAGTTTCTGGATCGTCGTAAGTGGTCTCGAATTCCAGGTGCCCTAACTCCGGCCGGCGGATCCGACTGGTCATGCGCAGCTTTTCGGTGTGCGGAAAGTTGCCCGGCGCAATCCAAGCCTTATCGTTAAAACCGATCGTATCCACGACCAGCGTGTCGCCCTCCCACTTGCCGGTAGAGTGACCGAGCCACGTTGGATCCAGGTCCGGGGGATGACCCCGCCCATCCAGAAAAATCTGGCGGACGGCGGGGACCGCACCCTCACTGATAATCAGCAGCAGCGTAGGGGTCTGGACCACCTTATTCAACCAGAAGAGGGACATGAGTTGAACGCTCGTCGGCAGGCAACGCACGCCCGGAGAATCCTTGCCATTACTCTCTGTCCGCTTTTTGGCAAGAGCGGCCGCCCAAGACAACGCGGGAGGCTTCTCCGCGGAGATCTCCGCATCCGGATCAGCATCTCTCATCGCATGCCAAACTGCAGAAAAGTCTGGTTTGCCGTCCGGCGTGCGGGGCGCCGGACCGGACGGCACCTCATGCACACCACGGATGTCATTAAAAAAGGCACGTCCGTCGCCTAAGGTGTTCAGCGCACCAGTGTCTTCGAGTTGAATGTCGAGGCGTAATTTTTGCGCCTGGATCACGACGCCGGGCTTTCTATACGTCGCGAAGGAGGGCATCACGACAAACAAGTCGTAGGTTCCCGGGGGCAACTGCGCAAGCGTATAGTTGCCTGTGGACGAACTGGTCGCCTTGTAGACGGCTCCGGTCTGCACGTTTTTGACCTGAATCGGAACGCCGGAAACGATTGCACGGTCGGGGTCCGAAACCACGCCGTGAATGGCGCCGAGATCGCTTTGGGCGAGTAGCCATGGCGAAAAGGCAAGCATTCCCACTACAAAAATCGAACTCGCAGGGTTTGGCATCGGAAAGCTCCTCTCTGCGGAACACGACCTTGACGACCGCGAATAGCCCTTTTCCGTTCCTACATGGACCGCATCATTGCGCGGCGTTAACATCAAGTCAAGTTCAAAGGCCGCAGGGACGAACGCGTGAACTTGACATGGAAAGCATTCGGGTGCACTCTGACGGCTTGGAACAAAACCGGTGAGGGGCAGACGGTTTGGCCCCGCATAATCGGCAGGGGCACGCCCGATGTTGCTTCGAGGCGGTGTCGCCGGAGGTGCCAAGAGCAAGGTCGGGCTCAGGAGGTTTCCATGAGACATCGACTTCCCGCGTTATTGATTGCCGTGGTTTGCGCGGTCGCGATCGTCATCGCGATTCCCAAGCTGGCGGCCGTTTTTGGTAGGGGACTGGACCCGGCCAACACAGCGAAGACAACGACCACTGCGGGCGGTGCGGCTCTTAAGACAGCATGGGGCGACCCGGACCTTGAAGGCATCTGGACCTACGACCACCAGATACCCCTCCAACGACCCGAAAAGTACGCCGCGAAAGAATTTTTCACAGACGCCGAAATCGCCGAACTGGACCGGCTACGAGCGGGCCAGCAGCGGCAGGATTACCGCGCACAACCGGGAACCGAAGCGGATGTCAGCGGCGCATATAACACTGTCTATCTCACCATCAGACCCACAGGCCGGCGCACGTCGCTGATTGTGGATCCGCCGAATGGGAGAGTTCCTCCCTTGACTCCTGAGGCGCAGAAGAGGGTTGACACCGATCGAGAGTTCCGGCTTGCGCTCTTGCAGGCCACGGAGACCTGTAAGAACCGGGAGGCGGGCTGCGCCGGCGGCAAATACGGACGGCCGTCGCCAAGGCGAGCGGAGGTGCCGCCGGCCTACCTGACGGCCGCCATCAATCGCTCCGACGGTCCCGAGGATCGAAGCCTCGGCGAACGTTGTATGGGCGGCCTCCTGCCGGACTTTGGAACTGAGTTCGGTGGAAGTTACCGTCGTATCGTGCAGACGCCCGGATCGGTCGCGATCCTCTACGATGTGGGGCAGGGGCAAGGCTTCCCGCGCACGATTCCCATCACCACCGAGCCTCATCTTTCTTCGAATGTCCGCCAGCGGTTTGGAGATTCGCGCGGCCATTGGGAAGGCAATACCTTGGTCGTCGACGTCACGAATTTCACGCCCAAAACGAATTTCCAAGGATCGCATGAGAACTTGCATCTCGTCGAACGCTGGACGCGCACCGGCCCCAACACGCTCGATTACCTCGTCACGATTGAGGATCCGACGACATGGACACGACCATGGACTGTCAAACAAGAAATGTCCAAGCAAAGCGACGAGGCCAATCGGATTTACTCTGAGCCCCGATGTCACGAAGGAAACTTCGGAATGCCGGCGTTGCTCAAAGGAGCGCGGGCCGTGGAGAAGGCCTTTGCTGAGGGGCGCGGGCCTGATCCGGCCACAATGTGCACCGCGGGTTGCTCGCAGGGACCTGCCGACGAGACAATAGACCCGTTGCAATAAGAATATGGAATCACGACAGGGCTGGAAAATACCTGGTTCGGAAAACCTATTTCTAAAAGATTGCGCTCCGGCTCATGTTTTTCGCCATGAAGGGTTTGCCTGGCGAGCGGAACCCGTCGCGATAATCTTTCCGGGTGCCGCGGGCAGGCCGGTCTTCCCTGATTAGGAGAGGCCAAACCCCAATCAGGAATCGGCTATTTCTCATTGGGGGAAGCCCGCCCCAAATGAGGAATTGGGTATTCCTCGTTAGGGCAAGCGAGACCTACATGTGGAATGGACGATTCCTCAAAAGGGATAGCGCACTGCAGGCTACAAACGTTTCAACATTTCTTTAAAAGGAAAGAGACTGCATTGGCACTATATGCACGCGCATCGGCCCGTTTCTGGTGCGGTCGAGCCTTGACATTTGCCGACGGAGAACTTCGTTTACTCTCTCGACTGCGATGAAGTTCACTTTGCTGGAGTCGATAACGGATAAAACGACGTCGGCCTTTAAAGCCTCAGATGCGAAGGCGAGAGCAGCGCGAATTGCCTCCTCAGTCAGGCGTGGATGAGAAGCAATGATTTGAGCCATGGACTCACCAGCCGCCAGCTTTTCCAAAATCGGTTCGACAGTGATCCGTGTGCCGGCAATTACGGGTTTGCCCATCATCACGTTTGGATCGGATGAGATCATCGCTCCCATAATTCATGCTATACCATCCGTGGCGCCATTGGGAATACGAAGAGCTTAGATCCGCATCAATTAGCTGGATCATTGCCCACCTCCGAACTGCCGGACGGATTTTGCGGCGCTCAAATAATCAATGCGTTTTCCGAGCTTTCCGAAATAGGCTCTGTTCACTGCATCAATACTCACTCCCGAGCTTCGAATAATCTGGTCCAAGTTGCCCCGATTCAGTTTCGGATTGAGGGCCAGCAACTGTGCCGCTTCGGCGGAAACCAAAGCAGCTGAGAAGGACGTGCCGGTCCAGTATGCCCAGAGGCCGCCCGGATACGCGCTATACAGCGAAACGCCCGGAGCGGAGACATGAACGTGACTATTGAAATTTGAGAACGGGGCTTTGAGGTCAATATCAGTCGTCGAAGCTACAGAACCGATTTTGTTCAAAGCGCTCGGAAATTGAAGGAAGTCCAGATCATCATTGCCGGCTGCGGCGACGAGATAGGAGGACGCACTCGCATAGTCGATGGCGTCTTTGATCATCCCATCCCTTTCCCTGAGGCCAAAGCTCATGTTGATGACTGTTGCGCCGTTGTCTCGTGCGAATCGGATCGCTTTGGCAATGTTGAAGCTGGTGGCCTTTCCGTCCGGGCCGAATGCGCGCAGCGGCATGATGCGCGCCTCCGGAGCCGCCAGTGCGATCAGGCCCGCGACAAACGTGCCGTGCCCAGATCCCACTCCTTTGGATTCATCCGTGGGATTGAAATCGTTGTCTACGAAATCATAGAACGTGGGCGAAATTCGGCCAGCGAACAGCGGGTGGTTGAAATCGATCCCGGTGTCGATGACGGCGACAGTCACTCCGGCACCCCTGGTGATGGACTGCGCTTCCGCCAGGCGGAGATTGATGATCGAAGGTTGAGCGAAAAATCTGGTCGGACGAAAACCGTCCAGGAAGGCCTCGCTCGATTGGTCAAGAAAGGCCTCACTCACCTGTCGGATTTCCGGCTGCTGATAAATAAAATTTGGATCCACCGACACCAAATCGTCATCATAGGCGCCCATACGCGCTTGAGCCTCGTATGCATCAAGACCGCCGGGAGTCAGCAACCTGTAATACGAGGTTCCTGGAATCTGGTCAATCACCGTCGTACCTAAGACCGCATTGACGGTATCAATCGACACGCCGGGCTGGAGCACAACGTTGACTTCATATGAAACATGATCCTCGGGTCGGCCCTGCGTAGCATGCACCGGGCCGGATATGTAGACGACGAGGCAGGCAAAAGCAATTGTCAATTTTAAGAAGGACTTCATTGTTCCTCCATCTGAAAATCAGTCCCGTCCGATCAGGACGAACGGAGCCCAATAGTACGGGTTCGAATATCGTCCTTTTGCATCCAATATCGCGCTTTGCAGTGCTGCTCGCGCTCCTGCGCCGCGCGCGAGATCCTCATAAAACCGGCTCATTAACGCAGCGGCGGAGGGATCATTAACCGTCCATAGCGATACGACGAGTGACGACGCACCAGCTCGGAGAAAACTTCGGACCAGGCCGAGCGTTTCGTCTCCTGCATAAACGCGGCCGGCCCCGGTGCTGCAACCGCTCAGCGTGACCAATGCCGACTTCATCCGCAGAGAGCAGATATCGTACGCGTTCATCCACTGGTCCGAGAGCTTGAACGCCGAAAACATCGGGTTGTCCTGGCGGAACACGGCGTGTGAAGCGATGTGGAGCACATCCGTCGATCCTGCGATTCGCTCCAATGAATCCCGCGTGGCTTCACCATCTACAAAGCTCCGGGCATCGGGAAACCATCGCCGGATCGTTTCGACTTCCGTGCGGATATGCGGCGCCAAACCGTCCGGAACTCCAAACAGTGAAATGCGTTGCCGCGGCCGGACTTCCCGTTCGCAGCACATCGCGTACAATCGGGCGCTCGGTGCGTACGTGATTTTGCTGTGTTCAATGAGATATTGCTCACCGTCGAATAGCGCATGAAACGGCACGCTGTGCAGCACATTGCACGGTACGATGACGAGATCCTTGCTCCGCACACGATCGGCAAAAGGTGCAAAAAGATTGTCGTGGAACCATTTCAACAAGTCGTTGACGCAAGTGAGCAAATGTCTGTCATGAGCCAGTACGTAGGCCGAGCCGTATTGGAATTTATCCATCAGAAACTTCAGCTCCACGACCCTATCGCGTACGTCTGTGAGTGCGGGCGGAAGGCGAATGACCTCGACGGACGCTCGATCGATGAGAAAAACCGAGAGACGGCCGCCGTCCGCGAAGTATTCCAACAGTATGTCGCCCTCGTCGAGCGCGCGCCTGACCTCTTCTATGGTCAGACCTCCCTGCCCTCGAAGGACCGCAAACTCCGAATCGGCTGCTTGAGCACGGAGAGCCAGGCTCTCAAGTTCGTCTTCCTTTGCCTTGATCAATGAGGCCAGACCGCCTCGAGCAGCAATGAGACGGCTGTCTCCGCCGGCTTCGTTGACCCGGATCTTGGCATAGAGCCAGTGAAGCTCTTCGCGCAAACGATTCCACGCGCGGCGTTCTGACTCCATTGAGGCCGAAGCCGGCCAAAGATCCAGATCGTTTGTGACCATATCGACAAGCGTTCGAGCCTTCTGGCTTTCGACGTAGTAAAAGGCCCGCCCGGTCTGCTCTGGCGTGTCGTCGTAAAGACAGAGACGGACGAGCTTTTCGTAAACGCGAAGCTTGTCTCCCATGAACGCGCTGCGGAAATCATCGACGCGAATGCTCGCACGGCGCTGTTCGATCGATTCAACGGCTGCCAGGTAGTGACGGTACGCCTCAGGACGATTTCCGTTGTCGAGATATAGGTCGCCCAAAAGTTCATTCAATTCAGTCTTGAGCCAGAGCGCATCCAACCGATTGAGAGTCTCGATGATCTCCAAACATTTTTGCAGGGCGCCTTCAGGCGCTCCTGCAGCTTTGAGAGCTTTGGCTTCAACCAGCCGGGCATACAGTTGCTTCGCGCCCAGATCCGTCCTTTCGAAGGCGGCTCGCGCTTCGGCTACGATTCGAAGCGCTTTGTCGGGAGACCCTCGTTTCAACTCCAGTTCCGACCTGTAAACGCTGGTGAGACCGATATACAGCGCATTCTGCTCTAACGTGAACAGATCATGCGCTTCGGCGAGGAGACGATCTGCGTCATCGAGAATACAAAGCCCAAGCATCGCCAGGCCACGAAACATAATCGACTTCGCCCGCTCGTAACGCATGCCCAGGCTGTTAAAGCTCTCGTTGGCGCGATCGGCCAATGCTGCAGCATCATCGAGAACATTCATCTGCAGACAGATCTCTGCGAGGTCGAGCCGGCAAAGCGCCGCCATACGGATGTCGCCCAACCGTTCAAATTCGGGTTCGGTCTGACGGAGAGTCCGCATGGCTTGGTGGTAGTTGCCTGTCATGAATTCCAGGTATCCCAAACTGTAACGGGCGCGTGCTGCCGCCAGGTCCATGCCCCGACCTTGGTAGACATCTTCGGCAAGTCTGTAACATTGACGGGCATCGGCGAACTCATGAAGATTGCAGTAAATATTCGCAGCGTTGTATGAGGTCAGAGCTATTCCGAAGGAGTCCCCTAAGGCGCGGAATGCCGTCAGCGCCCGTTCATAATGTTTGAGGGCTTCAGCGTTGCGGTCGAGCCGGTGATAAACGTTGCCTACATTGGCGTCTAGGCGTGCGAGAGCAATCGTGTCATTGAATTCAATAAATGTAGCCCGAGCTTGCGAGGCCGTTTCGAGAGCATCCTCATACCGGCCAAGATACATCAGGGCATCGACCATCGATCGCTCGACGTTCGCCGCGTCGACGGCGAAACCGTTACGCACATAGATTGTCCGTGCCCGGTCCCACAGGTTTAGGCTTTCCGCATATTTGCCCAGAGTATGAACTGCGGCTGCTTTGGCGCGGAGTGCGATTGCGGTTGCGATCGGGTCACCGATCCGGCTGCTCAACTGGATCGCCTCCTCGGCAACTTCTAAAGCCTGTCGCGGATTAGAACGAATACAGAACTCAACAGTCTTTTTTAGTCGTTCGATCGCATCACGATCGGCTTGTTTACTCAACTCCGCAGGTAATTGCATCGATCCAGATGTCGCCATCAGATGTTTTGATGTTAAGGTCATAAGAGCCGGCAGTTATGCCGCGCAAGCGGAACATTCCGTGCGAATCGGTCTCGGCCTGATGTTCTTGGTCTCTAGCCCGTTCTGCATCGTGGGGAACGAGACGAACCCTTATTCCCACGAGATCCGCCTGATGGCGGGCGGCGTTCAGGATTTGTCCGATCATAAGCGTCGTTGCCGATTCCTCGACCAGTTCAATCCGCAGATCGACGTCGTAGCTTTCTGCGCGAAACAGCATTTGACGGCCGGAGGTTGGCGGCGCCGTTGTGCGAACTTCAAGTGCTTGTCGCGGCATCAGGTTGTCGAAAATCAGCCGCGCCCACAACCGTTTGCGAAGTGCCGTGATCCCGCTCATCGCCTTGAACTGAGCGACAGACCATTCAATCGTTTCCTCCTTGAAGTCGAACGAATCGTCCCGCGCCGTGACTGACAACAGCTCGTTGATCCAACGCCGGCTTTCCACACAAGGCCTGCAGCCCGTAGCAAAATGGGCGCCGAGGACGGCTTTTGAATTTGGCTCAAGCGATCCTTGAATGAATCGAAGGATCTCTTCAATGGGTGGACACGTCATAACTCACTCCTCCATCCCATGAGTATCTGGATTGCACCCGTTTGATACATCGCTAAAGACATTTATCTGTATCCGATTTTTCCGAGTGCCTCTTTCAGTTTTGCCAGACAGCGCCCGCGGGTTGGACCGATGCTGGCGACGGGCAGTCCGGCTTGCTCGGCCACTTCTGTGTAAGAAAGTTGCTCGTGTGAGTAGAACAGTTTTTCCAGAAGGTTTTGACAGTTTGGCCCAAGCTGCTTCAGGGCTGTGCGCACCAAGTGCTGCCGCTCAAGTAGCAATATCCGCTCTTCGGCGGTTGGCGTGTCTGGATTCGCGGATTGGGCTATGGCCTCCCACGCCGGATCATCGAGGACCACGGTTCTGCCGGATCGTTGCCGCAGTTTCCAACATTCGCGAACGGTCACAGTTATGAACCATGAACTCAGTTTTGCTCCACGCCTCAAGTGCGAAATCTGCTTGAACAATGCAATTGAGACCGCCTGAAAAACATCACCCGCATCCTCTTTTGACAGTTTGAACTTTGCAGTGATCGAAGCAATGAGCCGTTGATACCTGCGGATTAATGTCTCCCATGCATCCGAATCGTTCTCGAGGCAGATCGAAATCAGTTCCGAATCAGAAAGAGCCGCGAGATCAGAAAGAGCCGCGAGATCAGACATTGCACGATGGAATGTAAGGGGCGGGAGCTGTTAAGTCAAGGGGTTAGCCCAAATGGAGTCAAGGGGTTAGCCCAAATGTTGTAACTGGCGTTTTTGGTTTTTTCTTCCCGTGTTTGGAAAGTTAGCGACCTTGTCACTTTTTATTGTTTCCGAAGGAATCTTGGCAGCAACGCTTTCGCCGACTGCCGGACCAAACATTGATCTAGTTGTGCTAGCCAGCAGGTTTCATTCTGGATGTGAACGGTACCGTGGAAGTACGCAGCCAGGGTTCGCAGGAAAGGTTCACGCTCTCTATGGATGCTCGAGTTCCGAACGTCACAACCTATCTTGTTCGTGTGGATGGCAATGTTGCCGGGCCGATCACGATCGTCGCTGGCGATGGTGAATTGGAATTGAACAATAATAATGGCAAAACCCTGCCTGCCGGTGTAAGTCCGGTTTGCTTCATGTGTGACCCCTGCCGCCGAAAGCGGCAGGGGTCAGTCTGGACGTTCTTACGCTCCTGTCCGTCCTCCACGCGCGCCGCCTTCACCAAACGGAGGATACGTGCGTGGATGGATCACCTTCCGATCCAAGAAAAAGTCCAGGAGCTGAGCGGCGGACTTTGCAAATTCCGGATTCGAATCGAACGCGTGCGGTACGCCTTCAAATCCATGGAACTCCGCAGGGACTTGCACTTCCCGGAATTTCTTGAACAAACGTTCGCTACTCTCGATTGGGACGGTCACATCCGCGGTTCCATGGAAGATGATAGTCGCCGGAGAAGTCTTCGCAACGTAGTTGATCGGAGATGCAGCTCGATGGGCAGCTTCGTCGCTTCCATCGGGCAGCAGCACATGCGCCTTCCCATCGCGCTGCGGAGTAAGCTCAGTCACCGCGTAATAAGCGGCGCACGATGCAAGCTGCGTGCTCACTCCAGGAGTTCCGTTCTTGCCCTCGAATTCCGGGCGGTTGCACGTCCCGGCAGCAAACAGCGCCAGATGTCCGCCCGCGGAGTAACCAACGACGCCGATCCGGTCCGGATCCACTCCCAGTCTACCGGCATTAGCGCGGGTCCACCGGATTGCGGCCTTCACGTCTTCAATCTGAGCGGGCCATTTGACCTCGCTGGCGAGCCGGTATTGAATCGGAATCGCCACGTAACCGAGAGTTACAGACGGCTCCACCCGATCAGCAAGAGTGTCCTTGCTGCCCCGGAGGAAACCTCCTCCGTGGAGATGGATCAGGGCCATGCGTTTATTGGATGCATCGATTGGCTTATAGATGTCGAGTCGAAGATCGGTGTTGCCGGCTTTTCCGTAGACGATATTCTTTTCAACGGACGCAGAGCCGCGCGCCGATCCGCCGTTCTGTGCCGCGATTGCGCTTGCGGTAGGCACAACTGCGGCAAGTCCCGCCGTTTCTAAAAATCCGCGTCTGGTCATTTGCTGCATGGTTCAGCCTCCTCGAACCTTATATCTCGATTCCGAGCGACCTACAAGGGATTGGTACACCTTGCTACTTCGCCGTCGCGCTTTGCGGTGGATTCTTCAGGCTTGTGTAAACCGCCTCGACGAACATGTCCGTAGTCCACGGGCCGGCCGTTTGTCCGAAGCGGACATCAAAGTCGGCGGTGAGTCTGGCGGCTTTGACTTGATCGAGAGTAGCGCCGTTTTTAATCATGGCCTGAACACGGTCACGGATGATGACCAGCATGTCGCGATATTCGGCAAGCTCCCATTCATTGGTCACGCGTCCGTGTCCCGGGATGATCCATGTCCCGCCGTCCTCATCGTGCTGATAGAGTGTCCGGTCGAGGATGAAGTTCAGAGCGCGAATTTCCCCCTGGAGGCTGCCTCCGTTTCTCACATCAATGAAAGGATATTGCGTTGTCGTGAAGATATCGCCGGCAACAATGACATCAGAGCGCCGGAAGTGGACGATGCTGTCGCCATCGGTTATGGCGTTCGGCATCGGGAAAATCTCTACCGCTTCGTCATTGTGATACTTCCTCCTTCGATCTTCCAGATACGTGTCGCTCGGCGGCGTATCCCATGGCGGCTTTTGTTCTTGCATTCGCGTTTGAACGTTCTGATGTCCGATGACCGTCGCGCCCTGGCCGGCATCCGCGAACTGGTTGGAGAAAAACGAGCCCATTAAGCTCGGATCGGCGCCGGCAGTCTGGAGTTTTTTATTGCCGCCGACGTGGTCGGCATGAAAGCTCGTGTTGACGATGAACTGAATCGGCTTGGAACTGAGTTTTCCAATCTCAGCAACAATCTGATCGGACAACTTCCCTGCGCCCGTATCGATCACCAAGGCGCCTTGCGGTCCAACCTGGACAGCGATGTTGGCGCCATCTCCTGCCAGCATGTAGACATTCCCGCCAACGTGAAACACATGGATGTTCCCGTCGTTTGGAGTAGGATCGGGCGCGCGGCTGGACTGCGGCGGGCCGGACGGAACCATCTTGGCTTTCGCCTCGGCTTCGGCTGCGGCGGTGTCTTTAACGGCAGCAAGAAACTGTGGATAGAGCGTCTCACGGCCGCCAAAAGATCCCAGCAGCGGAACGTTGTTCTTTTCCGCGTATTCGCGAACGAAGGGGTTCTGCCCGAACAAGTGACTGGGGACATAATCGTTCTTTCTTCCGACAATTTGTTCGCTGTCGTCGCAGGCGTACAGCCACGCGTCCGGCGCTATGGGCTGGCGGGCGAGCACCGAAGTCTTGCTCATCGGTTCGCTCAAGTAGACCGGATCGTTCACTACAGCGAGAATCGTGACAGTGTCGCCGTGCCGAATGAGGTGTTCTGTGACGGTAGCGGCGTCGCTTTGCGGCGCGCCATTCGCGCGGAGCCAGCCGCGTTTGATGTGTGTTGTCGTCACGGTCAAGATGTTGCCTTCGAACTTTCCTGTCGAGAAACCGGCAAACGTGTGCGGCGCATAGGCTGGAGGGTGAGGACGTCCATCCATATAAATCGTCCGGTCGACCTGAGCAATCTGGCCCCAGTACCGAATGGCGACCAGTCTCTGCGTGAATGGATCTCGCTCCTCCCAGATCCGGTGATTTCCCGGCGACATCCAGGTGTAGGGAGGAACGTAGCCCATGCATTGATGCTGCTTCACGGTCAGCCGCGAGGCGGACCAGGACAGTGCATAGAGACGGGCCGCGTCATTTAAGGGAATCCCACCCCAATCGGCGATAGCCCCGGCCGCTGTGAAGAGCGTCGCATCCTGGTGATTGAGCCATCGGTAGGATCCGGAAAAGTCCGTACCGCTAACCATCGGTCCAAGAGGATTTCCGATTCCGGAAGCCGGCGCGGGAGCCTGTCCCAAAAAGATCGCGGAGCATACAGAGAAGATAACGATTGCAAAACCGAACGTGGCCGTTTTCACGAGAGCTCCCTTTTTCGTACAGCTGTTCCGAATTACGCTGACAGATTCCCCTCCTCGCAAGGAGGGGAATCCCCCACGCCTATCGGACCGCGCATGGCGCCGGATTCCAGCCGGTGGCGTCCGCTTGTTGCTTGAAGTGGGCGGCTGTAATCATCGGCTCCGTGAGATATGTGGGGTCTTCGAGCGTGGACGTGAGCACAAGGTACGTGTCACCGTTGGATTCTTTAACGAGATCGTAATATTCCGTCAGCTTCGCATTGGAGCTGTAGGGCACGCCGTTGCGCCGCAAGTAGCCGGGCCGGAGGTTCGTCGTCGTCACTTTCAGCGAGCCCGCCTGCGGTCCACCACGATCTCCCGCAATCGCGCGACCCAGCCCTCGTTGGGCGAACTCCCATTCCGCTTTGGATACTCCTTGCAGGTCCGCGCCTCCAGCCGGCGCAGCACCGAAGTGAAAGATGCGAATTTGTTTTCCCGCGTCCGCCTCGATCTTCAGCGTCTGGTCATCCTGCCAGGTGATGTGGAATCGTCCGGGAATGCGCATGATGCCTGGCGCACCGTATGCCTTGCATTGTTCTCCAGCCGCTTCATCCTTTGCCGGGTCCCAGGAGTCCGCGACTTTACGTCCCTCGGGATTCAGTGGTACTCCCGCGTAGTCTCCTTTAGTCGGAAACATGCGCCAGCGCCAGTCTTCGCTGACGATCGATACCCAATAACCGGTCATGTCAAACGGAGCCGCAGCTCTCGCCGCCGGAGGCGGTCCTCCACCGCGGCCCTGCGCATGACCTTTGAGGCTCCCCAGCAGAACGAGAACGAGCACGAGCGACGAACGACAAAAACGCATGACACTTCGATTCACTTTATGGAATGCCCACCAAGGTGAGTGATAATAGTCGTCGCATTCATCTGAGGTCAAACGTTTCCAGCGTTGGCGTACTGAGTGACGCACTCCCTTTGGGAGAGGGCAGGGTGAGGGTTTCAAGATGCGACGAAGCTTGCGAGCCTCACCCCTCCCAGGGGGAGAGGGAAAAGAAGCGGTTCGAACCCGCCTATTCCCCTTCTTGCATCACCGCAAGGAGGGGTGGCCGAGCGATCAATAAAATGCCGCGAAGCCTCCGCTGATTGCGAGGCCGGGGTGGTTTTCCGATTGAAAACGAAAAGGAAAACCACCCCGGCTGCGTCAGCTTGGGTGGCTTCGCAAAATTTTTCTGATGACGCAGCCTCCCCTCCTTGCGGTGATGCAAGGAGGGGAATACGCCGGTCCGAAAAATTCCGGCATTTTTTCACATCTGCATAGAGCGCCCCCCACAATTGCGCGATTCGAGTTTTTCAACACCCTGTCTAAGTGGCCTCTGCGCCGGCGGCATGAATTCGTTACTACACGCTTGATCGCGCTAAAAGGTAAAACGAAGTCCGAGCTGCATTGAACGCGCTTCGTCGGCAACGATCGACTTCAGAAAGTCCGTGCTTCGGCGGTTCCCGATCGGGTTGTCGAAGTTGGTGCGATTGGTGGCGTTGTAAATTTCCCAGAAGAACCCCATCGTTTTTTCACCCTCGAACCGGTGGATGTATTGCAGCCGAAGATCCAGCAGCAGTTTGTCTGTGCCTTCGATACCATTCCGGATCGCCATGCCGCGGGCGTCTAAAGGCGACACTATCGGCAGCGTGGCATCGTCACGGCCTCTCACCGGGCGGTCAAAGTTGAGGCCGTCGCGGTCGCGGTTCGCGTCTACTCCCAGCGTTTCATTCACGGGGTTGCCGGAATAATACCGAAACGTCGAGCCAAGACTGAAGCCTCGCCACGCGTCCCAGTTGCCGCCCGCCGTAAACGCGTGCCGGTTGTCGAAGTTGGTCAGGCCGTAGTCCAGCCGTGGATTCAGATCGTCGTTGACCCGTTTGTCGATGAACTGTCCTCCATTGTTGGTGCTGCCGTTGACATCGTGCGCCTTCGATAAGGTGTAGCTGAAGCGGCTGGACCATCTTTTGGCGAACCGTTTGTCCAGGCTCACTTCCAGCGCATTGTAGTCGCTGTTGAAGAGATCACTCGTTGTGTACTCCAGCACCCGCTGGAAATTGGCGCCGCGTGCCGAGGCAGGGACTCGCGTGCCGTTGGGATCAAACACAGCGGGGCCGGGACGGCCAATCTGCCCATTGGCAAGCAGACGCGGCTCGTTGATGTCCAGCAGGAGCGTCTGGTCTCGGCCGCGAGAGCCGACGTAATCGACCGTGAGGGCCAGACCCGGGACAATCTCTCGCTCGAAACCTGTGTTGATCTGGTAAAGGTAGCCCAGCTTGCGGTTGCCGGGGAGTCGCGGTTCGGTGTTCACAAAACCACCGGTTGCTAGCTGGTTCTGAGCGGCGACCAGTTGCGACCGGCATGCCGCGCTGATCACGGCGAATCCCGCCTGACCTTGCGGCAGCAAGCAGGGATGCGTTGGAAGCACGCCTCGTGTTGGAGAAGTATCCTCTCCTGTATCGTACCCAAAGACCGTTGAGATCACACGTCCTGAGTAGAGGCTGGAGATGATGGATGTGGGCGGATATTCGTAGAACTTTCCAAAGCCCGCCCGGAAAGCCGTTCTTGAGTTCGGAGCGTACACCGCGCCTAGCCTGGGCGCGAAACCGCGCTTGGTATTCGGCGTATTGGCGTCATACTCGTACCGAACACCGAGGTTCAACGTCAGTTGGCGAATCACCTGCCACTTGTCCGATATGTAGAAGTTCGTCCGCCAGGTGTCGATAGGGATGAACAACTCACCTAATCGAATGCGATAACGAGTCGGGTACGTGAATGCGTTCGCCGAGGTCGAACGGAGGTTCGAAAGAAACTCGAAGGTCCCGATCTGGTTCGTTGCCACGACGCTCGTTCCGTTGTTCTGGCTCGCGCCGATACCGAACTTGAATGCGTGGTTCGAGGGCGTGTACGAGAGTTGCTCGCTGAACACGTTCGCCGTGAGGGCATTACCGCTCATTTCGACGCGCGGGCCGGCCCTGTAGTCGGGGTGCTGCTGAGCCGCTCCGTAGTCGAGCGGATCACGCCCCCTCAGGCCGGTCCATTGCCGAGTATTTAGGTCGAAGGGCACGTCGTTGAAGTCCTTGTTGAAGATGCCGTGGTCTCCAATCCACAGGTTTTCTTTCACCGAGCCCACCTTGACTTCATTGACCATCCTGTTGTTGATCGTGGACGTCCAGTGGAAGCTCATCAGAACCTCGGGCGCCGCCCGCTCATGTCGAAAACCATCCCTTGTATACCGTTCAGCCTCGGCGTTTTCGCCAATGCCGTCATTCGGCCCATACACCAGACTGCCATGGAAGGAATTCGATGGATTCAACTGGTAATCCCCACGGCCAAAATAGTTCTTGAGGTGGACGTTATACACATCCGAGAACGACACCGCCAGCGGCGCAGCCTCCGGAGGGAAACTCAGGTGCACTGCTTCTTTTTGCCGATTGTATTCGTAGTTGAAAAACCAGAAGGCTTTGTTCTTGATGATCGGCCCGCCGATGTTGCCTCCAAATACCTTCACGCCGCTTTCCGGGTTTTTCTCCCCTTGCTGTTTCAGGAAGTAGTTGGTCGCGTTCAGACTATTGTCTTGAAGGAAAGAGAATACGCGGCCATGAATCTGATTGGTTCCACTCTTGGTGATCGCGTTGACGATGACACCCGATGCCCCACCGTATTCAGCGCCGTACTCATGTGTCAACACCTGGAATTCCGCCATTGAGTCGACAGTCACGCGTGACTGCGGGAATGTCATGGTGCGATCGTCCTTGTTGTATTGACCATCGACCAAAAAAAGATTACTTCCGTTATCGCGGCCGTTGGCGTTGTAGGCAGCGCCCTCGAACGATCCTGGCCGGAGGGCGGGCGTCAACCCCGGCACCAGTTGCATCAATGCAAACTGTTCGCGCCCCTGCATAGGGAGGTTCTCGATATCCTGCGACGACATGTTAGTGCCGAGCTGGGTTTGGGTTACTTCGATGAGCGGCGCCTCGCCGCTCACCGTGATCTGAGCCTGCTGGGTCCCAACGGGTAGGGTGAAATTGATTGTCACGGCTTGACCGACAGCGATCGTGATTCCAGAACGTGTCTGCGTCTGAAAGCCGGCAAGTTCTGCTCTGATCGTGTAACGGCCGGGAGTGATGGCTGGAAGAACGAAACGGCCCGTCTCGTTTGAGACGATCGTCCGGACGATGCCGGTCGTTTCCTCGGTAAGAGTGACCGTCACACCCGGCAGGACACTGCCGGATTGGTCCGACGCGATACCATTCAGTTCGGCTACGGCTCCCTGTCCAAGGACGGAACCCACGGACATAAACACGATCACGCCAATGCATGCAATCTCGCGACGCATGTCTGCCTCCTTTGTTGTGAGACACACAGAACGTCTCTCGGATTTGTTGGTCTTCCCCGGTTGCGCCAAATATTAGGACGTACCATTTAGGCCGTCAAGATAATTACTGTGAAGGTGTCGTTGTAAATCTTTAGAGGAACTCCAATCAGACAAGGGCTGGCTGTCGCCGAAGAGAGACGGAGTAGTCGGACCGAAGCGACAGCCACAGAGAAGCGGCGCTCTATGAAGATGTGAACGAATTACGCTGGTGCGTTATTTCCCTCCTTGCATCACCGCCGCGGAGCGCAAGCGCGGCGGTGATGCAAGGAGGGAAATACGTTCGATTCCAATTCATTCACACCCTCTATGAGCACTCGTTCTTCTGCTAATCAACGATATACGGGCGGTAATTCACTCGACTATTCGAGTGAAAACACCATCAGGGTGCCTCCAAGGTTCGTGTAGTCGCCCAGCGAGTGAGTAAGACCTACGGCACCGAGACCTTCGGTTCCTTGCGTCAACCCTTCCGCGAGTCCAATCGCAG
>Ga0209157_1000106_pt1 | contig 73523 bp, 65 predicted proteins | sample GraSoiAngelo_135_FD_185892 | JGI IMG/M metagenome (GOLD analysis project Ga0209157, IMG submission 185892) | Grasslands soil microbial communities from the Angelo Coastal Reserve, California, USA - 14_0929_05_40cm (SPAdes) (version 2) | ecosystem: Environmental > Terrestrial > Soil > Grasslands ... | reverse complement strand
ACGGCTCGCTGTACGACGAGACCGTCGTCTTCTCGCAGCGCGACGTGTTCAAGATCGACAAGTACCGACTGGTCCAGCGTGGGCCGTCGTTCCCGGAGAGCGTCGAGGCCTCGATCGACCGCGCGACCGGTAACTACGGCGTCCGCTATCGCGCGGACCAGGACAGCGCGGAAGAAGTGCTGTCCGGCCGCTTCACGCTTCCCGATGACGTCTACAGCGGAATGCTGGGTGTCGCGCTGAAGAACCTCTCGCCCGGCGAGAGCGCGACCGTGCAGATCGTGGTGTTCACGCCGCAGCCCAGGCTCGTCAAGGTCTTGCTGGCGCCTCACTCGGTCGATCAGCTGACGATCGGCGAGCGGCCCATCACGACGACACGCTACACGATCAAGCCCCAGCTCGGCATGCTCGCCTCGCTGCTGGTGGTCGACGTGCCGCCCGTTCAGTGCTGGGTCCTCAAGGGCGACGCGCCCGCCTTCGTCAAGTTCGAGGGGCCGCTCTACTTCATGGGCCCGACCTGGCGGATCGAGCTCAACTGATGAAGCGGGCGGGCGCCATCACCTTGATCGCCGTCGTCGCGGCGTCGGTGCTCGCACTCGCTCTGAGCGCGGCTTCAACCCACGATCGCCACGACCGGGCCCTGGTCGCGTTGCGCCAGGTAAGCCAGTCAGAGCCGGAGCCGCCGCGCCCCCCTCGCGAAGAGGCCATCGAGCGTCGCCCGCGCGCCCTCCGTCAGAGCCCACGCGAGCAGGACCAGAAGATGCTGATGTTGCTCCTGCTGCTGGAAATGGGATCGTCCACATCGCGACGCTGATCTCGAGGTCCGACGCCCGAACCTCACCCATGCCGAACCTCGCCGGCATCCGCGTGCTGGTCGTTGACGACAATACCGATTCGCTCGACATCTTCGCCACCGTGCTCAAGCAGTTGGGGGTCGTGGTGCGCACGGCGCGGGGCGCGCGCGAAGCACTGGCCCTCCTCGCGACCACGCCCGCGCACGTGCTCGTGAGCGACCTGGCCATGCCGGACGAGGACGGCCTGTGGCTCCTCGATCAGCTCCGGCGCCTCCCTCACGGTCAGAGCGGCAGCATTCCGGCGATCGCGGTGACCGCGGACCGCCATCACTACGACCTGAAGCAGGCCGCCGACGCCGGCTTCGATGCGTTCTTGACCAAGCCGGTCGATCCCTTCGAGCTCGCGGCGGCGATCGCCAAGCTCGTCGGCCGCTGACACCGCGGCCGTTCACCCGCGAAGCGGCCCGGGGCGCGCACGCTGGCTCGCCGAGCGATCCCGTCTAGAATGGATCACATCGTGACGTCCCCGACGAGTCCCGTGCCCGTCGTCGTCGAGCGCTGGCTGTCGCGCTCGAGGTACCTACGCTGGATCGATGCCGGAATCGCCTGGCTGGTCCTTGCGGTGCTCGCCGCTTCGGTGCTACCTCGGCCATCGGCGGGGTCGATCGCGCTCGCGTCGGCCGTCGTTCTCGTGCTGGCCACGATGGTCCCGGCCCTCCGGATCCGCTGGCGGCCCGTGAGCGGCTGGATCAGCCTCGCGGTGAGCCGACCGCTGCGGCCCGGGGACCGGGCGTGGTTTGTTCGAGATGGTCGCGCCGACCCTGTGCTCATCACGGCGTGTCATGGGCTGCGTCTGTCGATTGCGCTGCCCAACCGCGGTGAGGCCGAGACGATCAGCGTTCGCCGCACCCGCGTTCTGCTCGTCCCCTTCTGAAGCGCCGAGCTACCGGAGCACCTCGTCGGCCATGAGCAGGACGGGTTGCGGAATGGTGAGGCCGATCGCCTCCGCCGTCTTGAGATTGATGACCATCTCGAACTTTCGGGGCTCCTCGATGGGAATCTCGCTCGGCGCGGCGCCGCGCAGGATGCGATCGACGATCTCCGCGGCCTGACGCTGCAGAGACAGGACGTCCACCGCGAAGGACATCAGCCCGCCTTCGCGCACGAGCTGGCTCGTCGCAACGACCATCGGGAGCCTGGCCTCGGCCGCCAGCGCGATGAGCCGCTTGCCGTGGGTCTGGAACATCGCGTCGCCGAGCATGACCACGCCGCCCAGCGCATCGCGCCTGATGACGACCCACGCCGCGTCGAAGCCGGCCGGATCGCGCACGGGGATCTGCTGCAGCCCGACCTTGAGTCGAGCCGCCGTGGCCTCCAGTGTCCGCACCACGATCGGGTGCACCCGATTGTTGGGATTCACGAGCACGCCGTAGCGCGTGGCCTTGGGCGTCACGTCACGCAGGGCCTCGAGCCGTTTCTCGATGACCGTCAGGTCGCCCCCGATACCCGTGACGTTCCCGTCGGGGCGAGCGAGATTCGACACGATGCCGAGCTCGACGGGATCTAAACCCGAGGTGAACACGATGGGAATTCGATCCGTCGCCCGTTTGGCGGCGAGCGCGGTCGTGCTCCCGGCGGTCGTCACGATCAGATCGACGCGGGACCGAGCGAGCTCCGCGGCCAGGAACGACAACGCCTCGACGGCGCCGTTGGCGAAGCGGTACTCGACGGTGAGATTCCGGCCTTCGACCCAGCCATGCTCGCTGAGCGCGCGGATGAACGCCTCGCGGTTGGCTCGCTGAGCGGGTTCGCTGGTCGCCGACAGGTACCCGATCCGGTAGACCTTCGCCACGGGCTGCGCGGAGACGGAGACGGGGACGCCGGTGAAACCGAGGCACACCACGGCGAGGAACGTCCGGCGGTCGGTTGCCTGCATAGGGCCTCCGTGCGCGGGGCCGTCCAGCGGTCCGGACCCGCCCGCGAGCCTAGTAGAGCACGAGACCACGAGTCGAGGGGGCCAATCGCGGGCTTGTCGTGTCGACGGCCGCCGATGATACTTTCGGAGAGAGCCGGCGGGTTTCGACCGCCGGCAACGAGGTGGTCGATGAGCGAGGATCAGCTTCGAGCCGAGATCGAGCGCCTGCGGGCGGAAAACCAGTCTCTGAAGAGCCAACGCGTCAGTCGAGCGACGCTCAAGGTCAGCGACAAGGGCGGAGTCTCCGTCTATGGACTGGGACGCTTCCCGGTCACGCTCTACAAGGAGCAGTGGGCCAAGCTCCTCGACATGGCAGACGACATCCGCGCGTTCATCAAGGAGCACGACGCCGAGCTGAAGAGCCGGGAGAAGTCCGACTCCTGATCAGGGTGGCCTGCGGGCGCTCACCGGCGCGCTCGCACGCGCGCTCCCTCGCGTCGCACCTGGCATCTGACGCACGTCGTCGCGCTTGGGAGCGCGCGCAGCCGCGCGATCGGGATCGACGCCTCGCACTCGTCGCATCGTCCGTAGGTGCCGACGCGGAGACGCTGAAGGGCGTCGAGCAGCCCCTTCGCACGCTGTACGAGCCGCGCTCGGGTCAGCTGGTGATCTTCCCGGACCTCGATGACCTGGGCGTCGTCGACGAGCTCGCCGCAGAGCTCGTCGCTGGCGGCCAGCGCTCCGGCGTGATCGAGACGTCCGATGACGGTGTCCAGTTCGTGTCGGAGCCGGCGTTCGAGATGACCCTGCCTCATCGTGCCCCCCTCAACGCGCATGGCGCGCCCCGAGGCTTCACGAGTAAGGGAGATGACGGGGCCGGTCAAGCATTCTGACGTGCCGATCTTTGGCGGCGACGACACGGGGCAGACGCGACGCGCCGCATGAATCCTGGAAAATCTCACCGCCCGCGTGCGCGCACGCGTCGATACGGAGCGAGAGGGGACCCGCCGGCTACCGTTGCGCATCTATCCGTCGAAATTTCACATTGTGGATGGTGGTGGAATTCTGGATAAGGGCCAGCATCGCCGGCTTACGATTGAGAGAGCCGATCACCGGCGGACAGGAGCCCGGCATGCGCTACGACGACGAGATGGAGGTAGCAGGCGACGTTGGGCGCTCGGAGTTGCTGGCGAAGCTCCTCGTGCCCGTCGGCGTGGCCGGGCACGTCCTCTTCTACGATCTGCTGCCGGCCGCGCTGACGTGGGTCGTGGGCTCGCCCCACGGCCTCGACCTGTTCTCGGCGTTCGACCATCCCTCGCTCCGTCGGCTGGCCGGGATGGGCGTGTTCCTGAGCGTCATCGCCGCGGTGATCACGACGGAAAGCGTCACGCGGCTCGCGCGTCCGTTCGGCGTCAGACACTTCCTGGCCACGGTCGTCCTGATCGGAGCCGCGCTCTTCCCTTCGCTGGCCGACTGGCACCGCGTTCGGCTCGGCCTGGCGCCTGAGCAGTTCGCCGTCCTGCAGTCGTACTGCTACCTCGCCCTGAAGGTAGCCGTCGGCATCCTGGTCGGGGCGACCCTGAGCTGGATCCTGCTCACGCGGTACGTCTCCCAACCCTCGCGCCGGCCGCAATACCAGCGCAAGTAAGGGAAGACCTCACCAGCGGCTTCGGATCAGCTCGGCGCGCTTGAAGATCTTCTCCCGCAGATCCTCGCGCACCACCTTGTTCGGAACCTCGCCCTGCTTCTCGGCCATCGGCTCGATCTTCAAGGCGCTGAGCTTGCGCGCGATCTTGCGCATCGCGCGGGACTCGTCCATCAGATACTCGCTCGCCCGGAGGCGGATGAAATTCCACCCCAGCCGTTCCAGGGTGAGCTGCCTCTCCATCCGTGAGAGGACCGAGTCCTCGGAGACGATCCGGTCGCCGTCGCAGGAGATGACGGCCTTGGTCCCGGCGTCGCCTTTGATCAGGAAGTCGACCTCGAACTCCCCGATCTGGTACTTGGGCACCACGCAGTAACGCAGCTCGGTCAGCCGTTCGTGGAGCGACTTCTCGAAGGCGGAGTCCCACTTCACGCTGGACTGGGGCCCGCGCGGCGCTTCCACGCTCCCCCGCTCGGCGTGGGAGATGAGCCGTAGTCGGAGATCACCCTTTTTCAGGTCGCGGTGCGGATCCATCGAGTAGACGACCCAGAGCTGATCCCGCGCGCGGCTGGCCGCCACGTTGTAGACGCGCTTCCACTCGTCCGAGCTGCGCAACGCCAGCGTCTCGCCGGAGGCCGGGGTGTCCACGATCGAGAGGAAGACCACGTCGCGCTCGTCGCCCTGGAACTGCGAGGCGTTGCCGCACAGGATCCGGCGGCGCCGATACTCGGTGGCGCTCAAGCGCCGGCGCAAGATCGAATCGATCTTGAGCGCCTGCTCCGTGCCCACCATGCAGATCGCGCCGACCGTGCACCCTTCGAACTCCTCGAGCCGACAGATAGCCGTGATCAGCGAGGCCACCTCGAGGGCTTCCGCGTCGTTCGTCTTGTTCTTGGCGATCGCGCCCTCGACGCGATGAGCGATCAGGTGAGGATAGACCTGACTCGTGGACGCCTCGCGCAAGGGAAGGATCTCGCCGCCGTAGCAGAGCTGGTTGCTGAACTGGATGATCTCGGGGACACAGCGGAAGTGCTCGACCAGCCGGATGATGCCGCCGAAGGCCTGGCGGGCCAGATCGTACACGGACGTCTTGCCGTCGTAGAGCTGCTTGTTCGGGATCCCGTCGAGGAACTCGTCGATGAGCCCCTGCACGCGATCGACCTCGAAGCCGATGGCGTAGGGACTGACCTGCTCGTGGTCGCCGATGACCACGACCTTCTTGGCCAGGCCGAACGCCGCGAGGCCGAGGACGTCGCACTGGCTCGCCTCGTCGACGATGATCACGTCGAACGTGATGGTGCCGAGCTCGAAGCTCTCGAGGGCGCGTGACAGCGGCATGATCCACACCGGGACGGCCTGGTGGCACTCCAGCAAGACCCGCCTCGCCTCCTCCTTGAACTTCCCGACGAGCTTGCCGGTGCCCTTGCCGATCTTTCGATAGAGCCCCAGCCACCCGTTCAACGCCTGCTGCTGCTTGAGGCCCGTGCGCTCGACCTGGGCTCGCCAGGCCAGCTTCTCGACGTAGAGGGCGTTGACCTTCTGGAGCTTCTGCGTGACGAGGCCGAGTCGCTCTTCCAGCTTTTCCACGTCGGGCCCGCCCAGGCTCGCCAGTTTCTGCGCGAGCTGGCGATGCGTCCAGGCTCGCTCGAGGTTGCCGGGAGGTGCCGCGCCGTCGTGGGGAGCCTCGCGCTGCTGGATCGCCTCGACCCAGTGGGGAGCCACCTGAGCCAACTGGTCGAGGATCTGCTGGCGCTCGTCGTAGGCCGGCTTCAGCTCGAAGACCTGGGCGAGGCGCTTCCACGCCTTGTCGTACGCGTCGTAGTCGATGGCCTTGAACGCCTGTTCGAGGGTCTTCAGCAGTGGACGAGAAACTTCGGTGGCGTCGACCGACCGGACGACCTTGAGCCACTGCGTGCGTCGATCCTTGAGGCCTTTGATCTCGAGATTGGCGACGTGCTTGCCGGTCAGCGGGATCAGCTGATCACGAATGAGGTCCACGATGCGGAGCGCTTCGGTTTCCTGGTGAGGCTTGAGCGGCAGGCGCTTGAACAAGAGCTCCCACTTCAGCCCGACCTCCGCCATCTCGGCCTTGAGCCGTCCCCAGTGCTCGTCCATCCACGTGACGGCTTTCTCGAGCTGAGCGCCGTAGGCGGCCATGGTCTCTTCGGGCTTGGGCCCCACGTCCTGCGACCGCGGCGCCGCCAGGCCCTCCATCTGCCGGTCCCAGCGCTTGCAGAGGTTCTCGCGCATCAGACGGGTCTCGATGAATTGCAGGACGGCTTCGAAGTGCTCGACCTCTCTCGGCTCACCCTGATCCGTCCGGGCGTCCTGCGTCAGTCGGCTCCACTCCGGGTGGAGCAGCGAGGTGAGCTTCTTGAAGCGCCTCGGCGACTTCATGTGCTGGATGATCTCTTGCAGGATGCGGATCTGGTCCTGCGCGGGCAGCGAAGACTGGATCGACGGGCCCAGCCGGACGATGAGCCGTTCGCGCTTGGCGATCTGCTCGCGGGACGCCTTGATCAGCTCGATCAGCTCACGCCAGGAGTCGGCCTGATCGGACGCGCCCGCCTGGACGCACGCCATGAACCACGGCGATTCGCGCTCCACGCTGTCGACCGCGTCGGCGAGGTGGTGCTTGAGGCGCTCGAGCGCCACCACGCTGACCGAGCTCGGCTCCCAGTACTCCTTCATCTGTTCGGGGATCTTCTCGGCGACGCTCTTGAACTGGTCGAAGTACGCGATGAAGTCTCGCGGGGTCGGCAACTGGTCGAGGCTCGGCAACGGGCCGGCCAGGAGCGCCTTGTCCTCGTCCGTGAGCTGCGCATTGATCCGGTAGAGCTTCTTGACGTCTTCGTCCCGGACGGGGCACGTCTCGGATTCTGACGCGGGCCCCGGGATCCAGGCGTGTTGTTCACGCTCGTTGGCAATCCGCCGGCCCAGCTCGGCGGGGAGCACCTTCTCGCCGTGGAAATCCACGCGCCGGTAATCGACGAGCGCGGCTTCGCGAAGGCTCTGCCGCAACCGGTCCGATTCCTTCACGAGCTCGCTGCGCTCCGAGGCGATCTGGCGGACCTCTCCGTCGAGCTTCGCCGCGCTGGTCTTGGCGAGATACGTGATGATCCCGGTGACGGACTCCTCGAGCTCTTTGCCGCTGTCGTCGTCGCCGTGGAGCACGCTCACGCACAGATTCCGCAAGCTCGGCGTCACGTGGTCCTTCACCACCCGGAGCGCCTTGGACGCGTGACTCGTCACGAGGATCCGCTGCCGATTGGCCAGGAGATGGCCGATGAGATTAGCGATCGTGTGCGTCTTGCCGGTGCCGGGAGGGCCCTGGACCATGACGGTGTCCGTCATCTCCAGCTCTTCGATGACGCGCTTCTGTTCGGGGTTGGCGCCCTTGGTGAGGAGCAGATCGAAGGGCGGTCCGCCCGGGACGACGCGGGCCCCGCCGGCCCCGGCCTCGTTCCCGACGAGCCTCAGGAGCGCTTCCGGGATCTGCTCCAGATCGGGAAGCTTCTGGATGTAGGACTCGAGGGCCTCGACGTAGCCCTGGCCGCGATAGCCGAGGAAGAACAGGGGAGCCCGATACAGGCACGGGACCTCGTCGGACTGGATCTGGGCGAGCGAGTCACCATAGAGTCCGTCCGGCCAGAACTTGTGGACGAACGTCTTGAAGAACTCACCGGCCGCGTCCGGGTCCAGCGGGTGGAGCGCCTGCTTTTCGATCTGCTCGCGCAGCTGCTGAATCGACTTCCCGTCGATGCCCGCGAATCTGAGGAGTGGCGTGTAGAGTTCGGGGCTCTCGGACGATTCTTTGATGATGAATTCTGGCACCGCCGGATTGAAGACCAGCTCGACGCGCTGGAGCAGGATCGGGTGCTGGATCACGAGGCCCGGCTTGTGAATGCGCAGGATGCCGTCGGCCAGGAACAGCTGCAAGCGCTCGGCTTCTCTCTCGAACTTCCCGTACAGCTCGAACAGGTCGAGAAAGACGTTGAGCGACTCGTGGAGCTGCTTTTCGGTGGTCTCCCACGCCCGCCGTTGCTCGTACCACTTCTCGAAGGCCTCGACGCGTTCCTGCGACTCCTCGAAGGCCTCGGTGACTTCCTTGCCGGCAACGCTCGTCGTCTTGCGACGGGCGTAGAACTCGGGCTCGACGCCGAACTGTTCCCAGTCCGCCTTGAGCCACTTTTCGATGGCGACCGACGGCCGCGGGCACTGGGACTCGCTCGGCCGCGCGACCTTGAGGATGAAGCCCGAGTTCAGGTCTCCGCGTTGCACCGACGCGTAGCGCGGGACGGCATCGTAGCTGAGCTTCCACTCGTAGAGGGCCAGGTCGACCACCGGCGGTGACTTCACCTGATGGAGCTCTTGCAGGAACCGGAAGATCTGCTTGATCTTGTCGCGATCCGTTGCGGTGGCGCTCAAGCGTGGATGCCTTTCTGAGCGGCGTCGCGGTCAGGCGGGCCAGGAAGGCGGCCTCCGCTGCGCTCCTCTGGTGCCGTCTACGCGTTCGAACGGGCCATGGTTGCCGCCGGCGAAGGTGCACTCGTCGTGCCAAACCGTGGCGAGATCGAGAGCCGCTGCTCTCGGTGATTTAGCGCCGTTCTCGCGCTTTGAACGAAGCGTCGTGTCAGGTGTGTGACGTGCCTCGGGCGGCGGTCGCCGCGGCTCGTTGAATGGCCGCGCGGCCCCGAAACCGATTAAGCGCTTGCGAGAGAAGGACTTTCCGGCGCGACCATCGATCGCGTACGGGCCCCGAGCACGCGATGCAGCGCTAGACGGTTTGGCCCGGCGCTGGTGACGAGATGGCGCGCGGCGACGTCAAACGCGAGGCGTGGAGCTGAGGCGAGCGAGCGATTGGTGTCTTCGGTCAGTCGCTCTCGACCGGTTCGAACATGATGCCGGGCCCGCTCGATGCCTCGACCGTGACGAACCTGACCCAGTGAATCGGCGGACGGGTGATCTGGCGTGACGCGCATCTGGCCAGGGGAGAAAACTGGGGCGCCAGGAGAAACAGCCTGGGCTGGAGCGACGTGTTGATGGTTTGATCTCGATACATGCGCTGGACGTTCGGCATGTTACGAACGATCCAGTCGAAGTGCCCCATGCCACGCAGCAGGAGCCCGTCGTTGGCGGTCGTGTCGAAGTCGATGATCGTGAGGTGGTTCGTCCGGTCGACGGCGAGCAGGTCGATCTCGCCACACGGATGGCAGGGGACATTGGCGTCGATCGTTCTCAGCCCATCTTCGACCGCGTCGCCAAACTCGGTCAAGACGATGGTGAGCCAGTCTTTGGTGACGGACGCGGGCCGCAGCAGCGTGACGCCGGCCCGGGATGGCGGCGGAGGCAATGAATGGTCGTTCGAGTGGACGGTCGGGCGATCGTTTGGCCTGTCGGTCTTGTGTGACAAGAACAGGTGGGAGACGTCCTCTAATCCTCGACCCAGTGGCTTGTCCGGCCGGCCAGGACCGTGGACGCCACCCGAACCTCCGTCCTTGCCCTGATCGATGTCGCTCACCCTACGTCCTCCTCCCTGTTCGAGGCAAGAGCCTGTCGGGACCCCGAGGCGCGGACGGCCAGCGCCGTCTAGCCTGCAAGCTGCTCCTCGTCCACCACGAGGATGGAGTCAAATCCACCGTGAGGGTTGGGCTCGACCGCGACGTTGAGCGGGTCGCTCTGCCATCGCCCATCGACGATGTAGCGGTACCGGTAACGCCCGGGCGGCAGAGTGACGACCTTCTGCCAGATCCCGTCGACGCGCTCCATCTCGCTTCCTTCCAGGTTCCAGTCGTTGAAGTCGCCCATCACCTGGACTTGCGCCGCATGGTCAGCTTCGATGGTGAACACGACTTCCTTGGATGTCGCCGCCGGCGTCCACGGCTCGGTCTCGTCGGCGTCCGTGCTCGCCGGGATTGCGCTCTCCTCGAACGTGACCAGCCCATCGTTCGCCGTCCCGGCTTCCTGGTGCAGAACCTCCATGGCCAGGGCCTGGTAATCTTCGAAGCCGACACACTCCCGGCAATAGTGGGCGATGGGAACGCCGTGGCTCGCGGCCTCCGCGAGCTTGATGCTGTACCGGATGACGGTACCGAAGTGCCGCCCGTAGAGGTGACGGCGGATGTCGTCGGCAACGGCCTTCCCAAACGCCGTCCGGCCCGTGTAGAGGGTGACGAGGGCGCGAACCGCGATCTGGTGACCGGTCTCCTTGGCCAGGACGTCGAAGGTCTCGAGCAGCTTTCCGATCCCGTGCAACGCAAAGAAGCTGGGATCCACCGGGACGATCGCTTCCGAGCACGCCTTCAGCGCGTTGAAGGTGAGGAGACCGACGCTCGGCGGGCAATCGACGATGACGTAGTCGTAATCGTCGGCGAAGCCGGCCAGGGCGTCGACCAGGATGTCTTCCCGACCGATCTGACCAGCGAGCGCCTCCGGCACCCCGCTCAACAGGATGTCGGCGGGAGCCACATCGAGGTTCTCGCGAACATTCCGGATGACGTCACGGAGAACCGTCGGCCGCTCGCCAGGGTCCTCGACGAAGACCTCATACATCGTCCGCGAAGGCTGGACCGCATCGGAGAGAAGCCCGAGCGTCGCATGGCCCTGCGGGTCCATGTCCACGAGCAAGACCCTGCGCTGCTCGCGGGCGAGAAAGGCCGAGAGGTTGATGGATGTGATGGTCTTTCCACACCCGCCCTTCTGGTTCACGACCGCTATCGTGCGCATTACACACTCCTCACGGCGGTGGTGTGCCTTCCCTGACGGCCCGACGGTAGCAAAGGTACCCGACGATCGACAACAATTTGTTGGGGTATCCACCGATGGGACCCCCACCGGCGGGGCCAACTATGGTTGGCTTTAGCCTGACGAGCGCGAGTTTTAGATCTGTTTCTAGAGAGGGGCTAGATCAAGAAACTCCACTCAGGGAAGTCAGGCGCCTGTGACCAGCGCGGTCTCAGAACTTCGCTTCGATTACCCCGCCCTGCGAAACTTCGCACTTGCCGGTGCCGCCCTTGTCCGGGCCGACGCCCGGCTCGTTCAGCTTGAAGCGGCAGGTCATGGTCCCTCCGCGATCGCCCGCGAGGGTACTGACCATGTGGTGGTCGGGCGCGTAGGGCGTCAGGACGTATTTCCCGGAGTAGCGCTGTCCGTCCGGCAACAGCGCCCAGAGCTTGCCGCTTCCCCCGAAGACGCTCGACCGGTAGTTGAGCGTGACGACCTTGGACGGCTTGCCCGGCTCCGTGAGGCGCCCGGGAATCGGTCCCGAGGCACACCCCATGAGCACGGTCAACGCGAGCGAAATGTAGACGGCATCACGCCTCATCTCGGAAGTCCCGTCCCTCCGGGGCGCGACCGGGGCGCTGCCCCGGTGACTCAGGCGGCCCCATCCGACCCTGAGCATCGCAATCACGGAATGCCACACGGCACCAGCCGCCTGCGACGCAAGCCCGCGGTGGAGACAGTGGTGAAGCCTGAGACCGAACGAGGGTAAGTCAGAGGCCGTGAGCGTGATCCTCGCTCAGACCACCGCCTCCCAGGTTCTCGACAGGATAAGACAAAAATGGTGGGCAGGGACGGGATTGAACCGCCGACACCAGGATTTTCAGTCCTGTGCTCTACCAACTGAGCTACCTGCCCGAACCAGCCGTCAGCGACGCGACGAGCGTGAAGAGGATAGCACGAGGCGGGTTACTCGACGACGGTGACGACCCCCAGGTTGCCGTACTTCACGAAGTTCAGCGTCACGATCACGACCTCGCCAGGCGTGAGCTGGCGCGTGAGGTCGGAGAACACCACGCGGGGCGCGCCCTCGCCCAGCTTGACGATGGTCTCGCCGGGCACCTCCAGGCGATCGACGGGCGCGCCGCCCGCACCGACGAGCTGGGCGCGCTTGGCGATCGGCGCCGAGGCCGCCACCAGCGTGTCGCCGTACTTGCCCGTGCTCTTGAGCTCGACACCGAAGACGGCGCCGTCGGCCTGACGAACGAGGCGGCCCTTCTCCGGCTTGAAGCGGACACCGCCGGCATCCTGCACGCTCGGGAAGTAGACGCAGCCGGCGACCGCGAACGCGGCCAGCGCCAGCGCCAGCCGGCGCGTCACCGTCCGAACGCCCCCTCCGCCACCATGGCGCGGAAGGCGCGGTCGTAGGCGCGGATCGTGCGCTCGATGTCCTCCTCGGTGTGCACGGCCGATACCCAGCCGTGATTCATCGAGCAGTCCACGCCCTCGTTGAGGATCGCGCAGCGCAGCAGGTGATAGTGGTCGCCCTTCCGTGGGCGGTCGAAGCCGGCCAGCCCGGGCTTGCCCTCGAACGACACGTGATAGATGGATGCCTCGCCGTAGCAGGTGCCGGGCGTTCCCGCGCGTTTCATCGCCTCGGTCAACCCGCGGCGAAGCTCCTCGCCGAGCTTGTTCGTGCGCGCCTGGAGCGACGCGTCCCCGATCTGCTCGAGCGTGGCGATGGCCGCGGACGCCGAGATCGGGTTGGCGTTGAACGTCCCGGCGTGGGCCACGCGCTCGGCGCGGTCCCAGGTGGCGTCGCCGCGATAGGCCAGCATCGACAGGACATCGCGCCGGCCGCACACGGCGCCGCCGGGCAACCCGCCGGCCACGATCTTCGCCAGCGTCGTGATGTCCGGCGTGACGCCGAAGTACTCCTGGGCGCCACCCGGCGCGTAGCGGAAGCCGGTAATGACCTCGTCGAAGATGAGCAGGACACCGTGACGCTGGGTGAGCGCCCGCAGCTCCTGCAAGTACCCGGGAATCGTCGGCGTCGTCCCCGACTGACCACCGGCCGGCTCGAGGATGACGGCCGCGACGTCACCGCGCTCGAGCACCGTGTCCACCGCCTTGATGTCGTTGGGCGGGCACGTGATGACCTGGTCGAGCGTCGCGCCCGGCACACCCGACGACAGCGGGACCTCATAGGGCGGATTCACGCCAATCGCAACCCCGTCGTGCCAGCCGTGGAAGTGCCCGGTGAATTTCAGGATCCGTGAGCGGCCGGTGAACGCGCGGGCGATGCGCAGCGCCAGATGGGTGGCCTCCGTCCCGGACATCGTGAACCGCGTCAGCTCGGCGCTGGGAACAAGCTGATTGACCAGCTCCGCCCACCGCACCTCCAGCTCGTGACAGGCCCCCAGGTGTGTTCCGCGCGCGACCTGTGCCTGCACGGCCTTGACAACGGCCGGATGGCAGTGGCCGAGGAAGAGCGCGCCGTGGCCCATCCAGTAGTCGATGTACTCGTGGCCGTCGACGTCCCACTTGCGCGTGCCAGCCGCGCGGTCGACGTAGACGCCGAATGGCTTCAGGTGCCGGATGTCGTGGGTGATCCCGCCCGGGATGGCCGCCCGAGCTCTTTCGGCGAGCGCCGCCGACTTCGGATGCTTCGCGCGGAATGTCTCGTGAATCGTCATAGTTTCACTATCATACCCGATCCACCTCGCGACGGATCTGTGCGCGCCGACTCTCCGGCTCGAGCACGGCGCGGCCGAGAAGGGCGACGAACCCGGCGTGGGCCTCGAGCGGCAGCCCATCGACGGTCGGTTCCGGACGTCGGGTGATGCCATCGACGGCGCCCGCCTCGACGCACGCTTCGACGAGCCGGCGCTCTTCGGCCGCCCCGTGGAGCAGCATCTGGCCGCTCAGCCGCGAGAGCGCCGCCACGATCCCGTAGGCCCCCCAGTTCGAGACTCCCGCAACGACGAGATACTTCACGCGCACGGCGGAGGCGATGCGGGCCATGAGCGCGCCTTCGCGAGCCAGCCGGGGCCGTAGGTTGCCCATGCCGATCTCGTTGCCGCCGTCGCCCACGGCGAATGTCGTCACGGATGACGCGTGCCCGGCTCGAGCCGCAGGTGGCCTGTTCGAAGAGCGGCGCGGCTGCGGACGCGCTTTCTTTCCCGCCAGCACGAACAATTCGTCGAGCGGCGAGTTCCACGGCGCGACCGATTCACCGCGCGCGGACAGATATTCGCCGGTAGTCGTGCGGCCGGGGCGCTCGATCGCGATCAAGTGCGAGGGCGTCTCGCGCGCCAGCAACGTGCGAGCGGCCTCGCTTCCCGGATGATAGACGTCGACGTCGGGGGGCTCGCCGAGCGCCGACAGCGCGGCCGCCAGCGAGCCGCGAACCGAAGCGTCGGTGACGTAGCGCACGTGCGCGCCCAGCCGGTGGAGCGCGCGACCGAGCACGGCGGCGCCGGGCGGGCCATCGGTCTCGGGAATTCCTGGCGGCACGCAGAAGCCGGTGACGATGACGACTCGACGCGCGCGACGCAGGCCGTGGGCGGCGGCGAGAGCGGCGCCCGGCGTCGCGTACCGGGTGATGCCGCGGCCTCCAGGATCGAGCGCGAGCAGGCGATCGAGATCGTCCAGCCGGCGCGGAGCGGCCACGCGCGCGATTCTACCGCGTCAGCTCGTAGAGCTGGACCTGGTAGGGGGCGAGCGGCGTCACGCGGCCGGGTCCGGCGAACTGCACGTCGGCGCTGTCCAGGAGGATTCCGCGCGCCGCCGGGTCCGCGTTGCGCGGCTTCGGCTCGGCGGTGAGGTTCGCGAGCAGGTACACACCTTCCCCCGAGGGGGCGCGGCGAACGAGCGTGAGCACGCCCTGCTCGTCGAGGGATGCTTGCGCGTGGCTCTTGTGGCGGGCGCCGAGGGCCGGATGATCCCGCCGGAGCGCCAGCCAGCGCCGGTAATAATGATGCAGCTCCCGGTGCCGGGGCGCGCCCACCAGCGAGTGGTTCAGCCGTGATCTCACGAAGGTGGCCGGATCGCCCGGATCGGCGACCTGGCCTTGCCAGGCGAACTTGGCGAATTCGAGGGTGCGGCCACGCCGGACAGCCTCGGCCAGGTTGCGGTCGAGGAACGACGTGAAGTACTGGAAGGGCGCCGTCTCGCCGTACTCCTCGCCCATGAAGAGCAGCGGCAATCCGGGCGCAGCGAACATGAGGGCGGCCGCGACCTTCAGCGCCTCGAACCGCACGATCGACCACAGCCGATCGCTCTGGGCGCGATTGCCGACCTGATCGTGGTTCTGGACGAAGATCACGAAGTGCTCACCCGGAAGGTCAGCCGACGGCGTGCCACGCGGCCCGCCGAAATACTCGGAGCTCTGGCCCTGGAACGCGAACCCCTCCGCGACCGCGCGAGGCAGCAGCGCCGGGTCGGTGAAGTCGGCGTAATAGCCGCCGCGCTCGCCGGTCAGGGCCACGTGGACGGCGTGGTGGAAATCGTCCGACCACACGGCGTCGAGACCGAGCCCGCCGTCGGCGCTCGGCAGCACGATGCGACGGTCGTTGTCGTGTGACTCGGCGATGATGTGGATCGACCGGCCGAGCCGACGGGCTTCTTCGCGGGCCGCGTCGGCGACCTCGGTGAGGATGTGCACCGGGCTCGTGTCGAAGATGGAGTGGATGGCGTCCAGCCGCAGGCCATCGACGTGGAACTCACGCACCCACGCGCGGGCGTTCTCCACGAAGTGGCGGCGCACGCCGGCGGCGTCCGCACCATCGAAGTTGACGGCCTCGCCCCACGGCGTCTTGTAGCGATCGGTGAAGAAGGGCCCGAACTCCGCCAGGTAGTTGCCCTCGGGCCCCAGGTGGTTGTAGACAACATCCAGGATGACGCTCAGATTCCGTGAGTGACAGGCGTCGACCAGTCGCCGCAACCCGCGCGGGCCGCCGTAGGTGGATTGGGGGGCAAAGAGATGGACGCCGTCGTACCCCCAGTTGCGCGATCCCGGGAACTCGGCCACCGGCATGATCTCGATGGCGGTGACGCCGAGGTCGGCGAGCGATTCCAGGTGGCCGATGACGGCCTCGAAGGTGCCGGCTGGAGTGAACGCCCCGACGTGCAATTCGTAGAACACGAGGTCGGCGAGCGCGTGGCCCCGGAAGCCGGCGTCGGTCCAGGCAAAGGCCGTCGGATCCACGACGGCCGACGGGCCGTGCACGCCGTCGGGCTGCCAGCGCGACGTCGGATCGGGACGGTGGCGCTCACCATCCAGCCGATACTGATAGCGTGCGCCCGCTCCCACGCGGGGAACCGTCATCTCGAAGATCCCCTCGTCGCCCCGGGACATGGCCAGGGGCGGGCGGCCCTCGAACACGAGGTCGACGGACTGGCAGCGGGGCGCCCACACCCGGAAGCTGACGCCGTCGTCATGGACGCTTGCGCCCGGTACGTTCCTACTGTCCAATGTGGTCAAGCCTGGCCCTTATCTTGTCGAAAGGTACGCACTGATGGGCTATCCGTTTGCACTCGTCCTCCATACCCATCTTCCGATGGTGGTCAACCACGGACGGTGGCCGCATGGCAGCGACTGGCTGTGCGAAGCCGCGTTCGAATGCTACCTGCCTCTGCTCGAGGTCCTGCATCGGCTGGTGGCCGATGGGATCTCGCCGAGGTGGAGCATCAACCTGTCGCCCGTGCTGACCGAGCAGCTCGCCTCGCCCGAGTTCCAGAAGGAGCTCGCCTTCTATCGCGAGAACGTGCTGCGCGCGTGCGCGGAGAGCCGCGAGCACTTCACCCGTGAGGGCGACCACGAGATCGTCAAGCTCACCTACTTCTGGGAGGAATTCTACGAGCGGATGTGGGAGCTCCACCGGCGGATCGGTGGCGATCTGCCCGGCACGTTCGGCGACCTCCAGCGCCAGGGCCACATCGAGATCCTCACCTGCGCGGCGACCCACGGGTACCTGCCCCTGCTCTCGCGCGACGAGTCGATCCATCTCCAGCTCCGCACCGCCGTCGAGACGCACAAGCGCCACTTCGGAGTCGCGCCGCGCGGGATCTGGCTTCCCGAGTGCGCGTACCGTCCCCGCTACGAGTGGACGGCGCCCACCGGCCACGAGCACGGCCAGAGCCGCAAGATGCGGCCGGGTATCGAGGAGATGCTGGCGACGCACGGCATCGAGTACTTCGTCGCCGACTCGCACCTGATCGCGGCGGCTGCGCCCGTCTTCCTCTATCGCGACTACGTCCCACGCTCGGCGACCGTCCCCGTGTCGGCGACACCGGAAGTCCGGGCGCCACGGCGCTCGCCGTATCACGCGTATCGCATCGCCTCTCGTGGCGGCACCGGCCATGCCGTCGCGTTCTTCCGCGATCCCCGGACGACCCTTCAGGTGTGGAGCCGCGAGCACGGCTATCCCGGCGACTACGCCTATCTCGAATTCCACAAGAAGCATCACCCGGGCGGGCTTCGCTTCTGGCGCATCACGGACAATTCCGGCAATCTCGGCGCCAAGCAGCCGTACGACCCGGCCGAGGCCGCGCGCATGACGAGCATGCAGGCACGCCACTTCGTCGAGCTGGCGCGCGACACGGCGAGCAAGGCCGGCCAGGGCGCCGTCGTCTGCTCGCCGTACGACGCCGAGCTGTTCGGTCACTGGTGGTTCGAAGGGCCGACATGGCTGGAGCACATGGCGCGCGGGCTCCCGGCCGCCGGCGTGACGCCGATGACGCTGGGCGAGGCCCTGAACGCGATGCCACCGCGCGCGACCGTGTCGCTGCCGGAGGGGTCGTGGGGCGAAGGCGGCGATCATCGCGTGTGGCTCAACCCGGACACCGAGTGGACGTGGGACCGCGTGTACAGCGCCGAGGCGGAGTGGATCGACCTCCTCCAGCACGTCGATCAGGTCAAGCCGGAGGTCCGGCGCGTCATCAGCCAGGCCACGCGCGAGCTCCTGCTGCTGGAGGCGTCCGACTGGCAGTTCTTGATCACGACCTGGGCGGCTCGCGACTACGCCGAGCGACGGGTGGCCGAGCACTACGCCGAGTTCAAGCGCCTGGCCGAGATCGCGCGCACGCTCATCAACGGCGCGCCGCTCTCGGTGGAAGCCGCCGAGACGCTCCGTCGCCTCGAACGCGAGGACTTCTGCTTCCCTGACCTCGATCCCGCCTGGGCCAGGCCACCCGCCAATCGGTAAACGAGACATGCCCCGGCGGCCTCGCGTCCTCGCGATGATCATGGCCGGCGGGCGTGGCGAGCGGTTGCATCCGCTCACGCGCGACCGGTCGAAGCCCGCCGTGCCGTTCGGGGGTCGCTACCGGATCATCGACTTCGTCCTGTCCAACTTCGTCAACTCGGATCTGCTGTCGCTCTACGTCCTGGTGCAATACAAGTCGCAGTCGCTCATCGAGCACGTGCGCCTGGCCTGGCGCACCACCGGCATCGTCGGCGACTACTTCGTCACCGTCGTGCCACCCCAGATGCGGACGGGCGGCGGGTGGTACCGCGGCACCGCCGACGCCGTGCTCCAGAACCTGAACCTGATCGACGACTTCAATCCCGACGTGATCGCGATCTTCGGGGCTGATCACATCTACCGGATGGACATCGCGCAGATGCTGATCTTCCACCGCGAGTCGGGCGCCGACGTGACGGTGGCCGCGCGGCCGGTGCCGCTCACCGAGGCGTCCCAGTTCGGTGTGCTCGGCGTCGATCGCACGGGCCGTGTGGTCGAGTTCCAGGAAAAGCCGGAACGCCCCAAGCCCTTACCCGACAACGCTGATCGTGCGCTCGTGTCCATGGGCAACTATCTCTTCAGCCGCCAGGCGCTGGTCGAGGCGCTGGTGGACGACGCGCGACGGTCGACCGATCACGACTTCGGGCGCTCGATCATTCCCGAGCTCGTGCTCGAAGACCGGGTCTTCGGCTACGACTTCCAGACCAACGACGTGCCGGGCGTGAAGCCGTACGAGGAGCCCGGCTACTGGCGCGACGTGGGGACGATCGAGACGTACTGGCAGGCGCACATGGATCTGCTCGGTGAGTCGCCGCGTCTCGACCTCGACAATCACGACTGGCCCATCCGCACCGGCACCTATCCCGGCCCGCCCGCCCGCTTCCTCGGCTCCGACGTGGACAACGCCCACATCGCCGAGGGCTCGCTGGTGAAGCGGGCCACGATCCGCAACTCGATCCTCGGGCGGAGCGTGTGGGTGAACGAGGGCGCCGTGATCGAGGACTCGATCATCATGGACCACACCACGGTCGGCAAGGGCGCCCACATCAGGCGTGCCGTCGTCGATCGCTTCAACATCGTGCCCGCAGGCAGCGAGATCGGCCTCGATCCCGACACCGACCGGCGGCGCTGGCACGTGGACGGGTCGGGCATCGTCGTGATGCCACGCGGCGGTCGGCGCGAGTTCCTCCTCGGCCTCGACGAGCCCTGATGGCCGATCGTGCCGTTGCGATCCACGGGCACTTCTACCAGCCGCCCCGCGAGAACCCATGGCTGGAAGCGGTCGAGGTCCAGGACTCCGCCGCGCCCTATCACGACTGGAACGAGCGGGTGACGGCGGAGTGCTACGCGCCCAACACCGCGGCCCGCCGCGTCGACAGCGCCAATCGGATCCTGGACATCGTCAACAACTTCGAGAAGATCTCCTTCAACGTCGGGCCGACGCTGATGACGTGGCTCGAGCGCCACGCCCCCGACGTGTACGCGCGGGTGCTCGACGCCGATCGCCTCTCGGCCCAGGCGCGCAACGGCCACGGCAACGCGATCGCACAGATCTACAACCACATGATCCTGCCGCTCGCCACCCGCCGCGACAAAGTCACGCAGACGCGGTGGGGCCTCGCCGACTTCCGTCATCGGTTTGGCCGCGAGCCGGAGGGCATGTGGTTGCCCGAGACCGCCGCCGACGACGAGTCGCTGGAGGTGTTGGCCGAGGCCGGCGTGAAGTTCACGATCCTGGCCCCCCACCAGGCCTGGCGCATCCGGCGCATCGGCGGTGACGGATGGGAAGAGGTCCACGACCGCGTCGATCCGAGTCGTCCGTACCTCTGGTGCGGCCCGCGGGATCTGAGCCTCACGCTCTTCTTCTACGATGGTCCGATCTCGCGCGCGATCGCGTTCGAGAACGCCCTCGAGCGCGGCGAGGGCCTCGTCGACCGGTTGCGCAGCGGCTTCTCGGCCTCGCGTGACTGGGCCCAGCTCGTTCACTGCGCGACCGACGGCGAGTCCTACGGTCATCACAAGCGCTTCGGGGACATGGCGCTGGCCGCCGTCGTCCAGCAGGTCGAGGCCGAAAAGTTTGCGACGCTCACGAACTACGGCGCCTTCCTCGCCGCCCACCCACCGCGGTTCGAGGCCCAGATCCGCCAGGCCACGTCGTGGAGCTGCGCCCATGGTGTCGAGCGCTGGCGCCGGGACTGTGGCTGCCGTGTGCGCGGCGACTGGCAGCAGCGCTGGCGGGCGCCGCTGCGCGAGTCGCTCGATTGGCTCCGCGACCAGATCGATCTCTTCTACGAGGCCCGCGCCTCGGCGTGGCTGAAGGATCCGTGGGAGGCCCGCGACAGCTACGTCGACGTCGTGCTCGATCGGACGCCCCAGCGGCTGCACGCCTGGCTGGCGCGTCATCAGCGCGCGGCGCTCGACGACGCCGCGCACGTGGAGGTGCGGCGGCTGCTGGAGATGCAGCGCAACCGCATGCTCATGTACACCTCGTGCGGCTGGTTCTTCGACGAGCTGTCCGGGCTCGAGCCCGTGCAGATCCTCAAGTACGCCGCGATGGCCATCCAGTACCTGCGCGATCTCGGCGGCGGCGTGATCGAGCCGGAGTTCGTCCGCCGCCTGGAGGCCGCGCCGAGCAACGTCCGCGACTACGGCGACGGCGGTGAGGTCTACCGGCGACTCATCCAGCCGGCCGTGGTGGACTGGCGTCGCGTGATCGCCCACAACGCCATCACCGGGCTGCTCGCCGAGCAGCCCGACGAGGGACGCGTCTACGCGTGGCGGATCGACCGGGTCGAGGAGACGCGCGAGGCCTACTACGGCACCGCCATGCGGATCGGCCACGTGCGGACGACCTCGGAGATGACGGGCGACACCCGCGAGGCGATGTACGCGGTCGTCCACTTCGGCGGTCACGACTTCTCCTGCGGCATCCGCGCGTGGGACGACCAGGCCGCCTACGACAGCATGCGCGCCGACCTCCTCCGTCGCTACGCCCAGCACAGCATGGCCGATATGGTGCGCGGCCTCGACGAGTACTTCGCGCGCGAGATCTACGGGTTGCCCCACCTCTTCATCGAGCAGCGCCGCCGCGTGTTGGGCCAGGTCATCCAGGCCATGCAGGACCGGCACGAGGAGACGTACCTCCGCATCTGGGAAGAGAGTCGCAAGCTGATGCGCTATCTGCGCCAGGCGGAGGCGCCGATCCCCGAGGTCTTTCGCCTGACGGCCAAGCACGTGATCGAGAAGGCGATCATCGGCGACCTCCAGCGGACGCTCGAGCTCGGCGGCATCCCCGAGCGCGCCTTCGAGCTGGCCGACGAAGCCCAGATGCTCGGCATCACGCTCGACCTGACCCCGGTGCGCTTCGCCATGCGCGGCGCGACGGCGCGGGCGCTGCAGAATCTGAGCGCCGCGCCCACGGCCGAGCGCGTGGCCACGACCATCGCGCTGATCACCGGGCTCCAGCGGCTGGGCGTTCGCTTCGGGCTCTGGCGGACGCAGAACGAGTTCTTCGAGCTGTGGCGCGAGCGGCCGCACGCGCGCCCGATCCTGCGCCCGCTGGCCGAGACGCTCGGGTTCGAGCTGGCGGACAAGGCGCGCGCATGACGCCGCCGCTGGCGACGTACCGCCTGCAGCTCGGGCCGAACCTGAGCTTCGACGACGCCGCCCGGCTGGCGTCCTATCTGGCCGCGCTCGGCATCAGTCATTGCTACGCCTCGCCAGTGTTCGAGACGAGCGCTCCCGACTCCACACACGGCTACGACGTGGCGGATCACTCAAGGTTCCGTGAGTCGCTGGGGGGCGAGCCCGGCTTTGCGCGGTTCGCCGACGCGCTGGCTCGCCACGGCCTCGAGCTGCTGATCGACATCGTCCCCAACCACATGGGCATCGCCGGTCATCGCAACGAGTGGTGGCTCGACGTGCTGGAGTTCGGTCAGAGCGCCGAGCACGCGCCCCACTTCGACATCGACTGGACACCGGTGAAGCGGGAGCTCGCCGGCAAAGTCCTGTTACCGATCCTCGCTGATCATTACGGCGCGGTCCTGGAGCGCGGCGAGCTCCGGCTGGAGCAGCTCGACGGCGCCTTCGTGATCCGCTATCACGAGACCCTGCTGCCAGTGTCGCCCTCGTCGTACCGCCGCATCCTGAGCCACCGCATCGAGGCGCTCCAGGCCGTGCTGGGCCCCGACGATCCCGCGCTGGTCGAGCTGAAGGCGGTGACCACGTGGCTCGTCACGCTGCCGATCCGGCCCGAGAACGACCCCGAGGCGCTGGCGACTCGGCGCCGGCACCGCGATCTCGGCCGCCGACGGCTGGCCGCGTTGCTCGAGCGCTCGGCGCCGGTGCGCGGGTTCGTCGAGGAGAACGTCCGGCTCATCAACGGCACGCCGGGCGATCCGCGCAGCTTCGACCTGCTCGACACGCTGCTGGCCGACCAGGCGTATCGCCTCGCGTTCTGGCGCGTCTCGAGCGAGGAGATCAACTATCGGCGATTCTTCGACGTGGACCAGCTCGCCGCCATCCGCATGGAGCGCGCCGACGTGTTCGCTCTGACCCACGCGCTGGTGGCCCGGTTGCTCCGCGAGGGCGTCGTCACCGGGTTGCGCATCGACCATCCCGACGGCCTCTATGCGCCCGCCGAGTACTTCCGGCGCCTTCAAGAGCTGACCGGGCCCGTGTACGTGGTGGCCGAGAAGATCCTGGCCCCGAACGAACGATGGCCCGCGGCGTGGGCCGTCGCGGGCACGACCGGCTACGAGACGCTGAATCTGATCAACGGTATCTTCGTCGACCGCACGCAGGCCCGAGCCCTGGACCAGCTCTACCGTCGGCTCACCCACGAGACGGCCACGTCCTCCGAGATCGTGGACGAGTCCAAGCGCCTCATCATGGAAACCGTGATGGCGTCCGAGATCGCGATGCTCGCCCACCGGCTGAACATCATCTCCGAGCGGCATCGGTCGACGCGCGACTTCACGCTGGGCAGCCTCACCCGGGCCGTGCGCGAGATCATCGCCGCGTTCTCCGTCTACCGCACGTACGTGGGCGATGCTCGCGTACGCGAGGGACTGCCGCTCGGCTCGAGCGACGGCCCCGTCGGCCCGACCGAGCGTGATCAGGAGTACATCACGCGCGCGGTCGCCCTGGCCAAGCGCCGCACCGCGGCCACCGATGTCTCGGTCTTCGACTGGATCCAGGACATCCTGATGCTGCGCTTCCCGCCGTGGGCCGACGTCGAGCATCGGCGCGAGCGCCTCGACTGGGTGATGCGGTTCCAGCAAACCACGGGACCGGTCACGGCCAAGGGCTACGAGGACACCGCGCTCTACCGGTATCACCGGCTGATTTCCCTCAACGACGTCGGTGGCGATCCGGGCCGCTTCGGCACTCCACTCACGGAGTTCCACGCCGCCATGGTGGCCCGCCAGAAGACGTGCCCGGACAGCCTCACGGCCACCTCGACCCACGACACCAAGCGCAGCGAGGACGTCCGCGCCCGCATCAACGTGCTGAGCGAGATCCCGCAGGAGTGGCGTCGGCGCGTCGGCCGCTGGCAGCGCCTGAATCGCCGGCACCGGATCGTCGTCGACGGCACGCCCGCGCCCGGCCCGAACGAGGAGTACCTGCTCTACCAGACGCTCGTCGGGGCCTGGCCGATCTCAACCGAGCGGCTGCGCGAGTACGCGCTCAAGGCGATGCACGAGGCGAAAGTCCACACGAGCTGGATCAACCCGAATCCGAAGTACGACGAAGCGATCGCGGCCTTCGTCGAGGCGATCCTGGAGCCTCGGCACTCCCGCGAGTTCCTGCGGGACCTGACGGCCTTCGCGGGCCGCGTGGCCTGGTTCGGCGCGCTCAACTCGCTAGCTCAGACCCTCGTCAAGGTCACCGCGCCCGGTGTTCCCGATTTCTATCAGGGCAGCGAGCTGTGGGACCTGAGCCTGGTCGATCCCGACAACCGCCGCCCCGTGGACTGGGCGCTGCGCGAGCGGCTGCTCGACGGCCTCGCCACGCAGAGCCGGCTCGAACGAGCCGGACTGGCCCGTGATCTCGTGAAGTCGTGGGAGGACGGTCGCGTCAAGCTCTACGTGATCCACGAAGCGCTCGCCACACGACGGAGCCACCAGGCACTCTTCCAGCGCGGCGACTACGTGCCGCTCGAGGTCTCCGGGGGCCTCGACGACCACGTGTGCGCGTTCGCGCGGGTGGCGCCCGCTGACGCGGCCATCGTCGTCGTGCCGCGGCTCCTCGCTCGGCGTGGAGTGGAGACCCCGCTGTTCGGTCGGTCGTACTGGGAAGACACGCGGGTGGCCACCGGCGCTGGCCTCGACGGCCGGTTCACCAACGTGTTCACCGGTGCGACGGTGAGCGTGAACGACGGCATTCTCCCGGTGGCGGATGCGCTGGCGGACTTTCCCGTGGCGCTGCTGACCCGGGCGGCCTGATGGCCACCGCCACCAATCCGTTCGTGTTCATCGGCTGCGTCGAGCTCCGCCAGGCTCTCGACCGGCACGCGCTCGACGAGCGCGAGCTGATGGACCGCCTGGAGGACGTCCCCGCTGGCTCGATCTTCTATCACACGCACGGGTACTTCCTGCGGCACCGCCCGATGACCACGGCGTACGGCAACGACTTCGCGCGGTGGGCGGCGGTGGAGGTGCGTGACCAGGCGCTTGCCGAGCGGCTCGCCGTCGTCGATCCGTTCGGGTTCCGCGATCTCGAAAGCCTCCGCGAGGAGCTGGTGACCATCGTCAGTGACCACCTGCGCGGCTTGACCGCTGTGCCGCGGGCCGAGCCGGGCGGCGCGTTCCACTTCCAGCAGTCGCACATCGTCACCGTCGAGCTGGGGCCCCGCGCCAACACGCTGGCCGAGTTTCGCGACGGCCTGGCCGGCGTCGACGCCAGCGCGATCTACTTCCACATGGTGGAGGCGCGCGCGAGGCTCGGCCGACCGTCCGGCGATTTCGCCGAGTGGATGCGCACGTCGCTGGGCCTCGACGCCCTGGCCCAGCGCATCGAGCGCATCGACACGTTCATGACGAGTCTCGAGCGTGTCCGCGCTCGCGTCCTCGGTCTGGTGGACCAGGCCCTGGAGACGCACGCCGCATGATTCGGCTGGACGACTACCGTCACGTGGCGCCGCCCGGGGTCGTGGACATCATCCAGCGCCTGAGCGACCGTGTGCGCGACCGGCGGATCTTGCACCTGTCCGGCGGCCGCTTCGGCGAAGGCCCCGCCGAGATGCTGAGCACGTCGGTGCCGCTGTTCCAGGACCTCGGTCTCGACACGCGCTGGGAGATCACGGGCGGCGACGCCACGTTCTACACCACCGCGTCCGCCTTGCGGGCGGCGCTGGAAGGCGCCGAGCGGGTGCTGGCCGACGAGGCCCTGGCCCACTACGTCGAGATGAATCGGATCAACGCCAAGAAGCTGCGCCTCGACGCCGACCTGGTCGTCGTCCACGACGTGCAGCCCGCGCCGCTGGTCGGGCATCGCGGTGAGGGGCGCTGGGTCTGGCGCTGCCACTTCGACGCGTCGCACGCGCAACGTCGCGTGTGGTCCTCCTTCCGTCAGATCATCAACCAGTACGACGCCGCGGTCTTCTCGTTGCCCGAGTTCGGCCGCCGGCTGAGCGTCCCGCAGTACGTGATCAATCCGGCCATCGATCCGCTCTCGGAGAAGAACCGGGAGATCGGGCCGCGCGAGGTCACGACCATCCTCGGCGCGCTGCGCGTGGCCCAGGACAAGGCCCTGCTGCTCCAGGTCGGCGCCTTCAGCCGGGCTCAGGATCCCGTCGGCGTCGTGAACGCGTACCGGCTCGTCAAGAAGCATTACGACGTCCGTCTCGTCCTGGCCGGCACCGCCGGTGACGATCGCGAGAGCCTCGAGGTCCTGGCCGACCTGCGCCAGGCCGCGCATCACGATCCGGACATCGTCGTACTCGAGCTGCCGCCGGAGGCCCACCTGCAGATCAACGCGCTCCAGCGCGCGGCCACGATCGTGCTGCAGAAGTCGGTGCGGGTCGGCTTCCAGCTCACCGCGGCCGAGGCGATGTGGAAGGGGAAGCCCGTCATCGCCGGCGTCGGCGGCGGCCTCAGCCAGCAGGTGATCAACGACGTGACCGGCTACGTCGTCCACTCGGTCGAAGGGGCGGCCTTCCGCACCCGTCACCTGCTCAACAACCCCGAGCTCATCGCGCGGATGGGCGCCGCCGGCCGCGAGCACGTGCGCCGGGCGTTCCTCGTCACCCGTCACCTCATGGAGTCGCTCGCGCTCCTCGCCCACCTGACGGGATGAATCCACCGTTCGGGCCGACCTGGCGCGCCCGGGTACCATGACTGACGTGGCCGTCGACACAGATCCGGCGGGAAGCGTCAAGACGGTGGACGACGACGTCCAGAGACTCGGGTCGCGCCCGATCGTTCTCGCCCTCCTCACGTACAACAACGCGGCAACGGTGCCCGGCATCGCCCAGACGGGCTATCGCGGATTGAGTCGGGCGTTTCCCGACGTTCCGCTGGCGATCGTGAACGCCGACTCCGGATCCTCGGACGGCACGACGGAGCGCCTCGTCGCACTCGGCCTCCCCGTCACGCTCGGCCGTCACGAGTCGCCGCTCCACGAGCTCACCGCCGTGCCGTTCCACGGCGTGCCCGGGCGAGGCCTCGCGCTGCAGCTCGCGCTTCAAACGACGCGACGCCTCGGCGCGCGCGCGATCGTCCTGCTCGAGGCCGACGTGACCTCGGTGACGGAGGACTGGCTCGACCGTCTGGCCCGTCCCGTGTGGGAGGACAACGCCGACCTGGTGCTGCCCGCCTACGCGCGGCACCGGTACGACGGCACCATCACCAATCTCCTCCTCGCGCCGCTCGTCCGCGCCCTCTACGGCCGTCGGCTGCGACAGCCCCTCGCCGGCGCCCTCGCCATGTCGGGGCGGCTGGTGGAGCATCTCCTCCTTCACCCGGGCTGGCGGTGGGCCGGCCGCGACCTCGCGGACCTGTGGATCATCGGGACCGCCATCGCCGACGGATTCGCCGTGTGGGAGGCGTGGCTGGGGCCTCGGCGCGTGGAATCGCGGACGCGCACGACAGATCTGCCCACCATGGTGGCGCAGACGCTCGGGGGCGTCTTCGCGCTGATGGAACGCCACGCCGACCTGTGGCGACAGGTTCAGGGCAGCGAAGCCGTCCCGGCCATCGGCATTGGGACGGCGCTCGAAACGGAGACGCTCGAGATCGACGTCGAGCGTCTGGTCGGCGCCTTCCGTCTCGGCGTGCGCGATCTGGCGGGGATCTGGGAGCACATCCTGGCGCCCGAGACCCTCGGCGACATCCTGAGCCTCGACGTGGGTGACGCCGGCCGCTTCAGATTTCCCGACGAGCTGTGGGCGCGCGCCGTGTACGATTTCGCGCTGGGCCATCACTACAGCGTCGTTCATCGCGATCACCTGTTGCGTTCCCTGGTTCCGCTCTACCTGGGGCGCACCGCCGCCTTCGTGGCCACAACGCGCCGGGCCGATGCCGCCGCCACCGACGCCGCGCTCGAGGCGGTGGGCGCGGCGTTCGAGCGACAGAAGCGTTATCTCGTCGAGCGATGGTAGCGGCAACGGTCGCGGCTGACATGACTCGGGAGCCCTGAGTGGGGAGCGACCTCCGGCGCACCGTCATCATCGAGAACGTGGCTCCCACCGTCGACGGCGGCCGCTACGCCGTCAAGCGTGAGGTTGGCGATGTCGTCGAGGTGGAGGCCGACATCTTCAAGGAAGGCCATGACGTCATCGTCGCCGTCCTGAAGTACCGGCGGGCGAGGGAGGCGGCCTGGCGCGAAGCGCCGATGAGCTTCGTCGACAACGATCGCTGGCGGGGCCGGTTCACGCTCGACGCCGTCGACCGCTGGCAGTTCACGATCGAGGCGATGGCCGATCCGTTCCGCTCGTGGCTCGTCGACCTCGCCAAGCGCGTGGACGCGGGCCAGGACGTCGCGAGCGAGCTGCTCGAAGGCGCCGCCCTCGTCCGGGCTGCCGCCGACCGTGCGAGCGGCTCCGACGCGTCAGCGCTGCGCGAGTACGCCGGTCGTCTCGCCCGTGGTGATCGCCCGGCCGACGCCGTCGCCACGGCCCGTGAGGAACGGCTCGGCGCGCTGATGCGTCGCCATCTCGATCGCAGCGATGCGACGTCGGCCGAGCGCGAGTTCGACGTCGTCGCCGACCCGGAACGGGCGCGCTACGCGGCCTGGTACGAGTTCTTCCCGCGCTCCGGCGTCCCCGGCCGCCACGCCACGCTCAAGGATGCCGAGGCGATGCTCGAGCGGGCGGCCTCGCTCGGTTTCGACGTCGTGTACCTGCCTCCGATCCACCCGGTTGGTCTGACCCACCGCAAGGGCCGCAACAACACGCTGACGGCGCAGCCCGGTGATCCCGGCAGCGTGTGGGCCATCGGTGGCGCGGACGGCGGCCACACGGCGGCGAATCCCGAGCTGGGAACGCTGGCCGACTTCGATCGATTCGTCGCGCGGGCGCGCCAGCTTCGCCTCGAGGTCGCGCTGGACTTCGCCATCCAGTGCTCGCCGGACCATCCCTACGTCCGGGAGCATCCTGAGTGGTTCTTCAAGCGGCCGGACGGCACCATCAAGTACGCCGAGAACCCGCCGAAGAAGTATCAGGACGTCTACCCGGTGAACTTTTACGTCGAGGACCCACGGCCGCTCTGGGACGAGATGAAGCGCATCGTCGATTTCTGGATCGGCCACGGCGTGATGACGTTTCGCGTGGACAACCCCCATACCAAACCGGTCCGGTTCTGGGAATGGCTCATCCGGGCGGTGAAGGACGAGCATCCCGAAGTCATTTTCCTGGCCGAGGCGTTCACGCGGCCGAAGATGATGAAGGTGCTCGCCAAGGTCGGCTTCACGCAGTCGTACACGTACTTCACGTGGCGGAATCACAAGCAGGAGCTGATCGAGTACTTCAAGGAGATCACCTCGCCGCCGGTGAGCGACTACTTCCGCGGCAACCTGTGGCCGAACACGCCGGACATCCTGCACGAGACGCTGGTCAAAGGCGGTCGTCCCGCGTTCCGCATGCGGCTCGTGATGGCGGCGACGCTCTCGTCGGTGTACGGGATGTATTCCGGCTACGAGCTCTGCGAGAACGTGCCCTACGCCGAGGGCTCCGAGGAGTACCTGAATTCCGAGAAGTACGAGCTCAAGGTCCGCGACTGGAACGCCCCCGGGAACATCAACGACCTGGTCGCCACGCTGAATCGCCTCCGACGAGAACATCGGGCGCTGCAGCTCTACTCGAACCTCCGCTTCTACCCGTCCGACGATCCGAACATCCTCTTCTACGGGAAGATGACGCCCGACAAGAGCGACGTGATCTTCGTCGCCGTGAACCTCGATCCGTTCGGGACCCACTCGGCGTTGGTGGAGTTGCCTCTCGGTGAGCTCGGGATCGGCGCCGACCAGGCCTATCGCGTGCACGAGCGTCTGACCGACGCCTGGCAGCTCTGGCGAGGCCGTGGCGGCCGCGTCACCCTCGATCCCCAGCGCGAGCCCGCCGCGATCTTCTCGCTCCACCGCTGACGCGCGCTCGCCTCACACGTCTGGCCGGCGCGCGACGCCGTCTCAACGTCGGCCGGCAGGCCGACGCCGAGCGAAACGAATTCCGAGGAGGACGTGACTCGCGATGACGATCGGCACGAGCCACGTCAGCAAGAGGTTCAAGGGCAGACGGAGGAGTGCCTGCATCGAGTCCGGCGCCGTGAGGGCGAGCCGCGCTGCGGTCGCCACGACGAAGGCGATGTCGATGAGCCCGAGGACGTTCCAGATCGAGTAGGCCCACCATCCGCCGACCCCGGTGGCTCGCCACCCCACGATGAGCCCCAGCGCCAGCGTCGCCACCGCAATGTCTCCCCAGCCTCCGGGAACCGCAAAATCGAACGGCAGCTCTCCGCGGCCATAGAGGACCAGGAAGTACACGCCGACGAAGCGCGTGAGGTGGAAGCCGACGAGCAGCCGTTCATCGAAGGTCATCAGCCAGGTGCGCAGGGTGGGCCTGGCGAGGCCGAGGACGACGGCGAGGACGGTGAGCCCCAACACCACGATCTGGGGCGCCGGCGGCCTCAGAGCTCGAAGGACGCCCGTCGCGCCGAGAGCCGTCGCCGCAACCAGCCAGGCGAGGACGGCCAGGACGACGGTCGTGGTTCGAGAGCCTTCGTGACTCGTCATCGCGTGCAGCGTAGGCTGCTCCCACGCCACCGGCAAGGTGACCGACGATGTAAGCTTTGTCTCGAGGGGCGATGCCCAACGACTGGTACAAGGACGCCATCTTCTACGAGGTCCACGTCAAGGCGTTCAGCGACGCGGACGGGAACGGCATCGGAGACTTCGCCGGGCTGACCCAGCGCCTGGACTACGTGCGGGACCTCGGCGTCGACTGCCTGTGGATCCTGCCCATGTACCCGTCGCCCCTGCGCGACGACGGCTACGACATCGCCGATTTCTACGGCATCCATCCCGCCTACGGCACCGTCGAGGGCTTCCAGCGATTTCTCGACGCGGCCCACGCCCGCGGCCTGCGCGTCATCGCCGATCTGGTCATGAATCACACGTCCGACCAGCATCCGTGGTTCCAGTCCTCCCGGGTGGAGCCGACCGGCGCCTACGGCGACCACTACGTGTGGAGCCCCACCGACCGCCGCTACGAGGACGCGCGCATCATCTTCATCGACACCGAGAAGTCGAACTGGACCCACGACCCCGTGCGCCACGAGTATTACTGGCACCGCTTCTTCTCCCACCAGCCCGACCTCAACTACGACAACGCCACCGTGCGCAAGGCCATGCTCGACGTGATGCGCTTCTGGCTCGATCGGGGACTGGACGGCTTCCGCTGCGACGCGGTGCCCTACCTGGTCGAGCGCGAGGGAACGATCTGCGAGAACCTCCCCGAGACCCACGACATCCTCAAGGAGTTTCGCCGCGTCATCGACAGCGAGTACGGCGGGGACCGTGTCCTCCTGGCCGAGGCCAACCAGTGGCCGGAGGACGTACGGCCCTACTTCGGTGACGGCGACGAGTTCCACATGGCCTTCCATTTTCCCTTGATGCCGCGCATCTACATGTCGATCCGGCGGGAGGAGCGGCTGCCGCTCGTCGACATCTACACGCACACGCCCCCCATCCCGCCCGCCTGCCAGTGGTGCATCTTCCTGCGCAATCACGACGAGCTCACGCTCGAGATGGTGACGAGCGAGGAGCGTGATTACATGTACTACGCGTACGCGCAGGATCCCCAGGCCAAGCTCAACCTGGGCATCCGCCGGCGCCTGGCCCCTCTGATGGACAACGACCGCCGGCGCATCGAGCTCCTCAACTGTCTGCTCTTCACGCTGCCGGGCAGCCCGGTCCTCTACTACGGCGACGAGATCGGCATGGGCGACAACATCTATCTGGGCGACCGGGACGGCGTGCGCACCCCCATGCAGTGGACACGGGACCGCAACGCCGGCTTCTCGACGGCCGACGAGGGCCGGCTCTACCTGCCGGTCATCGCCGACCCCGTCTACGGCTACCAGGCGGTCAACGTGGAGGCGCAGACCAAACAGCCGACCTCGCTGCTCAACACGATGAAGCGGCTCATCGCGGTGCGGAAGCGCAGCGGCGCCTTCGGGCGGGGCACGATCGAGTTCCTCCACCCCGTCAACCCGAGCGTGCTCGCCTTCATCCGCGAGCACGGTGAGGAGACCGTCCTCGTCGTCGCGAATCTCTCGGGGCGCTCGCAACCGGTGAGCCTCGACCTCGCGCGCTACCGTGGCGCCGTCCCGATGGAGCTGCTCGGCGAGACGCGCTTCCCCCCGGTGGGTGACACCCCGTACTTCCTCTCCCTGGGGCCGCACGGGTTCTACTGGTTCCGGCTGGAGCCGCGTGAGCGCCGCCCGCAGCGCTATGGCATCGAAGACGCCGCCATCTGAACGTCTCGCCGAGTGGCTCGGCCACCAGCGATGGTTCGCCACGAAGACGCGACGGATCGAGCGCGTCACGATCATGGACGTGCTGCCCCTGGCGTCGGCGGCCATCGCCATCGCGGGCGTGGGTCTCGGCGGTGGCGCCGTCGATCGCTACGTCGTGGCGCTCGGCCGTGGGGCGCGGGCGGCGGCCGTCGAGATCACCGACGGCTTCGACGATCCGCTGTTCTGCCGTGCCCTGCTCGACGTCATCGGCGACGGCCAGCGCGTCGACGGGGAGTCGGGCGCCCTCGAGGGAGTACGCACGGCCGCCTTCCCGGCATCACTCGCGCCGGGGCTCGCCGCCCGCCGCATCGGCGGGGAGCAAAGCAACACCTCGGTCGTCTTCGGCGACGTCGCGATCATGAAGACGTTCCGGCGGCTCGCCGATGGTATCAATCCCGAGGCCGAGATGACGCGGTTCCTCACCGAGCACGCGCGCTTCGCCCATGCTCCCCGCCTCTTCGGTCAGCTCGAGTACCGGCGTCGCGATGGCAGCACCGCCACCCTCGCCGTCGTGCAGGAGCTCGTCCCGGGTGCGCGCGACGGCTGGGAATGGCTGCTCGACGAGCTGCGCGCGGGACGAGCGGCGCTCGACGCGATCGGACGTCTCGGTGAGGTGACGGGCCGTCTCCACCAGGCGCTCGCCGGAGGGGCGGATCACCCGGACTTCGCGCCGGAGCCCATCACCGACGCCGACCTCACGGCATGGGATGCGGCGGTCCGCGATCAGGTCGAGCGTGCGCACACCGCCCTCGGTGATTCGCGAGGCGGACTGCGCGTGCCGGATCTCATCGAGGCGCTCGCCGGGCTCCGCGGTGTGCAGAAGACCCGTCACCACGGCGACCTGCACTTCGGTCAGACGCTCCGCCGCGCCGACGGCGATTGGATGATCATCGACTTCGAGGGCGAGCCGCTCCGTCCACTCGCCGAGCGGCGGCGCAAGCACACCCCGCTGCGCGATGTCGCGGGAATCGTCCGCTCGCTCGCGTACGCGGCCGCCAGCGCTCAACCCGCTGGCGGCGAAGCATGGCTCGACCGGTGGCAACGCGACGCGGTGGACGCATTTCTCAGCGGCTACCGTGCGGTGACGATCGGCGCCCGGTTCACGCCGGCGAACGAGACGGCGTTCCGTCGCGCGCTGGCGGTGTTCGAGATCGAGAAGGCCGCGTACGAGATCGTGTACGAAGCCAACAACCGGCCGGACTGGATCGCCATCCCGAGGCGTGGCCTCGTCAGCGCTGCGGAGCGGCTTGGCCTCCGTTGGTCTGGGGCAGCGTGAACACCATCGCCTGCACCTCCCAGCCGTCCTTGTCGAAATAGACGAGCAACCCGGACTCGTAGAAGAACGCCGGCGGCTGGCCCGCCGGCGCGGCGCCGGAGGGGCGACCCCAGCCATCGACGATCGCCGGTCGGGTGAAGATGCCGGGGTGCGGCTCGAGCTTGAACGATCGCACGACGTCGGCGCGAAAGCCCGCTGGGCCGGCGAGTCCGAAATCGACCGTCATCCGGAACATCCCGGTCGGCGCCTGGTCGCCCTCGTACACCCACTGCGCGGAGTCGAACCGGTCGACCTTCTGCGTCGTGGCACGGGTGGGATCGCCATGGCGGGCCCGAACGATCTCCTTGGTGCTCTCGCCGGGGATGACACCGCCCCAGTCGGCGGCGCCGACGGCGCCGGCACCGACGACGAGGACCCCGAGCAGCACCGTGAGCGCCAGGCCGCGCATCAGAATCCGAGCGCGATGCCGTCGCCGCGCGGATCGGCGCCGCCCATGAGGGTGCCGTCACGCAGGACGATGCCCTGGGCGTGCCCGGCCTTGTAGAACAAATCCGGCGCCGCTTTCAGGCTGTGACCTTTCTTCGCCAGGCCGCTGAGCACGCGCGGGCCGACTCGACGCTCCATGTGAATCGTGTCCGCCGCCTCCCCGGGCAGGAACGCGCCGATCAGGAAGCGCGGGCGCTCGATAGCCTCCTGCATGTCGAGGCCGTAGTCCAGCAGGTTGGTGAGGACCTGGGCGTGGAACATCGCCTGGCCGTTGCCACCCATCGACGAGAAGCCGACGATCGGTTGCTCGTCCCGCGTCACGATCGACGCGATCAGGGTGTGGAACGGGCGCTTGCGTGCGGCGAAGACGCTCGGATGTCCGGGTTCCACCGTGAAATGGCGGCCGCGGTTCTGCAGCACGACGCCCGTGCCGGGCGGCACCACTCCGGAGCCGAAGGCGTTGAAGAGACTCTGGATGACCGCGATCATGTTGCCGCGACCGTCGGCCACGACGAACCCCGTGGTGTCGCCGTCGGGTTTGCCGGCGCGGTACGTGCCCGCCTTCTTGGGGTCGAAGTCCTTGCGCCGTGTCGCCGCGTACTCCTTGTCGAGCAAGGACGAGACAGGAACGCGGGCGTGTGCCGGATCTCCGATCCACCGGTCGCGATCGGCATAGGCGAGCTTCACCATCTCAATGAGCAGGTGCAGGTGCTCCACCGAGTGCAGCGCGTGGTGCGCCGGGGGAAACCCCTCGAGTAGATTGAAGGTGAGCAGCGCGGCCAGGCCCTGCGTCGGCGGCGGCGTCTGATAGATGGTGTTGCCGCGATACGTCGTGGTGATCGGCTCGCCCCATTCACCGGTGTGGGCCGCGAGATCCTGGGGCGTCAAGAACCCCTCGGCCTCCATTCGGGCGGCGATCGCCTCGCCGACGCGACCGGTATAGAAGAGGTCGGCGCCGTCAGCGGCGAGGTCGCGCAACGAGCGGGCGAGATCCGGCTGACAGAACACCTCGCCGATCTCGGGCACGCGTCCGTTCGGTTTGAAGATGCGGTGCCACTCCGGATCGGGATTCGCCGGCGCCAGCTCCGCGATGGCCTGACTCACCATCGAGGTCATCGGGAAGCCGTGCTCTGCGTAGTGGGTCGCCGGCCGCAGCAGCTCCCAGAGCGACCGCGTCCCGAAGCGCTCGAGCAGCATCGCCCACGCGCGCGTGCAGCCGGGCACGCTGACCGTCGCTGGTCCGAGCGTCGGAAGCGTCGCGAGCCCTCGGCGCTTCAGCTCGTCCAGGCCGGCCCGTGAGCCCGACCGCCCGGCGCCGTTCAGGAAATGCACGCGCCGTGTGGCTGCGTCGTAGTAGAGGCAGAAGAGGTCGCCGCCCACGCCGCAGCTGTTCGGCTGGGTGACGGCGAGCACGGCGTTGACGGCAACGGCGGCATCGACCACGGTCCCGCCCGATCTCAGCACGTCCACGCCCGTCAGGGTGGCGAGCGGATGGGCGGCGGCGACGAGGCCGCCGCGTCCGAGCGCAACCGGACGCCGCGAGTAACCGATCTGGGGCACGCTCAACCTCCCGCGAAGAGTCGCGTGATCTCGTCCTGAGAGAAGACCGGCAGGGGCCGCTCGGCGTTCCCGTCGATAAGCATAACGCCCTTGGCCCGGGGGACCACCTGCCCGATGTAGTGACAATCGATCGATTCGCGGGCCAGCGCGTGGATGACGATGCCCGCGTCCGCGGGCGCCAGCGTCATCACGAGGCAGCCCGAGGCCAGCGTACCGAGCGGGTCGAGCCCGAACACCCGGCACAGCTCGACGCCTTCGGGCAGTTTCACGATGCGATCGGCGTCGATGCGGAGCCCGACACCGGCGGCGTCCGCCAGCTCCCAGAGCGCCGTCGCCAGCCCGCCCTCGGTCGGGTCGTGCATGGCGTGCACGCGGGCCAGCTTACAGGCGATCTCAGCCTCCGGCACCACGCTGATGCCGGGCGTGCGGAGGAAATGCCTGGCCTTGCGAATGACGGCCGGGCGGACGCCGCGCTCGAGCAGCGTGGCCTCGCGCTCACGCGCGATGATCGCGGCACCTTCGAGCGGAATGCCCTTGGTCATGACGATCGCATCGCCGACCTGCGCACCACCCGTCGTCACCAGTCGCTCTTTCTCGACCTCGCCCAGCATGGTGCCGGCCACGATCGGGCGATCGAGGCCATGGGTGACCTCGGTGTGACCACCGACCAGCGCGACGCCGAGCGCCTCGCAGGCCTCGGTGAGCTGCTCGAACATCGTCGTGACGGACACCTCGGTGGTGGCGCCTTCGGGCAGCAAGAGCGTGGCCAGGAACCAGCGCGGGCGCGCCCCGCGCACGGCGATGTCGTTGGCGTTCACCTGCAGCGCGTACCAGGCGGCGTCATCGCTGGCGAACGTGATCGGATCAGCGGTCGCGACGAGGCAGCGCTCACCGAGGTCGATGACGGCGGCGTCCTCGCCCACGCGCGGGCCCATCAGCACGCGCTCGTCCTTCACGGGATGACGATCGAAGAGTCCCTGGAGAAACGAAGCACGTAGCTTGCCGACCGGTAGGCAACTCATAAGGCGCCGGGTAGTATACCGCCGTGGATCGCACCCCCGTCGTGGTCGAGTGCGTTCCCAACGTGAGCGAGGGGCGCGACGCCACCGTCGTGCAGCGGCTCGCGACGTCCATCCGCCAGGCCGGGGCCCGTCTCGCGAACGTCCATCTCGATCCCGATCACCATCGGTCGGTCTTCTCGTTTCTCGGCGGGCCAGACGTCGTGCACACGGCCGCGCAAGCGCTGGCCGACAACGCGTTGGCCATCGTGGACCTTCGCAACCATCACGGCAGTCATCCACGGATCGGCGCCCTCGACGTGCTCCCCTTCGTCCCGATCAGCGGCCTCACGATGGATCACGTGGTGGCCCTCGCCCACGACGTGGGCCGGGCACTCGCCGAGCGGCACGAGCTTCCCGTCTATTTCTACGGCTTCGCGGCACTGCGTGATCACCACCGCCGGCTTCCCGACGCCCGTCGCGGCGGCTACGAAGCGCTGGCCGCGCGTCTGGCGACGCCCGACGGTGAGCCCGACGCCGGACCGCCGCGGTTCGACCCCCGTCGAGGCGCCATCCTCGTGGGCGCGCGTAACGTCCTCGTCGCGTACAACGTCTGGCTCGAGTCGACGAAGCTCGAGGTGGCCGGCGCCATCGCCCGAACGATCCGCGAGGCGACCGGTGGCTTGCCTGCCGTTCAAGCGCTGGGCATGCCACTCACGAGCCGCGGCGTCGTCCAGGTCTCGATGAACCTCCTCGACTATCGCGTGACGTCGATCCCGGTCGCCTTCGATGCCGTCGAGCGCGAAGCCCAGCGTCGTGGCGTTGCGATCCGGCGGGGCGAGCTGGTCGGGCTGGCGCCACGCGCCGCCTTCGCGGGGCGCACGCCCTCAAGCGTCGGGCTCTCGGACTTCACCGACGACCTCTATCTCGACACGCACCTCACCGCGACGTTAGGGGGCGAGTAGCTTCAGGACATCCGCGGTGAGGTCGTAGAGCTGCGCGCAGCCGGAAGCGCCGCCGATGAGGGGCCCGAGGCGCTTGCGCAACCCGTCATCGGCGATCTCACCGACGAGCGTATTGATCCGGCGCTGCGGCTCGGAGCAGATCCCCATGTACGGGAGCTTCGGCGTGACGTGCTCGGCGTGGAGCACGCGTCCGGTGGCCGCGTCGAGCTCGTAGGTGATCTCGAAGCCGTGGACGTTGTCGTGCATCGAGTGGAAGAGCACCAGGCGGCCGTCGAGGCTCGTGAGCCGCGCCACCTTCCGCCTGACGAAGACACGTTGCTGGCCCCGGCGTGGGCTGTAGAGGTCGGGCTGCATCGGCGTCGCGATCGGCCGTGTGCCGAAGAGCGAGCGCCCGGCCGCGCTGTAGGTGAAGCACGAGTCCGGCAGGTCGATCCACCCCGTGGTGTCGAGCTCCCAACAGTCGAGCGCGTCGCCACTGGCCGCCCGCTCCGCCTGATCGCGCGGGAGCTTGGCCACCTGGCGCGCCAGGCGAGCAACCTCGATCGCCGCATCGACGACGAAGGCGGCGCCTGCGCCATTGCCGACCGCCTCGGCCACACGACGCGTGAAGCCCGCGATCATTCGAGCCCCGCGCAGTGAGGCGATTCCAGCGCCGACCGATGCCACGTCACCACCCAGGACTCGGCAGGAGGCATGGCGGATCTCGTAGGTTGGTGACGTCGTCGTCACCGCCCGCAATTCGATCTGACGGTCGGCGTCGGTGAGACGCACCGTGTGGGCGAGCGCGTCACCGTCGGCGTCGTCGGTCCAGCCCTCCATGGTGCGCTCGTAGCTGGCGCGACCGCGGAGCACGGCCGGCTGGATCACCAGTTACCTCGCGCTGCCCGCCATGTCGCTCTTGCCGCCCGCGAGATATTTCTCGGGCTCGCGGTCGAACTTCTGCTTGCAGCCCACCGCGCAGAAGTAATAGGCCTGACCCTTGTAGCTCGATTGCGCCGCCGCCTTGGCGGGCTCGACGGTCATCTTGCAGACGGGATCAACCGCCATCGTGGTCCCTCCTTCAGGGACGCTGGGCGCCATCGTCTGGTCATGCCGGCCGCCAGCGCTTCAAACGCAGGCTGTTGGTGACGACCGACACGGACGAGAACGCCATCGCCGCACCGGCCAGGATCGGGGACAGCAGCACGCCGGCAAGCGGATAGAGCACACCGGCGGCGACCGGAATGAGCAGGATGTTGTAGCCGAACGCCCAGCCCAGGTTCTGCTTGACGATCTGGATCGTTCGCCGCGAAAGCTCGAGGGCGACCACCACGCCCGCGACGTCGCTGCGCATCAGCGTGACGTCGGCGGCTTCGATCGCGACGTCGGTGCCCGAGCCCATCACGATCCCGACGTCGGCCTGGGTGAGTGCCGGGGCGTCGTTGATACCGTCGCCGACCATCGCGACGCGATGACCTCCCTCCTGCAGCCGCTTGATCTCACCGGCTTTGTCCGCGGGCAGCACCTCGGCCAGCACGCGCTCGATTCCGGCCTCTCGCGCGATGGCCTCCGCGGTCCGGCGGTTGTCGCCGCTGAGCATGGCGACGGCGAGGCCCATCTCGCGCAGTCGGCGGATGGTGGCGGCGGCGTCCGGCTTGAGCACGTCGGCCACGGCGATGAGGGCGAGCAACCGGCCGGCGAACGCGAGAACGACCACCGTCTTGCCCTGGGCTTGCAGCGCGATGGCGCGATCGGCCAGCAGGCTCACGTCGATCCCGCGCTCGTTCATCATCGTCTCGTTACCGAGAAGGATCCGCCCGTCCGGCGCCATGGCGTCGATGCCCTGACCGGGCACCGCGGTGAACTCGCCCACGGGTAGCAGCGCGAGTCCACGCTCCTTGGCGAGGCGAACGATCGCCTCGCCGAGCGGATGCTCCGAGGCCTGCTCGGCCCCGGCGGCCACCGCCAGCGCGTCGTCTTCACCGACGCCCGGGACGGTCACGATATCCGTCACCTCGGGCCGGCCGACGGTGAGCGTGCCCGTCTTGTCGAAGACGATCGTGTCCACGCGATGGAGCACCTCGAGCGCGGTGGCGCTCTTGATGAGAACCCCGTGCTCCGCTCCCTTACCGGTCCCGACCATGATGGCGGTCGGCGTGGCCAGGCCCATCGCGCACGGGCAGGCGATGACGAGCACCGCCACCGCCGTCGTCAGCGCCATCGGCAGTCGCGGCTCCGGCCCGAATGCGAGCCAGGCGAGACACGTCGCACCAGCGACGACGAGCACGATCGGCACGAAGACCGCGGCGACCCGGTCGGCCAGCCGCTGAATGGGGGCACGCGAGGCCTGCGCGTCTTCGACGAGTCGGACGATGCGCGCCAGCGTCGTCTCGCTGCCCACGTGGGTGGCGCGGAAGAGCAGGGCGCCGGTCTGATTCACCGAACCGGCGACGACCCGGGACTCGGCGGTCTTCTCGACCGGCAGGCTTTCACCCGTAAGCATCGACTCGTCGATCGTCGACGCTCCTTCGAGGACGACGCCGTCGACCGGAATGCGCTCGCCGGGCCTGATGCGGACGAGATCGCCCACCCCGACCTCGGTCGTCGGCACGTCGAGCTCGCGTCCCTCGCGGACGATGCGCGCCGTGCGGGGAGCCAGGCTGACGAGCCGGCGGATCGCCTCCGACGTCCGACCGCGAGCCCGTGCCTCCAGCCAGCGGCCGAGCACGACGAGCGTGATGACGACGGCGCCCGTCTCGTAGTAGGTCATTCCGCCGGCTGGCATGAACACGTGTGGCCACAGCGTCACGGCCAGGCTGAAGAAGTACGCGGCGTTCGTGCCGATGGAGACGAGCGTCGACATGCTGGCGGTCCGGTGGCGGAGATCGCGAAGGAACCCGGCGTGGAACTCGAAGCCCACCCAGAACTGGACCGGGGTGGCCAACGCCCAGAGGAGCCAGGGATTGCGCAGCCAGGCCGGCGCCCAGAGAAAACCCTCCACCATGCTGCCGATGACGATGGGCACCGACAGGATCGCGCCCACGACGAACTTCGAGCGCGCCCGTCGTTGCGTTTCCTCGCGGGCGGACTGTTCACGGTCGGGCGTCTGGCCAGCCGCCTCGCGGGGCTCCACGAGCTCGTAGCCGGCCCGCGCGACGGCGTCTTGCAGCCTGGTGACGTCGGTCCGCGTGGGATCGAAGGTCACCGTTGCCTTCTCGGTGGCCAGGTTCACGGTAGCCTCGTCGACGCCGGGCACGGAGGTCAGCGCGCGCTCCACCTTGCCGACACAGGCCGCGCAGTGCATGCCGCGCACGGGCAGGGTCAAACGTTCGGCCTGAGGCGACATCACTTGGCTCCGAAGCGCGTGAACACCTCGAGCAGCTCGTCGATCTTGCGCTGGCGCTCGCTCCGCCCTCCGGCGCGGAAGGCGTCGGCCACGCACGATTCGACATGGCGGGCGAGCAACAGCTTCTGGACCTGATCGAGCGCGCCCTGCACCGCGGAGATCTGGAGGAGGATGTCCACGCAGTAGGCGTCGTTACCGATCATGCGTTGCAGCCCCTGCACCTGGCCCTCGATGCGGCGCAATCGGCCCAGCGTCTTCGCTTTGGTGGCGTCGTCGAGCATCCTGGTACCCTCAGGGGGTATTCTGCGTCCGTCCGGGCTGCCTGTCAAACGATCGCGGCAGGCTCAGAGATCGAAGAGCGTGGGTTGTTGCTCCGAGCTCGGCACCGTGGCGCGGCGGCGCGGGGCCTTCTTATCCTTGCTATCTTTCTTGGCTTTGGGCGGGGGCTTGCGCGGCGCCTGGCGTGAGAGCTTCCAGCCTTTTTGGTGGGCGATGCGGTCCCCCTGCTTGATGACGAGCAAGTCGACCAGACGCGCCAGCGGATTGCGGAGCAGCGTCAGGTAGCGCTCCCAGTAGCGTGGCGACAACGCCAGCGTTCGCATCAGGTCGAGGGCGACGGTGAGCGCGGCCCGATCGCCGCGGCGTGAGGCCACACGCAGCTCGCGCAGCACTTTACCCGTCGAGACTCGCGAGGCCGATGGGCGTGCCATGACCGGCCCGGATGCTACCACGCCCCACCGCCCGACTTCCGGCCCGCCGAGGGCACCTGTACGAAGGCCGGGCGCAACGGCGGAAGGTCGAAACGCACTGATCGATCCGGGCTCGTGGTCGAAGCGGGGCGTGGCCACCCGGCGTCTCGGCGTGACCGGTTCTGCGGTTGGGCTCGCGCGGGCGTGCTCAGCGGACCTGGAGCTGATACTCCTCGCGCGGCGATTGAGCGCCGGTCGCGTTCACCGTGATCTTGATGTCGAGAGTCGCCGCGAGCCTGGTCAGGGCGTCGCGAGCATCGCCCTCCAGGTAGCCGACCACGTCGGGGTGTGCGCGAAGGACGATCTCGCGCCCTTCCGCCTCCGTGCGCTGGACCCGAATGGCGCGAAAGATCTCGCCGGCCACGGTCACCTCGGACTTCGTCACGCCACTCCCCGCGCACGTCGGGCAGCGAACGGTCAGCAGCGAGCGTAGATCCTGGCGCACGCGTTTGCGCGTCATCTCGACGAGGCCCAGCTCGGAGATCTCGAGCACGTTGGTCCGAGCCTTGTCCTCGACCAGCGCCTTCTTGAGCTGCCGGTACACCTGCTCGCGGTGCTCGGCCACCTCCATGTCGATGAAGTCGATGATGATGATGCCGCCCAGATCGCGGAGCCGGATCTGGCGCACGACCTCGCCGACCGCCTCGAGGTTGATCTTCAGGACGGTCTGCTCGAAATCCCGCTTGCCCACGTATTTGCCGGTGTTGACGTCGATGGAGACGAGCGCCTCGGTGTGGTCGATCACGATGTAGCCGCCGGACTTCAGCCACACGCGCCGACGCAACGCCTTCTCGATGTCCTTCTCGATGCCGAACGACTCGAAGATCGGCGTCGTGCCCTCGTAGAACTTCACGCGCTCGGCCATCGCCGGCACCAGCGCCTCCACGTAGCCGAGGCACTTGTCGTACACCTCCCGGCTGTCGACGAGGAACTCGTCCACCTCCGGCGAGAGGAGATCGCGCACGACGCGGAACGTGAGATCACCTTCTTCGTGCAGGACGGCAGGCCCCTTGACGCTCTCGTAGCGGTTGCGCACCTGTGCCCACAACCGGCTCAGGAACTCGACGTCGGCGCCGAACTCCGTCTCGCCGCGGCCTTCGCCGTTGGTACGCACGATGAAGCCGCCAGGCGGCGGATTGAGCGCCCGCACGGCAGCGCGCAGGCGGTCACGCTCGACCTCGTCGTGGATCCGGCGCGAGACGCCGATGTGGTGGGCCTGCGGCATGTACACGAGATACCGGCCGGGCAGCGAGATGAACGAGGTGATCCGCGCGCCCTTGGTCCCGAGCGGCTCCTTGGCCACCTGGACGAGGATCTCCTGGCCCTTGCGGAGCACGTCTTCGATCGGCTGTCGCGGCTCACGTCGAGGGGCTTCGTCAGCCTCGTCGTCGGCGTCCACGCCATCCGGGTGATCGCCGTCGATGGCGTCCTCGACGGCCGCGATCTCCTCACCGGCGTCGCCGATGTTGGCGGTGTAGTCCCCGGCGTAGAGAAAGGCGTCCTTGTGGAGGCCGATGTCGACGAACGCCGCCTGCATGCCAGGCAGGACGTTCGTCACGACACCTTTATAGATGCTCCCGACGACGGAGCGGCGACCATGCCGCTCGAGATAGAGCTCGGTGAGGAGATGGCCCTCCTGGACCGCCACGCGCGTTTCCAGGAAGTCCGCGTTGACGACGATACGCTTGCCCACGGCAGCACCTCTCTGGCCGGACCGGTCGCGATCTCACGTCGGCGTCCGGTGGCCTCATTGGAACTGCCGCATCCGCACGGAGAGGAGAAGCCCGAGGGCCATCATGGAGACCAGCATCGACGAGCCGCCGTAACTCATGAGCGGCAGCGGAATCCCCACGACGGGTAGCAGCCCGACGACCATCCCCACGTTGATGAGGACCTGGGCGGCGACGAGGGACGTCGCGCCGAGCGCGACCAGACGTCCAACCGGATCTCGCGCCGTGGCCGCGATGTCGAACCCCCGCAGGAGGAGCAGGACATAGCAGGCGAGCAGCACGAGACACCCGACGAACCCCCACATCTCGGCGAATACGGCGAAGATGAAATCCGTATGACGCTCCGGGAGGAAGGCCAAGCGGCTCTGCGTCGCTCCGGCGACGCCCTTCCCGAGGAGCTGTCCCGATCCGATGGCGATCTTGGCCTGGATCACGTTGTACGCACTCCCGAGTGGGTCGCGGAACGGATCCAGGAACACCATGATGCGTTCCCGCTGGTACTCCTTGAGGGCGAACCAGGCGATCGGCGCCGCCGCCAGACCGGCGAGGCCGAGTCCGGCGAGCAGGCGAACGCGAACTCCCGCGCCCACCAGGAGGACCAGCAGGAGAGGCATGAGCAACAGCGCCGTGCCCAGGTCGGGCTGCTTGACGATCAGCACGAACGGCACGGCCGCGACAGGAGCGAGAAGCGCGAGTACACCGGGCGTGATGGGCTGAGCCCAGCGGGACACCAGCAGCCACACGACCGTGAGCAAGAAGGCGAGCTTGAAGAGCTCGGCCGGCTGGACGCTGAGCGGGCCGAGCACGATCCACCGCCGCGCACCCGACACCGACCGCCCGAGGGCGAAGACGCCCACGAGGCCGGCCAGACCGAGCACATACATGCCGGGGGCGATGCGGACGAGCTTCTTGTAGTCGATGCTGGCGACGATCACCATCGCGATCAGACCCACCCCGAACCATCCGAGCTGTCGGAGCACCACGGTGCCGCCGGCGCGGCCGACGTGCAGGGTGGAGAGCGTGATCGCGCTGAGCACGACGAGGCCACACGTTCCACCCAGCAGCGGCCAGTCGACGTTCTGGAGGAGGCGCCGGTCGATGCCGATCATCGGCTCACCCGCGAATCTCCGCCACCGCCACCTTCTCGAAGAAGATCGCGTTGAGGATCCGTCGTGCGATGGGCGCCGCGACCTGGCCGCCCTTACCGCCGCGCTCGACGAGGACGACGACGACGACCTCGGGGTCACGCACGGGCGCGAAGGCCGCGAACCAGGCGTGGTCCTGGCCCTTCTCGGCCTTGGAGTGCGAGACCATCTGCGCGGTCCCCGTCTTGCCGGCGATGTCGATGCCCGGGATCTTCGCGCCGATGCCGGTGCCGTCGTTCACCACCGCCCACAGCGCCTGGCGCAGGAACGCCCAGACCGCGGGCGAGAGCTCCACGTGGCCGGCCACCTGGCCCGGATCGCTGTAGAGCACGCCTCGATCCGGACGCTCGATGCGCTCGACGAGACGCGGCTTCCAGAGCACGCCGCCGTTGGCGACCGCGGCCATGAAGCGGGCCACCTGCAGCGGCGTCACCAGGACCTGGCCCTGGCCGATCGACATGTTGACGATGTCACCGCCCTGCCAGGACTTGCGGCGCCCCTTGGGCTGCGGGATCAAGCCGAGCTTCTCGCCCCCGAGTTCCACGCCCGTCGCGGTTCCGAAGCCGAAGGCACGCGCGTACTTCGTGATCGCCGCGCCGCCGATCTTGAGCCCGGCCTGGTAGTAGAAGATGTTGCAGGACTGGGCGAGCGCCTTCTGGAGATCGACGCTGCCGTGTCCGCCTTCCTTCCAGTCCTTGAACGTCCACGCGCCCAGATGGAACTCGCCGTTGCAGTACACGCGGTCCATCGGGGCGATCGTGGCTTCCTGCAGGCCGGCCGCGGTCACGACGATCTTGAAGATGGAGCCCGGAGCGTACTGGCTCTGAATCGCGCGGTTCAGCAACGGATGGTCGGGGTCCTGGACCACGCGGAGCCACGCCGCCCGATCGATCGTCGCCGTGAAGCGATCGATCTCGAACGCCGGCGTCGACACGAGCGCACGGATGTCCCCGCTGCGGGGATCCATGACTACGATGGCGCCGGCCTTGCCCTCCATCGCCTGTTCGGCGGCTTCCTGGACGCGCCGGTCGATGGTGGTGATGACCTGCGAGCCGGGATGCGGATCGGTGTGCTGCACCACGCGCACGGGCCGGCCGAGTGCATCGACCTCGATCCGCTCGCCACCGTCACGACCCCGCAGGAACTCGTCCAGCAGTCGCTCGAGCCCACTCTGTCCGACCATGTCGCCGCGGCGGTAGCGGCCGCCCTTGAGCTGCTCGTCGCTGGCCTCGCGAACGTAGCCCAGCAGGTGAGCGGCGAATCGACTATTGGGATAGGTCCGCTGCGGCTCGACCTCGACGATCACGCCGGGAAGCTCGAGCTTCCACTCCTCGATCTTCGCCATGTCTTCGAGCGTCAACCCGCGTCGCACGCGCACCGGGAGGAACGAGTCGGACGGCACGCGGGTGACCGACTCGGCGAGCTCCTGATAGGGGATCTGGAGCAGCGACGCCACGCGGCCGAGGACGGCGTCCCGGTTCTGGTCCTCGCGCGGGAGCTCGCGTGGGATGAGAGAGAGGGTAAAGGCCGGCCGATTGTCGACGAGTGGGACGCCGTTCTTGTCGAAGAGGATGCCGCGCGGCGCCGCCACCGGGCGGATCCGGATCCGGTTCTTGTCGGAGGCGTCGAGGAAGTGACCGCCCTCGAGCACCTGCAGATACCAGAGCTGGCCGACGATGACGAGGAAGGCGCCCATGACGGCGACGGCGATCGCCATGATCCGGGCCTTGCCCCGATCACGACGCTCAGCGAGCGGCGCGCGGTAGCTCACGCCGCTGGATGCCGCTGGGCATCCGCCCAGGCCAGGGCCAGGACGAGGGCGGCCCCGAGGAAGCCGTTGTACAGCGCCTGCGGCAGTACCACGTACGCCATCAGCTCACCGAACGGCGCCGGGAAGTGAAAGATCTTGAGGATGCCGAAGCGGAGGATGCCCTCGACGATGCTGAGCACGACGAGCCCCGTCACCTGCACGAGCGGCTGCGTGACGCGGAGCCGCCCGCCGATGACGCCCAGCGTGAAACCGAGCACCGCCTTCGTGAGCGCCTGAGCGCCGACGAGCCCGCCACCGGCGACGTCCTGGAGCAGGCCGGCCGCGAACCCCGCGATCGCGCCGAACTCCGGGCCGCGGCGAAGTGCGAGCAGGATGACCACGATGAGCGGGATGTCGGGCGCCACGTCGCCGATGCGCAGCGCGGGCGCCAGCGTGGCGTGGGCGACGCCACCACCGAAGATCGTGAGCGCGAGCACATTACGCACGACTCACCCGCCGGTCGGGAAGTACGCGGTCACGTCTTCCATGCGGTCCCCGGTCACGAGGAGCACCTCGTCGATCTTCGCGAAATTCACGGCGGGCTCCAGCGTGGCGAACGAGAAGAGCGCGGAGCCGCGATCGTCGATCGCGCGCACGCGCCCGACGGGAATGCCGCGCGGGAAGAGGCCGCCCAGACCGGACGTGACCACGAGATCACCGGGCTGGAGCGCGCTGCCATCCCGGGCCATGTACTTGAAGCGAATCGTGCCGCGCGGCTCGCCTTCCACGACACCCGGCGTGCGCGTCCGCACGGCATGCGCCCCGACCGTGGACGTCGGGTCCGTGAGCACCTGCACGACGGCCGCGCCGGGACGCACGTCGACGACCCGTCCGACGAGACCATCGGGCGAGATGACGGCGGTCAACCGTTTGACGTCGTCGGCCCGCCCGCGGTTCACCGTGAGCGAGCGAACCCATCCGCCCCACTCGCGGGCGATGATCTCGCCGGTCAGCGTGTTCAAGGGCAAGCGCGCCTTCAGCTCGAGCATTCGCCGCAGGCGCTGATTCTCCTCGGCGGTCTCCGACACGGCCAGCGCGTCCACGCGAAGGCGCTGGTTCTCGTCGCGCAGGCGTCGATTCTCCGCCCGCACATTCTTCCAATCGAGGTAGGTGGACCACAGACCGAAGGCTCCGCGATGGATCGCCGACAGCGTCTTCTGGACCGGAGTGGTGATCCTGGCCACGAGGTCGGCGGCGCCGGACGCGCGCCCGCGCGTCTGGAGGGTGAGGAGCACCAGGCAGAGTACGAGTATCGATACGAGGAGTACCAGCCGGCGAATCCTCACGCCTCTGACCTCCGAACCCGGCGGTTCAGGCGGGGATGGCCACCTTCTTCAACAACTCCAGTTCGTCGAGCACCTTACCGACACCGAGCGCGACGCACGACAGCGGATCGTCGCCCGGGGTGACCGGCAGGTTCGTCTCCTGACGCAACAGGTGGTCCAGCCCTCGGAGTAGCGCCCCGCCGCCTGTAATGACGATGCCCTTGTCGACGATATCCGCCGCGAGCTCGGGAGGCGTCCGCTCCAGGCACGTCCGCACCGTTTCCACGATCGTCATGACGGGCTCGCGGAGCGCTTCGCGGATCTCCTCATCCGTGATGACGATGGTCTTCGGAATGCCGTCGATCAGATCGCGGCCCTTGACCTCCATGGTCCGCCGCTCGCCGCCCATCGGATACGCGGATCCGAGGTTGATCTTGATCTCCTCGGCCCGTCGCTCGCCGACGAGAAGATTGTAGTGCTTCTTGATGTACTGGACGATCGCCTCGTCCATCTCATCGCCCGCGATCCGGACCGACTTGGAGTACACGATGCCCGAGAGCGAGATCACCGCGACCTCGGTCGTACCCCCGCCGATGTCCACGATCATGTTGCCGCCCGGTTCCTGAATGGGCAACCCGGCGCCGATGGCCGCCGCCATTGGCTCCTCGATCAAGTACACCTCGCGAGCCCCCGCCTGCATGGCTGAGTCTCGAACCGCCCGCTTCTCCACCTGCGTGATGCCCGAAGGCACGCCGACCACGATCCGTGGCCGAACCAGCGTTCGGCGCCGGTGCACCTTGTTGATGAAGTAGTGGAGCATTTTCTCGGTCACGTCGAAGTCGGCGATGACGCCGTCCTTCAGCGGTCGGATGGCCACGATGTTCCCGGGCGTGCGCCCCAGCATCGCCTTGGCCTCGTGCCCGACCGCGAGCACCGAGTGGTCGGCCTGGTGGATGGCGACGATCGAGGGTTCGTTGAGGACGATCCCCTCCCCGCGCACGTACACGAGCGTGTTGGCCGTCCCGAGATCCACCGCGAGATCGTTGGAAAACATCCCGGCCAGCAGGTTGTAGAACATCAGTACTCCATTCCGTTCAGGGGTTCACGCTTGTCAAAGCTCCCACGACGGGAGCGTTTGTAGACTAGCACAGTCTGTGCCACATTTAAAGGAAAACCCCTGGTTTGACGCTGGTTTAGACAGCCATGATCCCTGTCTCTAACCATCGCTCATGGAAAATCCTAAGAAAAGGAAAACTTTTTCAGGGAGTTCGGTGATGCCCAAATCCCCGGCGATCTGATTGAGACTCCACGACAAACCTGGTTGGGGTCTCTCGGAGGTCCTCCCAGGGGAGTAATACTTGCCCCGGACTGCGCTCACGCTGACACCGTCCAGTGACAGTGATCGTCACCGGCCGGGCAAACGACAACCTTTCGCGGAGATCGGCAGACCGTCAGTGTCAGGTGTCCAGACTCACGGTATTCGGACGATTTCCTTCGCGTGAGCGGTTGGCGCCGAACTGCGCCAAGGTATAGCATCGGCGCCTCCGTCATGACGACCGACGAGTTCGAGCTGTTCTTCGAGCGCGGTGTCACCGACGGACTCCCCGTCGTCCCACCCACCCGAGCACGCGTCGAGCGCATGCTCCAGGCCACGCGCCGAGCTCCCGAAGTGCTCATCGGCGAGCTGCCGCCCAATTACGGGCGCGTCACCGTGGAGAAGGTCGCGATCAACGCGGTCATGGCCGGTTGCCGCCCGGAGTACTTGCCGGTCGTGCTCGCCGTCGCCGAGTGCGCGTGCGAACCGGCGTTCAACCTCCACGGCGTGGCGACGTCGACGCACTTCTCGACGCCGCTCATTGTCGTGAACGGCCCGGTGCGTACGCGCATCGGCCTCAACAGCGGATTCGGCGTGTTCGGGCCCGGATATCGCGCCAACGCCACGATCGGTCGCGCGCTACGACTGCTCATGATCAACATCGGCGGAGCGCGCCCCGGGGAGACATCGATGTCGACGTTCGGTCATCCCGGACGCTACACGTATTGCATCGCGGAGCACGAGGAGGCAAGTCCCTGGCCGCCCTATCACGTCGGGCGAGGTCTCTCTGCCGACGCCAGCGCCGTCACGCTCTTCGCCGGTGAGGCGCCTCACGGCATCTCCGATCATTCGAGCAGGACGGCGCGTGAGCTCGCCGGGTCGCTCGGGTGGTCCATGGCCGGCCTCTGGAACAGCAAGCACTTTCCGCTCTACTCGCACACCATGCTCGTGGTGGGTCCCGAGCATGCGCGCACCTTCGCCGACGACGGCTGGTCGCGAAGCGATCTGCAGCGCCATCTTCACGACACCATCCGCCGGCCCTATGCCGAGCTCGTTCCCGACGATGGCCACGGCGAGGGTACGAACTTGAGATTCGGGCGGACACCGCCGCATGCCGACACGCTGGTGCCCAAGTTCCCGTCGGCCGACGAGGTTCACGTGGTCGTCGCGGGAGGTACTGCTGGGCGATTCTCCATGGCCATCCCTGGCTGGCTCGGGACGCGAAACGGGTCCCAGCCTGTTACCCGAAGGGTAGAAGGCGATTGACGCCGCTTGCGCGGCTCGTGTAGGCTTTTTCTCGGTTCTGGTTCAGACGGATGTCGGTGAAACCGGAAAGACCGAAAGACACGCCGCGCGAGCTCCAGTCCGCGCGGCGTTTTTGTTTGCCTTCCGCCGCGGAAGGCGCCCCCGCATAGAGGCGGGGTGCATCAAGGGGCGCGGCCCCGAAGAAAGGTACGAGGTACGGAAGCATGGCAAACAGACGAGTGAAGTGGTTCAACGAGGCCAAGGGGTACGGTTTCATCACGCAGGACGGCGGCGAGGACGTGTTCGTTCACTACACTGCGATCCAGGCCCAGGGCTTCAAAACCCTGGCCGAGGGCGACAGCGTCGAGTTCGACGTCACGCGCGGCCCCAAGGGTCTCCAGGCCGCTAACGTCAGAAAAGTCTGAGGGTTCCGCCCCCCGAAGAGTTCCGCCCCTCGGTCCACCGCCAGCCCCATCGAGCGCAAACGAGCTTGACAGTGTTTTTTTGACCATTGTAAAGTCTTCTGCGTTCCAGATGGTGCATCTGATCGGGATGCTTTTAGCAGTCGGAGTCGCTCGGGTCTGAGGAGCCAGCGTCGCGAGGACCGAGGGTCCTGCGGCGCTTTTTTGTTGTCCCGGAACGTGATCGGGACGCCACCGGCCATGGGGGCCGGGATTACCGGAGCGATCAGGCCCGCTCCGTCCAAAGAGGGAAAGGGAGTATGGCACAAGGCACGGTGAAGTGGTTTAACGACGCGAAGGGATACGGCTTTATCCAGGTCGAGGGCGGCGAGGACGTGTTCGTTCACTACAGCGCAATTCAGGCCCAGGGCTTCAAGAGCCTGAGCGAGGGCGACAAGGTGGAATTCGAGGTCACCAAGGGGCCCAAGGGGCTGCAGGCGTCCAACGTCCGAAAGGTCTAACGTCCGCAGCTTCCATCCATCGCGGACCACTTCGCCGGCCCGCCGGAGCTCCCGGCGGGCCGTTTCTGTTATCGCCACTTCGCCGTCATTGAAAAAAAGGAGCCCCGACGAGGGCTGCGACGCTCTTTTCAGTGCTACGCGTCGCCCCGCTGGTGAGGCGGGGTCGTCGGGGCCGGTGGTGCCTGGTTCTCCCAGGCTCGCCACCCAGAGCTAGCGTGGTCGTTGCCTAGGAGGCCTCCACCTCACAGATCACCGTAGGGTTACACATCGGCTGGATCACCTCCTATCTCGGCAAGGGCGCCACGCGGGCCCAGTCCCACTCCCTCGAACCGGATGCCGACTCCCGGCCCCAGGCTCGGTCACGCTCAACCGCCGGCGGAATTGTCGGCGGGGACGCTGCTGGAACGCTGTTGACGCTCCGACCGATTTGCCCACATCCTACCGCAGCCTGCGCGGTCGCCCAAGCAAAAGTCCGTGCGCTTTACTTCACGACGATCCGTTCCCGATTGCGTTCCCACAGTCCGCCGCCGATGCCGTCCACCTTGCGGACGTCGTCAGGCTTCTTGAACGGACCGTGCGCTTCCCGGTACTCGACGATTTTTTCGGCGACCTTGCGCCCCACGCCGTCGAGCGTCATCAACGACTTCACGTCGGCGGTGTTGATGTTGATCGCGGGATGATCGGTGACCGCGGCCTTCTCCTGATGGCGGCCGGACGGGGCCCGCTCGGTCTCGGCGCCGGCCACGGGAACGAACGGCACAACAGTGAGAGCGGCGAGGACAACGGCTCGGTGAATCATGCGACTCCTCCGTGTGTAGGTGAATGGGGCACGCGCTCGCGAGCGTGGCCATTCAACGCGGACGACGAAGGAGCGTCAACGTCCAACGTTCGATACGGCTCGGTGTCACTCCTCGGAGACGCTGCCGAGCGAGGTCAGATAATCCTGCCACTCGACTGGCAACGACGATTGCTTGCGGTTGTTGCAGTCCTTGCAGGCGGGAACCACGTTGCCGCGCACGCTACGACCGCCGCGCCCGAGCGGAACGATGTGATCCATGGTGAGGGCGCGCGTACCGACTCGCCGTCGGCAGTAGTAGCAGATGCCCGTCGACAGCTTCCGCTTCCACCAGCCACTCTCGCGAAGCTCCCGGGCGCGCGCCCGCTCACGACGCAGCACACCAGGATCGACGGGCGCGTAAAACTCATTCACACGAAACCTCATTCATGAGTCGCGAGCTCAGTGGAGAGCGCCTCCCACTCCCGCATTAACCCGGTGACCTGCTCTTCGGCCTCTTTGCGCTCGCGCGCGACAGCGCGGGCCCGCTCGCCGTCGGTGTACAGCGCCGGATCTCCCAGCGCTCGGCCGAGGCCAGTCAGCCGCTCTTCCAGCACATGGATCTCGCGCTCGACCTCGTCGAGGCGGCGCCGGAGCTCACGCACTTCGCGACTCACGCCCGGCTTCGGGCGCGAGCGAGCGTTTGGCATCCGGTCCGCCGTCGGTGTGCGTGAAGTGGCCGGATCGCCGGCGGCCGACGCGTCGGTCACCCTCGCCTTGGCCGCGAGGTAGTCGTCATAGTCACCGAGATAGGTGACCAACCGGCCCTCGGCGACCTCGACGACGCTCGTGGCGATGCGGTTGATGAAGTACCGGTCGTGAGAGATGAACACGATGGTCCCCGGAAACCCGGCGAGCGCGGCCTCGAGGACCTCGCGGGAAACCAGGTCGAGGTGGTTCGTGGGCTCGTCGAGACACAGCAGCGCGGCCGGCCGCGTCAGCATCTTGGCCAGGGCCAGCCGCGCCTTCTCCCCACCGGAGAGCACCGCGATCTTCTTGTCGACGGTGTCGCCCGAGAACAGGAACGATCCGAGGATCGTGCGTAGCCGCGTGCGGGCGGCGTCGGGTGCCACCACCTCCAGCTCCTCCAGCACGCTGCGCGAGGGATCGAGGGCGTCGAGCTGGTGCTGAGCATAGTAGTGCGCGACCACGTGAGCGCCGAGCGTCCGCTCGCCACGGTCGAACGGCAGGACGCCGGCGAGGATACGCAGCATCGTCGATTTGCCGGCCCCATTGACCCCGACGAGCGCAATCCTTTCGCCCCGCTCGATGTCGAGATCGACGCCAGCGTAGACCACGAGGTCGCCGTACGCCTTGTGGATGCCGTGCAGCGACGCCACCCGGCGGCCCGTCCGCGGCGGCTCCGGAAACGAGAAGTGGATCCGACGCGACTCCGCCTCCACTTCGACGCGGTCGATCCGCTCCAGCATTTTGATGCGGCTCTGGACCTGGCGAGCCTTGGTGGCCTGATACCGGAAGCGCTCGATGAAGCGCTCGATCTCGGCAACGCGCTTCGCCTGATTGCGCGCCTGCGCGGCCAGGAGCTCGCGCCGCGCCTCACGCTCGACCAGGTAATCGTCGTAGTCACCCGGATACAGCGTAATGCCGCCCGGCCCGAGGTCGGCGATCGACGAGACCATCCGGTTCAGGAAGTAGCGATCGTGAGACACGACCACCACGGTGCCCTCGTACGAGGCGAGGAACGACTCCAGCCAGGCCAGCGACTCGAGATCCAGATGGTTCGTCGGCTCGTCGAGGAGCAGGAGCGAGGGCCTCAACAGGAGCAGGCGCGCGAGGGCAGCGCGCATCCGCCAACCACCCGAGAGCTCGGCGAGCGGGCGGGCCAGGTCGGCCGCCGCGAAGCCGAGACCACTGAGGATCGCGCGAGCCTCCGTTTCGAGCCGGTACCCGCCGAGGGCTTCGAAGCGATGCTGGAGCTCGCCGTACTGCTCGGTCAGTCGCTCGGTCGGCGCCGCCGCCAGGGCGGCGGCCACCTCCTCCATCTCGCGCTCGAGTCGCCAGACCTCGTCGAAGCCGCTCAGCGCTTCACCGAGCACTGACGTCGCGGCGGCGCCCGCGACGTCTTGCGGCAAGTAGCCCACCGTCGCGCCGCGGGCCTGACTCACTCGCCCGGCGTCTGGCTCCTCGAGTCCGGCGAGGATGCGACACAGCGTGGTCTTGCCGGCACCGTTCGGACCGACGAGCCCGACGCGCTGGCCTCCGGTGATCTGCCAGGAGAGATCCTGGAAGAGGTCCTGGCCACCAAAGCCTTTCGTGATGCCCTCGGCCTGGATCAGCACCTACCCCATTCCTTGTACGTGCTCGGGCAGTACCTTGACCGTGACGCGAACCTCGCCCGGGCGCCGCCACGGGTAACGATCCTGGCCGATGTACTTCTTGGCCAGCGCGTCGATGTGCGCCTCGGCGCCCTGCTCCGTCAGCTCGGCCCGGCCGCGCACCTGGACGTACCGGTACGGGTTGTCTGGATCTTGCGCCGCCAGCGCCACGTGCGGATGGCGCTGGAGATTCTTGTCCTTCACGCGTCCTCGCGCTGTGTTGAACCGGATGTACTTCCCGTCGAAGTCCACCCACACCGGCGTGATCTGCGGGGCTCCCCCGGCGTCGACGGTGGCGACGTGGGCAAAGGCCCTCTTCTCGAAGATGTCGCGGTACTTCGCGAGCGTTCCATCCGTCGTCATGATCGACCTCCTCTGAGCTGGCCCCAGGCGGAGAATGCGGTCAGCGAACACCTGTCGACCTTCATCGGCGACGTCAGCATCAGGCCATGCAGTCGCTCCTTGTCCGCGTTTCGCCCGTGGATGTGCATCTCGGCCTCGGGTCCGGTTCCGCCGCCCTTCGGCGCGCTACCCCGAGTGTCGGGTGAGCTCGTCGGCGCGCGCCTCGGCCAGGCCCCGCAGAGCGAACAGCAAACGGACGACGCACTGCTGGACCAGCAACGTGTCTTGGGCGTGCGGATCGCCCAGCCACTGGCGCGCCCAATCGCCCTGCTCTTGCGCGAAACCGAGCGTCGGCGACAGCACCTGCAGCTTCAGAAGGAGATCGTCCGGCGGCAGACCAGCGGCCCGAAGACGCGCCACCACCGCGGCACGCACGGCCGCATTCCAGATCCCGGTCAGCCCTTCGAGCAGCGCCCCATAACAGGTCAGATCGCCCTTCGTCTGGAACTGCTGGAGCACGGTCGGCACGAGCGCGTTGACGACGGCATCGCCATCGTCGTCCACGCCGAAGAAGGCGCCGATGACGGGATCCGTGTGAGGCTGGGCCAGGCGTTCGAGCAGCGCAACGGCCGCCGTGGCGGGAAGGGCCGGTAGCTGGGCCAGGCGTTCGAGCAGCGGGATGTCGGCCATCACTATCCTCCGGCCCGGGTCGGTTCACCCCGCATGTCGGCACGGGCGAGCTCACGCGCACGGCCGGCGGGCACCAGGAAGGCCGAGGCGACCGCGGCCACGCACACGATGAGGCCCATCACGAACACGCCGTGGAGCGCGCCAGCCATCCCGAGGCCGGCGCCCAGTCGCCACGACATCACCGTCCCCATCACGGACACACCGATCGCGCCACCAACGGCCCGGAAGAATTGCGTCATCGACGTCGCGATGCCGAGATCCTTGCGGTCCACCGCGCTCTGCACGGCGATGAGCATCGGCACCATGTTCAGGCCCATTCCGACGCCGGCCACGAGGACGTCGCGCATCGCCTCACCCGAGGTGAGGGTCGCGTTCCACCGAGTGAAGAGGAGAAACGCCAGCGTGAGGCACGCCATCCCGGCCAGGACCAGGCCCCGATAGCCGACGCGAAAGACCAGACGCGCGCCGATGATCGAGCACACCACCCACCCGAGCACGAAGGGCGTGAGCACGAAGCCGGCCTGGGTCGCCGAGCTACCCACCACGGCTTGCATGAAGAGCGGGACGAACGAGATCGCACCGAACATCGCCACGCCGGCCAGGAACCCGGTGACGACGGCGGCGACCACGATGCGGTTGCTGAACAGTCGGAGCGGCACGATTGGATCCACAGCCCTCCGTTCGACGACAATGAAGCCCGCGAGGGCCAGGGCAGCGACGACCAGGGGCGCGGCGACATCGAAGTGCTGCCACGTCCCGGTCTGCCCTGCGGCCACGACACCGAGGAGGAGCGCCGACACGCCGGCGGCGAAGAGCGCAACGCCCGAATAGTCGATGACCGGACGCTGCGACGGGCGCGCCTCGCCGGCCAGTCCGGTGGCGATGAGTGCCATCCCGACCAGCCCGAAGGGGACGTTGATGTAGAACACCCAGCGCCACGACACGTGGTCGGCGAGCACACCGCCAAGGAGCGGCCCGATCAAGGACGCGAGCCCCCAGACGCCTGAGAAGTAGCCCTGCATCTTCGCGCGCCGCTCGAGGCCGAATAGCTCGCCGATGATCGTCATGCCGATCGTGATCAGTGATCCGGCGCCGAGGCCCTGCAGCATCCGGAACGCGATCAGCTCGGTCATGTTCTGCGCTGCGCCCGAGAGCGCCGAGCCGACCAGGAAGATGGTGAGGCCCCCGAGATACATCGGCCGGCGGCCGTAGAGATCGGACAGCCGGCCCCACAGCGGCATCGTCACCGTGGACGTGAGCAGGAATCCGGAGAACACCCACGAGTAGATCGAGAGTCCGCCCAGGCTGCCCACGACTTTCGGCATCGCGGTGGCGACCACCGTCGATTCCATGGCGCCCAGGAAGATCGAGAGCATGATTCCAAAGAGCACCCGGCGTCGGCGCGCGTCGTCCATCAGTGCCCGCCCGTACACCCCGCGCATCGGCAGAGCGCGCGAAGATCCGGATAGGGATACAGGCTCGTGTGACCATCGGCCCACGTGACGCGGAGGCCCTCGGGAATCCGCTTGATGTCGGTGGGCCAGGCCATCGTCTGGGTCAACGTGTCGAGCGACGCGCACGCACCGCACGGGCAGTCACGCCGGAGACGCTCGAAAGGATAGATGCTGCCGTGTTCGTCGCCCCACGTGATGCCGACGGCATACCGGCCAACGAGATGAACGTCCTTCGGTGTGTTCGGGTCGGGCTGACCCAGGAGGGGTAGCAGCAGCTTCCGGTTCATGTGCCGCCGCCGACCGTCGGTTTGCTGAGACGCATGCCGGCCAGCAGGTAGTGCACAGCCAGCGTCTGATAGGGACCCCAGGCGGCCGCCCGCCGGCGGATCGTCTCCTCTTTGAACGTCCGGCCGCGACCATAGTAATGATGGAACGCCTTCCGCACGGCCAGGTCACCCGCCGGGCAGACGTCGCCGCGCCCGAGGCATCGCGCCATGTACCAGTCGGCCGTCCATCGTCCAATCCCGCGCAGCGCGGTGAGCCGCGCGATGATCTCGGCGTTGTCGGCCGTGACGAGCGCTGCGTGATCGATGCCTCCGTCGAGCATGGCGCGGGCGACACCGCGAATGGCGACGGCCTTGGCCGTCGAGAACTGCATGGTACGGAGTGACGCCACGCGAACCCGCGCGAGCACGGCCGGCGCGGGGAACGCGTACACGTCGTCGCCACCGACTCGGACACACTCGCCGTAGCGCTTGACCAGGCGCGCCCGCAGCGTGAAGGCGAACGCGAGATTCAGCTGCTGGGCGGTGATGGAGCCGACCAGCATCTCGATGGCAGTGGGCGCCAGGGTGGGTCGCAAGCCGTAGAGCGGCTCGATGAGGCCGGCCAGCGCGCGATCGGCCTTGGCCAGCCGGTAGAAGCCGGGAAGATCGAAATCGAGGCCGAACAGCTGACGCACTTCGCTCAGCACGGCGTCGGTCACGCCGGCGGCCCGCCGGCCGACGATGCGCAGGAGCAGTTTCGGATCGTCGACGGACCCTTGCCAGTGCACCTCGTAAGGCACGAGCTGGTTCCCCCGACGCACGACCCGGCGGAACACGCCGTCGCCCAGACGGTTCACGGGATCCTCGCCCCAGATCCGATAGCGGGAGAGCGTGGCAGCGGCGTCGAGAGGTCCGTCGGGGGTGAGAACGACGTTCATCGAATCATCACGCGGAGTTCAAGTGTATCAAAGTCGCTCTGAGCCCCTGCCGTCGGTCGAGCCGCCGAGCGCAGGAACGCACGCCGACGGCAGCCGTTGGGCGTCAGTGCCTCAGGTGGTAGGGAACGTCGGTCACGACGACGTTCTTCCTGAAGAGCAGCTGCCCCTTGATCAACAGCGCGGTCTGGTTGTGGAGGAGCTGTTGCCACCAGCGCGCCGGGATGAATTCCGGCACCACGATCGTCACGATGTGGTTTTCGCCGCCCTTTTCCTGCAGGTGATCGATGTACTCGAGCAGCGGCCCGAGCAGCGAGCGGTACGGCGACGTCAGGACGATGAGCGGCGCGCCCATGCCCCACTTGCCCCATCGCTCCTCCAGCCGGTGCGTCCGCTCGGGATCGATCTCGACGTAGACGGCCTTGGCACTCGGTGACAGCGACTGCGCGTACTGGACCGCCTTCACGACACCGCGGTGAAGATCACCGACCAGCACGAGGACCGAGTTCGTGATCGGCGGCGCCGCGAACCCTTCCAGCGAGAGCTGACCGGCCACTTCTTCGTAATGACGGCGGACCGTCATGAAGGCCGCGATCAGCGTGGGAATGAGCAACACGACGATCCACGCGCCGTGCACGAACTTCGTCACCGCGATGGTCAGCATGACGATGCCGGTGACGAATGCGCCCACCCCGTTGAGACCGGCCCGCCAGGTCCATCCATCACCGCGCACGCGGAACCAGCGCCGAACCATGGCGGCCTGCGACAGCGTGAAGGAGATGAACACGCCGACGGCGTAGAGCGGGATGAGCGCGTGGGTGTCGCCACGGAAGATCACCAGCAGCACCGCGGCGAGTCCGCCCAGGATGAGGATGCCATTCGAGAACACGAGCCGGTCGCCCTGAGTCCCGAACTGGCGCGGGATGAAACGGTCCCGGGCGAGGAAGAACGACAGCCGAGGAAAGTCGGCGAACGACGTGTTCGCGGCCAGCAGGAGGATGAGCATCGTCACGGCCTGGATCTCGTAATAGAGGAGACCGGCGCCCCCCAAGATTCGCCGCGCGAGCTGCGAGATCACCGTTTCGTGCGCCTGAGGCGTGATGCCCAGGTCGTACGCCAGGAACGTGATGCCGAGGAAGAGCGTGATGAGGATGGCCCCGAGCCAGGTGAGGACGACCCGCGCGTTGTGCGCCTCGGGCGGCTTGAACGCCGGCACACCGTCCGAGACCGCTTCCACGCCGGTCAGTGCCGCGCAGCCCGACGCGAAGGCACGGAGAAGAAGGAAGACTCCGATGCCTTCGAGACCAGGCGGATGCGGCTGGTAGGGAGCCTCCGGAATGAGATTGAAGATCGCGGCCACTGCACCGTAGCCAATCAGAGCAAGGAGGCTTCCCACGAACAGATACGTCGGTGCGGCGAACAGCTTGCCGGACTCACGGATCCCCCGGAGGTTCGCCGTCGCGATGGCGCCGACCGCGAGCAGACAGAGGGTGACGCGATAGGGAAACATGCCCGGCAGCGCCGAGGTGACGGCGGCGACGCCGGCGGCAACGCTCACGGCGACCGTCAGGACGTAATCGATCAGCAGCGCGGCCGCGGCCACCAGGCCCGAGAAGACCCCGAGGTTGTCCTTGGTGACGATGTACGCGCCCCCGCCTTTCGGGTACGCGCGAATCGTCTGGCGGTACGAGCTGACGACGATGGCGATGAGCAGCGCGATGGCAATGCCGATCGGCAACGAATAGCTCAGCGCGACGGCACTGGCGAGTACCAGAACGAGCAGGATTTCTTCGGTTGCGTAGGCCACGGAGGACAGGGCGTCGGAGGCGAAGGTCGCCAGGGCGGTAGCCTTGCCCAGGCGCTCGTGGCGCTGCTGCGCCGTGGGAAGCGGTGTGCCGACGAAGACGCGCTTCAGGCGGTGCAGACGCACGAAGCCGATGATACCGCGGAGGCCGGCGGGGTCAGCGAAAGCAGAAACCCCGGGGTCCGGTGCGGAGACCGGACCCCGGGGCGTTGAGTCAACGCATGTGTCAGTGAGCTCGGTGGTCGTCGAACCCGTGGGAGCTCTTGATCCGATCCTCGCTGCCGGGAATGTAGAGCTTCTCCAGTTCCTGGAAGTGGGACACGCGAGCCATCACGTGGTGGCTTTCGGTCGGATGGCCGGCCTTCAGCTTCTCGAGCGTCCACTGGGCCTGCTCCTGGTTCTTCACCAGGTCTTCCATGGCATTCCACACGGCGTGCATCCCCGCGTGGGCCGCGTAGAGCGTGATGAAGATGAACTTGTAGCCGAGATCACCCAGCTCGCGGAACAGGAACGGGTTCGCGTCGCTGCTCCAGCGGAACGAGGACGAGTAGTTGAAGGCGAGCGGGAGATTCGGGTGGGTCTGCCGCATGGCCTTGGCGAAGGCGATGGCGGGCTCGCGGCCCGCGTTCGAGAATTCTGACCACACGAGGTCGACACCGAGGTCGGCGTAGGCACGTCCGCGCCAGATGGCTTCCTCGAGGCTGCCGCCGACGGCGCCGAACGCATCCGTCCGCGCGATGACGACGAAGTTCGGGTCGTGCTGGTTTCGCGTGTCGATGGCGGCCCGATATTTCCCGATCGCCTCTTCGCGACTCACGATCGTCTTTCCCGCGATGTGACCGCACCGCTTCGGAAACCGCTGGTCCTCGAGGTGAATCCCGGCGACGCCCGTCTTGATGAATTCCTGGACGGTGCGCATCGTGCTCAGCGCATTGCCGTAGCCGTCATCGGCATCGGCGATGACCGGAATGCTCACCGCGGACTGGACCATCGACGAAATGCGCGTCACCTCGGTCATGGTGAGAAAGCCCATGTCCGGCCACCCGTTGGCCATGGCGACCGAGTAGCCGCTGAGGTAGATCGACTTCATGCCGACCCGCTCGGCGATCTGCGCATCCAGCGGCGAGTACACACCGCCGGTGAACAGGTACTCCTCATCCTTCAGCAGCTGCCGGAACTTCTTCCCCATGCTCTCCATGAGTGGCGCTCCTTGTCAGGCCGCCGCCACCAGCGACGTGGCGCACCAGCGGCAATAGGTCTGGGTCTCGACTTCCAGCGCGCAGCTCCGGCAGCACGCCGTACCGCATTCCTGGCAAGGAGCGGCACTTGCCGCACGTTCCAGGGTCGTCTCGCACTCGCAAGTGTTGGTCATGACTGGCCTCAGTGCAGCTCGAAGGTTCCCGCAGCGCACACGTTCGTCGCGCCCAGCAGGGATCCTGCGCAGCTACGGCAATACGTCACGGATTCGAGAGGAACGGCACATGCCGAGCAGCAAGGCGCTCCGCACTCCAGGCATCCCAGAGTCGGTCGCGCTTGGGAGCGTTCGGTACCGCAGCTACAATCCCCGCCCATGGCGTCCTCCTAAATGGCGCTCAGACGGGAACTACTTCAAAAGGCGTTCCAGGGGATGCCGCAACTTAAAGTACTGATAATACTGAGGTAAGTATTAAGATGAGACATCTACGACTCAGCAATCTGAGTGCATAGCTGGCGAAATAGTGTTATAGAATCATTAGGTTAGGTCTAAATAGTCAGTGAGACCTAATAGTCTCACTGATGAGACTTTACTGTCTCAGATCGAAACTCCGCAGCGGATATGCGGTGCTTGAGCAGGAGCCGGTGAAAGTTCCGCCGCGTGATTCGAGCTTTCTTGGCCGCCGCCGAAATGTTGCCGCGACTCTCCCGAAGGAAGCGCAGGACAGCTTGACGCTCGAACTCGCGGACGAGCCGTTCCTTCCCCGCAAGCAGGCCATCGTCGGAGGGACCCGTGAAGCCGCGGGATTCCTGCAGGTGAAGGGGGAGATGCTCGGGCTCGATCGACCGATCACGGGTGAGAACAACCGCTCGCTCGATGATGTTCTCGAGCTCGCGAAGGTTCCCTGGCCAGGGATATCGCTTGAGGAGGTCCAGGGCGTCAGTCGAGATCCGCTCCACCTTCTTGTTGACCTTCGCTTCCGCTTTGCGAAGGAAGTGATAGGCCAGGACCGGCAGGTCCTCCATCCGTTCGCGAAGCCCAGGAAGGGTGATCGTGAACGCATTGAACCGATAGAAGAGGTCCTCTCGGAATTCCGTGCGTTGCATCGCGGTCTCCAGATCCCGGTTCGTTGCGGCGATGACGCGAACGCGCACACGCCGCGTCGCGACGTCGCCGACCGGCTTGATCTCGCCGGCCTGGAGCACGCGGAGGAGCTTGCCCTGCATCTCCAGCGGCATATCACCGATTTCGTCGAGGAAGATCGTGCCGCCGTCCGCCTTCTCGAACAGGCCGACCTTGTCCGCGATGGCTCCGGTGAATGCTCCTCGCCGATGGCCGAACAATTCGGATTCCATCAGCGAGGGCGTCAGCGCCGTGCAATTGACGGTCAGGAGTGGCTTGTCGCGAAGGGGCGAGTACTTGTGGATGGCCCGAGCCACCAACTCCTTCCCGGTTCCGGACTCGCCGCGCACTAAAACGGTCGTCGGCGCCGGCGCGACCCGCGCCACCAGCTCGGCAATTTCTCGCATCTTGGGGTTCTGGCCGATGATGAAGTCACCTTCCTGGGCCTGCAGCTCGCGCACCACCAGCGAATAGCGGTCTTCCAGTTCCTCGGTGCGTTTCCGTTCGGCCAGCAGATCCCACACGAAGCGCGCGCTGAGACCGCCCATGACCTCGGCGCCCGCCGGTTTCGACCGCAAGATCGTCTGGTGCACTTCGGGGCTGCCGGTGACGTCGATGATGAGGTCGGTCCGCGGATCGGTCACGAACTCTCGCAAGTCCGTGGTGACCGGGATGTTGAAGCGGCGGGCGAACTCGATGCCGGGCGCCCACGGATTGACATCGGCTACGCCCAGGATGGACACGGTGGCGTCGCCGACGAACATCTCGAGCAGGGCTCGCCCGCCCTTGCCCGCACCGATGATGACCACTTTCGTCACACATCAGACAATATCATCGGCGACGGGCGCGAGGCCCGTCCCCCGCTCAGAAGGCGGGCTGGGGCTGGCGGTGGAACTCCGCCACGTTCTCGAAGCGCGCGTATTGCGGCAGGAACACGACCTTGATGGTGCCGACCGGTCCGTTCCGCTGCTTCCCGATGATGACCTCGGTGATGTTCGCCTCGTCCGGCGGCAGATCCTCCTTGTATGCTGACTGCCGGTAGAGAAAGAGGATCAGGTCGGCATCCTGCTCGAGCGCACCCGACTCGCGAAGGTCGCTGAGCTGAGGCCGGAAATCGCGGGTGGCCCGCGACTCCACGGCCCGCGAGAGCTGGGACAGCGCGACGACGGGCACACGAAGCTCCTTGGCCAGCGCCTTGAGTGACCGGGAGATCTCGGAGATTTCCTGCTGACGGCTCTCCATCGACGCCCGCCCGCGCATGAGTTGCAGGTAGTCGATGACGAGAAGGTCGAGGCCGTGCTCGGCCTTCATCCGGCGCGCCTTGGCGCGGGCCTCCAGGACGGTCAACCCTGGAGAGTCGTCGATGAAGATCGCGGCTTCACTGAGCCGGCCCGCCGCCGCCGTGAGGCGATGCCAGTCGGAAGCGCTGAGACGACCGGTCCGCACCGCCTGCGAGTCGACTTTCGCCTCGGAACACAGCATGCGCTGCACGAGCTGAGGGGCCGACATTTCCAGACTGAGCACGAGCACCTTGCCGTGAAGCGCCACGCCGACGTGCTGCGCGATGTTCAAGGCGAAGGCGGTCTTCCCCATGCTAGGTCGACCGGCGATGATCACGAAGTCGGCCGGCTGCAGACCCGACGTCTCCAGATCGAGCTTCTCGAAGCCCGTCGCCACGCCGGTGACGTGCTCTTTCCGCTCGTAGAGCCGCTCGATGTACTCGAACGTGTTCTTGAGAATCTTGCCCACCGGCAGGGCGCTGCCTTCGAGCCGGCGCTCGGCGAGCCCGAAGATCTTCCGCTCGGCGTCGTCGACGAGGGTTTGCACATCCTCCTTGGCCTCGAAGGCCTGACCGATGATCTGCGTCGAGGTCTGGATGAGCTCGCGCAGGACGGCCATGTCACGCACGATGCCGGCGTAGGCCGAGAGATGGGCGGCGATCGACGCGTGCTCGACGAGAAGCGCCAGCGCCCCCGGACCGCCGACGGATTCCAGCGTGCCGTCACGGCGGAGGTTCTCGCTCAACGTGATGAGATCGACGGGCTCGCTGCGGTCGAAGAGTCCTTGCATCGTCTCGTAGATCGTCCGGTGTGCGTCGGTATAGAAATCGGAGGACCGCAGCAACTCGATGACACGTGGAAGAGTCTCCCGGCCCTCGAGCAGGACGGCACCGAGGACGGCACGTTCCGCGTCGAGGTTGTGCGGTGGGATTCGCGCGGGGAGATCCAACGGACTCATGCGAGCGTGGTGTCCCCGATGCGAAGCATGCGGTTCGCATCATCGGCGGGACGGCGGCAACCGGTCAACAGAATTGTGAAAAAATCAGTCTGCGGTGGACAACGATGTGGGTATCACGTGCACATCGAGTGGAAATCGCGTGGACAAGACGAGCAATCCTCGTGGGTCGCGGCCCACGAGGACCTCGGATTGCGCGGGACGCTACTCGCGAAGGACGTTGACGCGAAGCTGCGCGGTGACCTCCGGGTGCAGGCGAATCGGAACGCTCGTCTCACCCAGCGTCTTGATCGGCTCGTCGAGCTGCACCCGACGGCGCTCGATCTTCACGCCCTGCCGCCCGAGGAAGTCGACGAGATCCTGCGCCGTGACCGATCCGAAGAGTTTGCCCTCTTCGGACGCCTGGCGCTTCTCCTCGTACATCGTTTCCTCGATGCGCTGCCGTAACGTATCGGCCTCGCCCTTGATGCGACCCGCTTTGGCGTCCTGCTGTTTCTTGATGTGCTCGAGGTTCTGCAGATTGCCGGCGGTGGCCGAGAGGGCGAGCTTCTTAGGGATGAGGAAGTTGCGAGCGTAGCCGTCCGAGACGTCACGAACCTCACCTCGGCGGCCCACCTTGGCGACGTCGTCCAGAAGAATGATCTTCATCGAGGCTCCGGTCTCAGTCCGTTGACACGTACGGGACCAAGGCCACCGTCCGCGCACGTTTGATGGCGTGCGTCAGTTGGCGCTGATGGCGCGCGCAGCTCCCCGAGATGCGCCGGGGAATGATCTTCCCACGCTCGGTGACGAAGTTCCGAAGCCGACGGACATCCTTGTAATCGACGAGATCGACCTTGTCCGCGCAGAATTTGCAGACCTTCCGCCGGCCGAACCGGCGGCGCTTGACAGGCTTCTGAGGCGTGGGAATGGCTGACTCCTCCTTGAACGACTAGAAGGGAACGTCGTCGTCGGCCGCTGCCGGCACCTCGTCACCGGCAAACGCGGGCGCCGACGACACGGCCGCGGCGGGCGTCCCTTTGCCGCGGCTCATGAACTGGACACGCTCGGCGACGACCTCGGTCACCGTCCGCTTCTGGCCGTCCTTGCCTTCCCAGTCCCGCGTCTGCAGACGACCTTCGACGAAGACCTGGCTGCCCTTGTCGAGATACTCGCCGCACGATTCCGCTTGCTTGCTCCACACGACGACCGTGAGAAACGTCGCTTCCTCACGCTTCTCACCGCCCTGGGTGGTGTAGTTGCGGTTCACGGCCAGGCGCAAGTCGGCGACGGCAGTGCCGCTCGGGGTGTAACGAAGCTCCGGGGGCCGGGTCAGATTACCGATCAGCAGGACTTTGTTGAGGCTCGCCATCAACCGACCTCCTCGAGCACCTCCGGTTGCGGTTTGCTTGGCCGAGCTTTCTTGCGGATGGGCACCCGCGTGGAGAGGAAGCGCAGCACGGTCTCGTTGAGACGAAGCTGGCGCTCGAACTCCTTGATCATCGACGGCTCGGCGGACACTTCGAGGACCGCGTACGTGCCCTCACGCTGCTTGCGGATGTCGTACGCGAGCCGGCGCTTGCCCCAGTTCTCGACTTTGGTGACGTCGGCGCCGAGGCCCTTGAGCTGCTCTCCTACCTGCGTGAGCAACGCCGCGACTTCTTCATCGGTGGGCCGAGGATCGGCGATGACGAGAATTTCGTAAGGCCGCAAATGCTCACCCCCTTCTGAAAGCGCCTTAGGCTATCAAACTACGCTAAGAGCGGCAAGGTCAATGCCGTGAAAATGATACGGCCCGGGTCGATTTCCCGACCCGGGCCGTCGCCCGCGCATCGCGCGGACTCCAACGGTCTAGTACATGTCACCGTGAGGCATCGCGGGAGCCGCCGGCTTGGCGTCCTCCGGGATGTCGGTAATCAGCGCCTCGGTGGTGAGCAGCAGCGCGGCGATCGACGACGCGTTCTGCAGCGCCACCCGTTCCACCTTGGTTGGATCGATGATCCCGGCCTGCATCATGTCGACCGGCTGCATCGTTTCCGCATCGAACCCGCGGGTGGGAACGTTTTCCGCCTTCACCTTCTCCACGACCACGCTGCCCTCGAGGCCGGCGTTCTCGACGATCTGACGGATCGGCTCTTCGAGCGCCCGCCGGACGATCTGGGCCCCCGTCTTCTCGTCACCCTCCAGCTTCAGCGAGTCGATGGCCCGGGCCGCCCGCAACAGCGCGACACCGCCACCGGGGACGATGCCTTCCTCCACAGCAGCTCGCGTCGCATTCAGAGAGTCCTCGACGCGCGCCTTCTTCTCCTTCATGGCCGTCTCGGTGGCGGCCCCGACCTTGACGACGGCCACACCGCCAGCCAGCTTGGCCAGCCGCTCCTGCAGCTTCTCGCGGTCGTAGTCGCTGGTGGTCTCGTCGATCTGGGCACGAATCTGCTTGATCCGGCCTTCGATGGCCGACTGCTTGCCGTTGCCCTCGACGATCGTCGTGTTGTCCTTGTCGACGACGACCTTCTTGGTCCGGCCGAGGTCGTCGAGCTTGATGTTCTCGAGCTTGATGCCGAGGTCCTCGGTAATGGCCTTACCGCCGGTCAGAATCGCGATGTCTTCCAGCATGGCCTTGCGGCGGTCGCCGAAGCCGGGAGCCTTGACCGCGCAGGTGTGCAGCGTGCCGCGCAGCTTGTTCACGACGAGCGTGGCCAGCGCCTCACCCTCGACGTCCTCGGCGATGATGAGCAGCGGACGGCCCGCCCGCGCGACTTGCTCGAGCAGGGGCAGCATGTCCTTCATCACGCTGATCTTCTTCTCGTGAATCAGGATCAGCGCGTCCTCGAGCACGACTTCCATCCGCTCGGGGTCGGTCACGAAGTACGGCGACAGGTAGCCGCGATCGAACCGCATGCCCTCGACGACGTCGAGCACGGTGTCGGCCGACTTCGACTCCTCGACCGTGATAACGCCGTCCTTACCAACCTTCTCCATAGCCTCGGCGATGAGGTCACCGATGGTCTTGTCGTTGTTGGCGGCGATCGTCGCGACCTGGGCGATTTCCTTCTTGTCCTTCGTCGACTTCGAGAGCTTCTTGAGATCCTCGACCACCGCGTTGACGGCGATCTCGATACCACGCTTGAGGCCCATCGGATTGGCGCCGGCGGTCACGTTGCGCAGGCCCTCGCGGAAGATCGCCTGGGCCAGCACGGTGGCGGTGGTGGTCCCGTCTCCGGCGATGTCCGACGTCTTGGACGCTACTTCCTTCAGCATCTGGGCGCCCATGTCCTCATAGGGGTCCTTCAGCTCGATCTCCTTGGCGACGGTGACGCCGTCCTTGGTGATCGTGGGGCTGCCGAACTTCTTGTCGATCACTACGTTGCGGCCCTTGGGGCCGAGCGTGGCCTTCACGGCCTCGGCCAGGATGTTGACGCCCTTGAGCAGGGACGCCCGGGCCTCCTCGTCGAATTTGAGCTGCTTCGGCATCTGTGGCTTCCCTCCTGGGAAAGAGTGATTACTCGAGAATCGCCAGAACGTCCTCCTCGCGGAGGATGAGATATTCCTTCTCGTCGATCTTCACCTCGGAGCCCGAGTACTTGCCGAACAGGATGCGATCACCGGATTTCACGTCGAGCGGGATCTTCTTCCCGTCCTCCGTCACCTTGCCGTTACCGGCGGCGACGACCTTGCCTTCCTGCGGCTTCTCCTTGGCGGTGTCCGGGATGATGATCCCACCCCGTACTTGCTCCTTCTCCTCGACGCGCTCCACGAGGATGCGGTCGTGCAACGGGCGAATCTTCATAAACGGCTGGCCTCCTTTATCCGTGGTAGAGGGTCTAGAGGGCTTGGTCGCGGCAGTTCGTTTGGCCATCCTTAGCCTCGGAAGTCTGTTAGCACTCGTGAAAAGCGAGTGCTAACATACCCGCGCGTCAGGGCCAGGTCAAGAGAAAAATCGGGGGCCGGAAATGGCGGAAAGCGTCTTCATTTCAAACGTTTTGCCGGCGGAGGCTCGATCACTGATTCCTCGTGAATGGACCGTGGACTACAACGAAACAGACATCCCGCTGTCGAAGGCTGAGTTGATCAGGAGGCTTCAAGGCAAGGAAGCGTTGGTCTGCCACATCATCAGCGCCATCGACGAGGAAGTCTTCGCCGCCTGCCCCGACCTCAAGGTCGTGGCGAACGTGGCCGTCGGGTTCAACAACGTCGACGTCGCGGCTGCGACCCGACACGGCGTGATCGTGACGAACACGCCCGACGTCCTCACGGAGACCACGGCTGATTTCGCCTGGGCGCTGCTCATGGCGGCCGCCCGACGGGTCGTCGAGGCCGACCGCTACGCGCGGGCAGGCGAGTGGAAGGCGTGGAAGTGGGATCTCCTGTGGGGGGCTGACATCCACGGCAAGACCCTGGGCGTGATCGGCTTCGGGCGGATCGGGCGGGCCGTCGCGCGACGGGCCGGCGGTTTCAACATGCGCATCCTCTATCACGACGCCCTGCGCGCCGACGCCGCTGCCGAGCGCGAGCTCAATGCGACGTTCGTGGCGAAGGATCGACTGCTGGCCGATGCTGACTTCGTGACCGTCCACACCAACTTGACGATGGAAACGCGTCACCTGATCGACGAAGCGGCGCTGAAGCGGATGAAGAAGACGGCCGTGCTCGTCAACGCGGCCCGTGGCCCGATCGTCGACGAAGCGGCCCTGGTGCGGGCCCTGCGGGAAGGCTGGATCGCCGGCGCCGGTCTGGACGTCTTCGAGGACGAGCCGACGATCCATCCGGGCCTGCTGCCTTTACCGAACGTCGTCCTGGCGCCCCACATCGCCAGCGCCTCCCGCGACACCCGGACGGGCATGGCGATTCTCGCCGTGCGCAACTGCGTCGCGGTGCTCGAGGGAAAACCGGCGATTACGCCGGTGCGGTAACGGCTCGCCGGGTTCGGCGCTCGAGTCGGGAGAGGCGATAGACGAGCACGTCGAGCGCGCGGACGGGCGCCTTCGACGCTTGGGCGAGGGCGAGGGCGTCCTGGACGATCCCCAGCGCGGTGCCGAAGTCGCGCCGTCGATGCTCGTGGTATTTGGCCAGCTCCTCCCACGGCGTCACGTCGAAGACACGGGCTGCCGACGCCTCCTGCCACAGCGCGCACGCCTCGTTCCAGCGGGCCTGGCGCTTCTGCCACCGCGCGAGCCGGAGGCGAACCCGGTGGCCCTCGTCGCCAGCGAGCCCGGCCGAGAGCGCTCGCTCGTAGTACACCGCAGCCCGCCCCGGATCGCAGCGCTCCCAGAGGCGGCCGACCCCGGCCAGTTCGCCGGCGGCAAGGTCGGCATCGTCGGTGAGGGCACGAGCGAACCATCCCAGCAGCGTGGCCAACGACAGCACGTCATCCCGGTTGTGCTCGAAGACCCGGGCCAGGGGCGCGGCGCGCCGATAGCGGAGGAAATCGAAGTAGAGCGCAGGGATGAGGTAGCCGGGGACATCGTTCTCACGGACGAGACCGAGGACCTCTCGCTCCAGCGTCGGTAGCCGGCAGTCATCGAAGTGGGCCGACCACATCCGCCGTGCGGGCCTCAACAAATCGACGTGAGCGAGCGTCGCCGGCCATCGACGACGCGCGAGAACGAAGCGCGTCTCGAGGAGAGGCAGGTCGAAGCCGCCGCCGTTGAAGGTCACGAGGCCACTGGCCCGGTCGAGCAGGGGATCGAGAGCGGCCAGCAGCGCCGATTCCTCGTCGAAATCCCGCATGAAATGTTGAACGAGCACGAATCGTTCGTTCTCGAGGAAGGCCGCTCCGACCAGGAAGGCGTACGTGCCGGTGCCGCCTGCCAACCCGGTCGTCTCGGTGTCGAGGAAGAGGAGCCCGCGCGGGTCGGACGGCGCTCCCAGAGGCGCGAGCAACTCGAGCGCCGGCACCGCGACGTCGAGCGCATCACCCAGGGCGAGCCGGCCGTGGCGATGCGAGAGCGGATATTCGCGTCGGACGACGACGAGCGGGCCGCCGCCGGTGTCCACGACTTCTCCGCCGACGAGGCGCTCGATCGGTTCGGGGACGGGCCGTGTGGCCCGCACGTTCTCGATGCGCCGGATGACCCGGCGAAGCTCTTCGAGCGTGCGGGAGCGGCCGTTCAGATCAGCGGGTGAGCTCACGGAGGAGGGCAGCGGCGGTGGCCTTGGCTCGTCGGCCCACCTCGTTCACGGGTCCCACGCACGAGGGGCATCCGAAGCGGCACGGGCAGGCCCCGAGCGTGTCCCGGCCGCGCTCGAACAGCAGCGGGAGGACATCGAAGACCCGCTCGGCGAGACCGATGCCACCCGCGTGGCTGTCGTAGAGATAGATCGTCGGGTTGAAGCGCTCGGCCTCGAGCAAGCGCCGGCGCGCCGACTCGCGGGTCACCACGGCGCCCGGCTGGGCCGGCGTGGTGTCGCCCAGCCAGGAGCCGAGGTCGCGGATGTCGCAGAGCAGGAAGATGGGCGCGAGATGATGCAGGAGGTATCCGACGGCGCGAAGACCATCGATCAGCTCCTCACGTGAGGAGCTGATGCGCGCGAGGGCGTCCGGAGCAATCGTCACCCAGGCGCTCGTCGTCTGCATTTCCTGCTGCGGCAGCTCCACCTCACCCGATCCGACGTTCTCGAGCGTCCCCATCTTGATCTTCTTGAAGCCGACGACTTTCTCCGCCACCAGGACCTCGCCCTGTTCGGCAACGTAGGCGGAATGCTCGCGCTCGGCGAGCCGGCGCAGGATCCAGACGCCCTTGGCGCTGATGGCGTCGGTGAAATAATCGACGGTCACCCGTTTGACGTACGCGACCTTTTCCTCGTCCTCGCGGAAGTGAAGCTCCTGAACTTCGTAGGGCACGCTCTCGACCAGGTAGATCGCCTTCGGGTAGATCGTGGCGAAGGCGCTGCTCCAGTCAACCTCGGCGATGATCTGGCGCCGCTTGGTCTGCTTCTCGTCGCGTGCGGTGGTGTCGATCACCAGGAAGTTGTCGGTGGTCACCGTCCGGAGCGAGATGTGGTCGGCCGGATAGGTTTCCGAGGCCCAGTGCCACCGCCCGCCCGCCTGGTGGAGGAGTCCTTCGTCCTCGAGGGCGGCCAGCTCGCGGCGCACGTCGACCTCGCCGAACGTCTCGACGCTCTGGCCGGCGGCGCTCGGCGCGAACGGCAGCTCGAACGCCGCGCACTTCAGGTGGTTGACGAGGATGAACGGGTTGTCGGGGTTGACGCGTGCGTGCTCGGGCGAGGCCCCGAACAGGTACTCCGGATGCGTGACCATGAACTGATCGAGGGGGGCGCTGCTCGCGACAAAGACGGCCGCCGAGGTGCCCGAACGTCGGCCGGCCCGGCCACTCTGCTGCCAGAGGGACGCGATCGTCCCCGGGTAGCCGGCCAACACGGCGACGTCGAGATGTCCGATATCGACGCCGAGCTCGAGGGCGTTCGTGGAAACGACGCCCAGCACCTCGCCGGCGCGGAGCCCTTGCTCCACCGCGCGCCGTCGTGACGGCAGATAGCCACCCCGGTAGCCGCGGACGATGCCGGCATCGCCGGTCTTGTCGGCGACACCGGTCTTGATGGCGGTCAGGAGCACCTCGGTCGACAGCCGACTCTGGGCGAACACGATCGTCGGGATCTTTTCGCGCAGGAACCGTGTCGCCAGCCTGGCCGCTTCGCCGAGGTACGGCGCGCGGATCCCCAGCTCGGGATTGACGACCGGGGGGTTGTAGCAGAGGAAGAGCTTGTCGCCGGTGGGGGCGCCGCTCTCGGCGACCTCCTCCACGCTCTCCCCGATGATCCGCCCGCCCAGCTCACCAGGATTCGCAATCGTGGCCGACGCCATGATGAATTGCGGCGCCGACCCGTAATGACGACAGAGACGGCGCAGACGACGCATGACGTTCGCCACGTGACTGCCGAAGACACCACGATACGCGTGGAGCTCGTCGATGACGACGTAGCGGAGATTCTGGAAGAGCACGGCCCACTTCGTGTGATGCGGCAAGATCCCCGAATGCAGCATGTCGGGGTTGGTCAGGACCAGGTTGGCGCGCGCCCGCACGGCCCGCCGCGCGTCCTGCGGCGTATCCCCATCGTAGGTGAACATGCGGAGCTCGGGCAGGGCCTTGGCGATCGTTTCGAGCTCGGCGAGCTGATCCTGGGCGAGCGCCTTGGTCGGAAAGAGATAGAGCACGCGCGCGTCGGGCTGCCCGAGCAGCGCCTGCAGCACGGGCAGGTTGTAGCAGAGCGTCTTTCCCGACGCCGTCGGCGTCACGACGACGACGTGCTGGCCCTTCTCGATCAAGGCCCATGCCTTGGCCTGGTGTGAGTAGAGCTGACTGATCCCGCGGGCACGGAGCGCCTCCGCGAGCCGAGGATCGACCGACGTCGGGAGCGGGACGAAGATCGGCGGGCGCGCGGGAAGCTGTCGGAGTGCGGTGATGCAGGGCCCGGTCGACGGTGATGTCAAGAGATCATCGAGGATCTCGCCGAGCATCGCCGCCACTCTACCACGCCACCTGTATAGTGTTGCAAGCATGCGCCGCTCGGACTGGGTCCCTCCGATCGTCTGGATGGCCGCGATCCTGGCGCTGTCCACCGACGCGGGCAGTGCCGAGCACACCGGCGGCTTCGTTCTTCCCGCTCTGCGCTTCATCTGGCCGACCGCGACCCTGCCGCTGCTCGAATCCATCCACGCCGTCGTCCGAAAGCTCGCCCACGTGACCGAATACGCCGTGCTCGGCAGCCTCTGGTATCGCGCGTTCGCCGTCGGGCGCCGCCCGCCCAGGATTGCAGTCGCGCTCGCCTTCGGCTTGAGCGTGGCGTGGGCGGGCGTGGACGAGGCCTTTCAGATGCTGGTTCCGTCGCGAACCCCGAGCATCCTCGACGTGGGGATCGATGCCGCCGGCGCCCTGATCGCCTGTATCGGCGCGGTGGACCGGCCTCGGCTCGTGGATGTCATGACCTCCGCGCTCTTGTGGGCGGCGACGGTCGTCGGTAGTGTCGCGCTTGTCCTCAACGCCGTGATCGGTGATGGCTCCGGAGGGCTCTGGGTGACGACGTCGGCGGCAGCGCTGGCGGTCGTCGCGCGACGGCGGGGGACGACCGGCTAGATCTTGAGTCGTGGGTCGAGCGTGTCTCGAAGGCCGTCGCCGAACAGATTGATCCCGAGCACGGCCACCAGGATGGCGAGCCCGGGAAAGGTGGCCAGCCACCACGCGGTCGAC
>Ga0209157_1000105_pt1 | contig 73681 bp, 68 predicted proteins | sample GraSoiAngelo_135_FD_185892 | JGI IMG/M metagenome (GOLD analysis project Ga0209157, IMG submission 185892) | Grasslands soil microbial communities from the Angelo Coastal Reserve, California, USA - 14_0929_05_40cm (SPAdes) (version 2) | ecosystem: Environmental > Terrestrial > Soil > Grasslands ... | reverse complement strand
CTCCTGGTTCACCACGATCCGTAGCGCCTGAAACAGCCGCGCGAACACCGCCGGGCCGGCGCGCGGACCCCGCGCTTCCCGGATCGCGTTTACGAGATCGTCGCTCGTCGCGAACGCCGCGCGGCCACCCCCGCGACGCTTGACGATCACCCGCGCCAGCCGCTGCGCACGCGGCTCGTCCGCCAGCTCCGCGAACGCGGCCGCGAGCCGCTCCGCGGGCCAGGTGTTCAGGATGTCGGCGGCGGTCACACCCCGCCCCGCCGCCATCCGCATGTCGAGCGGCGCCCCCGGCCGAAAGGTAAAGCCCCGCGTGTCGGTATCGAGCTGGTGGGACGACACGCCCAAGTCGAGCAGGATGCGGTCCGGCCGGAACGTCTCGATCGTGCCGAGCACCTTCGCCGAGCCGAACGGCCCGGTGGAGTAGCGGACGCCCGAGTCGCCGAGCCGGGCGCGGGCAGCGGCGATCGCGTCGGGGTCGCGGTCCACGGCGAGCACTTCAGCGCCGAGCTCGCGCAGCAGCGCGGCATGGCCGCCGCCGCCTACGGTGGCGTCCACGGCCCGGCGGCTCCCCTCCGCCCAGGCCCGAACGGCGCGGGCGAGGGCCGGCACATGATAGCTAGACGTCGCCTCTCCCCCCCTCCCCCTCCCCCTCCCCCTCCCCTGACCCCGGGACAAAACGAAAGCCCCGCCTGCCGTGGCAGGCGGGGCCGGATGCGTCGTCCCGCGAGGCGGGTTCAGGCGGGGCTGACGGGGCTCGAACCCGCGACCTCCGGTGTGACAGACCGGCACTCTAACCAGCTGAGCTACAGCCCCCTGCGACGGAGCGCCGCAATATAGGCCAGCGTGAAAGTCAATTCAATGGCTCAGAAATTCCGACACTTGAATTGCTTCTTCACCTGCGGCATGATCGCCTCGAACTTGCCGAGGTTCTGCAGCGTGGTATTGACGAACCCGGGCGAGATCGATGCGCCGAGGACCAGGGCGTCCTTGGTGCGCGCGATCCGATCGTTGATCGCCTTCGCGTCCGCGCAGCTCTTGGATTTCACCATCTCCGAGTACGGGCCGCTCAGGGAGTACGTCGATGACAAGCCGTACCAGAAACTCGCCTGCACCCGAACCTGCTTGCGCGGTCCCACCGTGTCCGCCGGTGTCCGGGGCGCGACGACCTGCAGCAGCTGATCGAGCCAGGGGTAGGCGCGATCGTAGGCACCGACCTGCGCGATCTTCGATCCCGCCTGCAGCATGATGAGCGCGGCGTTGAAGCGCACCGTCGAGTCGCTCGACGTGAGCGCGTGGTCGACGTAGCTCTTCGCCGAGTCGACCCGATCCGCAAAGGCGTTCCTGAACCGATGCGCCGCCGCGGTGTCCGCCTTCAGCTTCCCGGCCTGCGCCGTGTCGTACACCGCCGCGTCCACGATCGCCTTGGCGACGAGCAGCGTGCTCCCCATGTCGTTCGAGTCGAGGGCGAGCGACTGCTTGTACGCCCAAATCGACGAGTCCTTCTGGCCCTTCATGTCGAACGTCGCGCCGAGCGTCTTCCAGAACGCGGCCGTCTTGGGGAACCGTTTGACCGCGGCGTGCCCGAAGAAGAGGAGCTGCTGCGTGTCGGAGACCTGCTGGGCGGCGCCGATCGCGGCCTTCACGAGGCCCGAGTCGGCGAGCTTGGTCGAGTCCCGCTGGACCTGCGTCACGAAGCCGTCGAGCGCGCAGCGCCACAGCTCGCCCTCGATGCAGAGCCGCTGCTTGAACTCGATCAGTCGCTCCTCGCTCGGATTCCGGGCCAGCCCGTCGTCGAGGATCGAGACGGCGCGCTGATACTGCCTCTGCTGGCGCAGCAGCTCCGCGACGCCGAGCCGCAGCTGCGTGTTCTGCGGCTCCCCGGCGAGCTCGTGGATGACGGCATCGATCGCCTTGAGGGTGTCGCCCTTCTGCTGGTAGGCGCGGAAGATCGTCTCCCACGCCGTGGCGTTGAGCGAGTCGCCCTTGGTGGCCCGCAGCGCGGCGGCGATCATGCTGTCGGCCGGCATGCGCTGCGCCTCGTACACCGTGGCGACGCACAGGTGCGCCGCCGTGAGGTTGGGCTCGATCGCGAGCGCCTTCCGGGCCGCGTCGAGCGCCTTCGAGAACTGGCTCTTCTGACGCTGGTCGTTGCAGTTGCGCGCCTCTTCCGCCGCCCGGACGATCGTGGCCAGACGCTGCCCGATCGCGTCGCCCAAGGACGCCGCGGTCCCCGGATTGGCGCTCGTCACCGTGACCAGGGCGGCGAGGCCCGACGAGCCGATGTCGCGCACCCGGATGCGGGCGACCAGCGTGGCGCCGTTGTGCTCGAACGTCCCGGTGGTATACGCGTTGACCGTGAGGAACTTCGCGAGCAGGTTCGCCTGCGACTCGTCGAGCAGCACGTCGCACGCGAAATCCGACGCCTTGAGCGCCTCGCACAGCTTCTGCTTGGGCACGACCATCACCTTGTACCGCACCAGCTGCGCGAGCTTCTCGCGCGCCAGATCCATCACCGCGACGCTCGTCACCGAATCGGTCGGCGTCTTGGCCGCGAGCGGCACCAACAACAGCTTCTCCGTCGGCTGTTGCACCGCGAGCTGCGCCGGCGCCGCCGCGGCGGCGGCGACCGTCAATCCGGCCACGAATCGCATGAATCTCACGCGCGCGGTCCTCACGTTGCGGTGTGGTACCCCAGTGGGCGAAGAGGGATTCGAACCCCCGACTTCCTGCGTGTAAGGCAGGCGCTCTGAACCGCTGAGCTATTCGCCCGTCGCACGCCGGGTCCTTTAGAGGGCGAGGCCTACCGGAAAGAAAACGCAGTACCCGAGTGTCAGCAGAATAGGCGCGGCCGTCGTGGACCCCTGGTGCAACAGCACGTACCCGACGACCAGCGACACCGCGGCCGCCGTCAGAAACACCCAGTTCTTCGGTCCGAAATGGAGGCGAGAGCGCGCGAAATGCTGGTCGGGCATCAGGGCAAGAGTTTACCCGGCAATTCCAAGGCCGTCAAGCAGTTGGGTCGTCCGGCGCCGGCACCGTCCACCCCTCGTCCAACAGCGCCTTGCGCTCCCGATCACGTCGCCGCCGCCGCCACACCAGCCACGCCAGCGCCGTCCCCACCACCGCCCAGAACGCCCCCGCCGCCTCCGCCCACCCGAGCCAGCCGTAGTGCGCCGCCACGTCGCGCTGCCACCGCCCCTCGAAATCGCCCTCGGTCATGTGGTACGTCCCGCGCAGGGCGGCGTCGAACGTCGGCGCTCGCGCGAGCGCATCGATGAGACGGGTGAGTCCCTGTGCCCCGCCCCCGCCCCAGCGGTCCAGCAGCGACACGGCGGTCGTGGCGAGCCCGTACGCCGCCGCGGCGTTCGCCGCATCCGACCGCAGCGCGTGATCGACCTCGTCCAAGTTCATGTGCACGCCGCGCGCCACCTGCCAGTCGAGCCGCAATGCGTCGAGCCGGTCCCATTCGCCCGCGGCCACCGCCGCGTACCCTTCCTCGAACCACAGCGGCAGCGGCCGGCCGACCCGCCAGCGCAGGGCGAGATGAGCGAGCTCGTGCCTGAGGGCGACGGACAGTCGGACCGACGGACGGTCGGACAGCAAGACGATCGCGCCGCGGTCGGGGAACGCGGCGCCCTCGCTCCACGATGGCAGGCGGCCGCGGGTGAGCGAGTCGAACCGCGCGCGGTTGGACGCGAGGAGCAGGCGGATCGGCCGGTCCGGGAGCGGGCCCACGCCGGGGAACGGCGGCGAGCGGTCTGCCGCCTCGGCGAGCGCCACGGCGAGGTCGGCTTGCGGCGGCCACGCCACCGCCGTCACCCGGCCCACGGTCACCGCCGCGGGCACCGGGGGGGGCGCCTGCGCCGCCAGCCAGAGGAGGACTAGGTGCGCGGCGGCTCCTGTCCCTGAAGGGCGAGCGCGAGCGTCTCCTGACACTTCTTGCCCCAGGGGTTGAACTTGTTGGCCTTGAAGCCCTCCTCCCACGTCGTCTTGGCCTGCGCCGGGTCGCCGGCGAACCAGTAGGCCCGGCCCAGCTCGTAGTAGGCCTCGATGAGGTTGGGCCCGAGCTTGAGCGTCTTCTGGAAGAAGGTCTGCGCGTCCTCGTACATCTCGCGCTGCAGGTACACGAGCCCGAGGTAGAAGTGAGCGTACAGGGTGGCCTTCTTGTCGTTGTCCAGGCGGATCGCCTTCGAGAGATGCTCGATGGCCTCGCCGAAGATCTTCTTCTTCAGGCAGATGTACCCGACGTTGATGCGGGCGAGGGAGTTCGCCGGCTCCTTCATCAGGACCTTCTGGAAGGTCGCGAGCGCGTCGTCGTAGTCTTCGTGCAGCATCTGGGCCCAGCCGAGCAGCGACTCCGCCTGCGTCTCCCCGGGGGAAAGCTGCAGCGCCCGCGACAACGCCTGGATCGCGCCGGTATAGTCGCCGAGCGAGATGAGGCTCCATCCCTTTTCGATGAACGTGGACGCGCCGATGTGGTCGGCGTGCACGGCGGGCCGCACCCCGCTGAACTCGGGCGCGGAGGCCTCCGCCGTGGACGTGCCGACCTGCTTGTAGCGGTCCACCAGCTTGCGCACGTCGTCCTTGAGCGCCGTGAGCTCGCCGATCAGCGCATCCACCTGCTTGAAGTAGGCGATGATCTGGCGCTTCACCGCCTCGCGCTCCGCGCCCGCGGTCACCTGGTCGAGCTGCCGCACGATCTGGTCGTACTCGCGCCGTAGGGCCGGGAGGGGGGAATCCACCATCAGGCCTGCGCCTTCTCCTGGACCGCGGTCTCGAGCGCCAGCTTCTCCTGGGAGGAGAGCAGCCGCGAGGTGTTGAGGACGATGATCGTGCGGCCGTTCTTCACGACGAGCCCCGTGATGTAGTCGGCGGCGAGCCCCTTGACGAGGCCGGGCGGCGCGGTGACCTCGGTGGCGGCGAGCTGCAGGACCTCGGTGACGGCGTCGACCACGATGCCGATGTTGCCGCCGTCCCACTCGAGGATCACGGTGCGCGTCTCCTCGCGGTGCGGCGCCGCCACGCCGAGCCGCTTGCGCAGGTCGATGAGCGGCACCGCGGTGCCCTGGTACTGCAGCACGCCCTCGAGGAAGTCGGGGGCCTTGGGGAGCGGCGCCGGCGCCTCGTAGCGGAGGATCCGCTCCACCTGGAAGATGTTGAACGCGAAGTCCTGACCGGCCACCTTGAAGGTGACGAGCTGGACGTCGTCGCCTGTGGTCATCCGATGCGGTCTCCCAGCGCCTCGAGATCGAGGATCGGCACGAGCACGCCGCGGCGCCGCGCTACCGCGCTGGCCCAGCGCAGCGACTCCCCCTGCGGCACGGGCAGCGCCGCCTCGCGCACAACGTCGTCGGCATCGTCCACCTCGAACGCCACGTGGCGGATGCCTTCGCCGGCGCCGATCTCCACCAGCACCGCCGCACGCCCCCGCCCCGCCGGTGCCGGCCGCTCGCCCATCAGCGCGCCCAGGTGGACGAGCGGCACCAACCGCCCGCGCAGCGGCGTGAGCCCCCGCATCGCGGGGAGGGCGCGCGGCACGTCGAGCACGTCGCCCAGGTCGCCCACCTCGACCACGCGGGCGAGCGGCAGGCCGTACGCCTTGCCGTCGACGCGGACCAACAGATAGCCCCGACTCATTGCGCGATCGCTCCCCGCGCCGCGAGCTCGCTCACGATCCGGTCGGCGATCTGTCCCAGGGGCAACACCGCGTCCGCACCCCCGAGCTGCACCGCCGCCGTCGGCATACCAGCGATCACCGCCGATTCTCGGTCCTGCGCGATGCCACCGCCGCCCGCCGCGCGGATGGCGCGCACGCCGTCCGCCCCGTCCCGGCCCATCCCCGTGAGCACGACGCCCACGCTGCGCGGCCCGAACACCTGCGCCACCGAGCGGAACAGGGGATCGGCCGCGGGGCGCACTCCCCAGATGGGGGCCTCCTGGTCGAGCGCGATCGCGGGGCCGTCGGGCGCGGGGACCACCCGCATATGATAATCGCCTGGGGCCACGTATGCCGTGTCGGCGACGAGCGGCGCGCCGTGGTCGGCCTCGACCACGTGCAGCGCGCTCATCGAATCGAGGCGCTCGGCGAGGGATCGGGTGAAGTCGGGCGGCATGTGCTGCACGATGAGCACGGCGGCGCGCCGGCCCACGGGGAGGCGCGGGATCACCTCCGCGAGCGCGCGCGGGCCGCCGGTCGACGCGGCGATGGCGACGGCGAACCGCGCGCGGGGCCGCAGCCCGACCTCGGGGCCACGGGGGGCGTGGGTGGGCGGCCGCGCCATCACCGGCACGCGCGACACGTCGGCCGCCAGGGCGCGGCGCACCGCGGCGCGGAGCGCGGGCGCCATCCGCAGCAGCGCCGCGCGGTTCGCCTCGTCGGGCTTGGCGACGATCTCCACGGCGCCCAGCTCGAGGGCGCGGATCGCCGCCCCGGTGCCCGGGCCCGCATGCGCGCTCACCACGACGATCGGCCGCGGCGCCTCCGACATGATGTAGCCGATTGCGCCCAGGCCGTCGAGCTCCGGCATCTCGAGATCCATCGTCACGGCGTCGGGGTCGTGCTGATGCACCTTGCGCACGGCGTCGAGCCCGTCCCGCGCGGTGGCCACGACGCGAAATTCCCCGTCCCCGCCCGTCCCGCCCAGCACGTCGCTCAGGACGCGGCGCAACAGCGCGCTGTCGTCCACGACCAGGACGCTGGGGCGGCGGTCAGATGACGATGGCATCGGCGCCTACCGCCCGGATCTCGACGCGTCCGTCGGCCACGTGGAACCGCACCGACCGCCCCGCCCCCCCGCCCACCGCCTCGCGCGTCACGGGGATCCCCGCCTGCCGCAGAGCCTCGCGCGCCGCCACGATGTTGCGCTCGCCCATCTGAATCGTGCCCGGCGTCATGAGCTGCGCGAACATACTGGCGCCCCCGGCGAGCTTGGCGACGAGGCGCCGGGGCTCGACACCCAGAGTCGTGAGTCGCTCGACGAGGAGCGGGACTGCCGTCTCGGGGAACCTGGCCGGATTGGTCGTGTCGCGTGCGAGGCTCCGGGACGGCAGGAGGATGTGGGCCATCGCCCCCGCGCACGCCTGCGGGTCGTGCAGCATGATGGCCACACACGAGCCGAGGCCGAGCGTCACGATGATCGCGTCACCCCGCTCGGCGGCCCAGTCGGCCACCTGCACGATGCGCTCCTTCACGCCTCCGATCTCCGGTAGATGCGCTCCCGCGGCTCCTCGAGCACCAGCCGGTCGCGCGCCGGGCCGAACAGGGTTTCGACCTTGCCGAGCAGCAGGATGCCGCCCGGGCTGAGCGCGGCCGCGAACTGCGCGAACAGCCGCTCCTGCATCGGGCGGTCGAAGTAGATCACCACGTTGCGGCACACGATGAGGTCGTACGGCGGGTCGGGGGGCGGCTCGGTGGTGAGGTCGTGCTTGGCGACGTGCACGAGGCCCTGCAGCTCCGGGAGCGGCCGGCGGGGCGCCTCGGCCGTGAAGTACCGGCGCACCAGCTCCGCGGGCATCTCGCTGAACGTCGCCTCGGCGAACTCCGCGGCGCGGGTGCGCTCCAGGCTCGCCCGGTCGATGTCGGTCGCATCCACGCGGGCGCGCGCGAGCAGCGCGTCCTGGCCGGTGGCGCGGGCCGCCTCGGCGAGCGCGATCGCGACGGTGTAGGGCTCCTCGCCCGAGGCGCACCCCGCAGACCAGGCGCGCACCCGGCCCTGCCGCTCGCGCCACAACGCCTCGAGGCGCGGCGCGAGCGCGCGCCACGTCTCCACGTTGCGGAAGAACTTGGTGACGTTGATGGTCAGCGCGTCGAGCAGCAGGTCGTACTCGCGCGCGTCCGCGTCGAGCACGCGGCCGTAGTCCGCGAAGGTGTGGACGCCGCGCGCCCGCATCCGCACCCCGATGCGGCGCCGCAGGCAGCGGTCCTTGTACGCGTCGCAGGCGAGGCCGCGCGCCCGCGTGATCTTCTGGGTGAGCGCCCGAAACGCCCGCTCGTCCTGCTCCGCCGTCACGACAGCGCGCTCAACGTATCCAGATTGGCCTTGACGAGCTCGTGCTTGGGATTGATCTCCAGCGCCTTGCGCCACAGCTGAGCCGCCAGGTCGCGGTCGTTCCGCTTGTACGCGATGTTGCCGAGCTTGAAGTAGACGTCGTCCCCGAGGTCGGGCGCGAGCTCGACCGCGCGGCTGTAGGCGTCCCACGCTTCGTCGTAGCGCGACCCGCGGTAGGCGAGATCGCCGAGGTTCTTGGAGAGCTGCGGCAGGGAGGGCTCGCCCTTGCGCGCCGCGCGAATCAGGTCCTCCGCGGCCGCCAGGTCGCCGGCCAGCTCCCGCAGCACGGCGAGGTTGTTCTGCAGCGCGGCGTGGGAGGGGTAGGCCTCCGCCCCCTCGTGGGCCAGCTGCTCGGCGAGCGGGAACTCGCCGGCGCTCGCGGCGACGAGCGCGCGGGCCCAGAACCACGCCGGGGGCGGCACCCGGCCGAACAGCTCCCGGGCGCGGTCCAGCCGCCCCGCCGCGCCGGCGGCGTCGCCGCGCTTCAAGGCCACGACGCCCCAGCCGAGATAGATTTTGGGATCGGTCTTGGCGCGGGCCGCCGCCTCGCCGTACGCCGCCTCCGCCTCGTCGAGTCGCCCCAACTGCTCGTAGGCGAACCCCAGGTTGTGGAACACCGCCGGCCGCCCGCCACCCTTCTCCGCCGCGAGCCGCAGCGCTTCCATCGCCTCGCGCCAGCGCGCCTGGCGCAGCGCCACGAGCCCCATGTAAAAGTGCGCATTGGCCTCGCCGGGCCGCAGTTCGGCCACGCGCCGGAACTCGCGCGCCGCTTCGTCCAGCATGCCGGTCTTGTAGAAGGCGATCCCGAGATTGCGGTGCTCCTCGACGCGCGCGTCGGTGACCTGCGCGTCGACGGCCGACGCGGTGCGGCCCGCGCGGTGCACGAACCCCGCCGTGATCAGCCCGTACAGCGCCTTGCCGATCTCGAACTCGCCGAGCCCCGAGTCTTCGATCACCTGGTTCACGCCGCGCGAGCCGTCGAGCAGGGGCAGGATCCGCTCCTGGGTGTCGGTGAGCTTCCCCTCGCTGATCGCGAGCCGATCCTTGTCCACGACGAAGATCAGGTCGAACGACGGAATCTTTTTCTCGATCAGGCTCCACTCGTCGACGCGCCGCGCCCCCTCGAGCAACAGCGACTCCGGGTTGATCGAGACGAGGAAATCCTGGCGCTCGGGGCGGATGTCCGCCTCGAAGTTGAACGTCCCCTGGGTCCAGGTGAACAGGTAGAACACCGACTCCTCGATCTGCACCCGCATGTAGCGCTCGAGGTCCGCCTGCGTGATCACCCCCATGCCGACCAGGATCTCACCGAGCTTTTTGCCGTGCTCCTTGCTCTGCCGGTGGATGGCCGCGTCGAGATGCTCCGAGGTGATCTTCTCGTGCTTCACGAGGATGTCGCCCAAGCGGTCGCGCCGATTCACGATCGACGCGTAGCAGATGCGGCCCTTGTCGAAGTAGATGTAGCCGAAGTTCGAGCGGTCGGCGATGGAGAGACACCCCGTCTTTTGCCCGAGCGCCAGGAGCTGCAGCACGTCGGGAAGCGAGGCCTCCTTGAGCGAGCCCTTGATGGCCATCAGCGGAACTCCTCGATCACGCGGTCGGTGGGATCCGTCCAATCCCACACCATCTTTTCCCGGCTCTTGATCCCGCCCAGGCTCGAGACGACGAGGCCGCTGGTGCGCAGGCCGGCGCTGCGCCGCGCCTCGCGCGGGGCCTGGCCTTCGAGCACCTCGCGCGCGAGCCCCGCGCTCACGGGCGCGTCCTGCGCGGCGGCGGCGCTCACCACGCGCTGGACCCCGGCGACCAGGCCGCGCACCGAGTCGGCATGCCGGTCGGCGAGGTAGTCGATCAGCGCCGGCTCGGCGTTGATGCCCTGCAGCGTGAGCAGCCGCTCGAGCACGGTCCGCTTCACGTCGCGATCCGGTTCCGTGAGCTCGGCCACGAGCCCGCCTTCGAGCCGCGACGCGATCCGCTCCTCGAGGCCGACGAGCGTGTTGGGCGGCGTCGGCGCGGTGAACACCAGCTGGCGGTCCTGGTCCTGCAGCAGGTTGAAGAGGTTGAAGAGCTCCTCCTGGGTCCGCTCCTTCCCCGCGATCAGATGAATGTCGTCGAGCAGCAGCGCCGTGGCGCGACGGTAGCGGGCCCGCCACCAGTCCACGTGGTTGCCGTCGATCGCCGCGATCAGCTCGTCGATGAACGCCTGGGTCGAGAGGCAGGCCACGACCGCACCCCGCTTCCGCGCCAGCTCGAGCCCGATGGCGTTGAGCAGGTGCGTCTTGCCGAGGCCGCTCTTCCCCACCAGCACGAGCGGGTTGTACTTCTTGCCGGGGTGTTCGAGCACGGCCCGCGCGGCGCTCACCGCGACCTGATTCGAGGGCCCCACCGCGAACGCCACGAGCGGAAAGGCCGCCGACGGCCCGGGCGGCGGCGCCCCGCCCTCGCGCACCCTGGCCGCCGCCTGCTCCGCTTCACCCATGCGCTCCGGATCGCGGAATACGCTGTGGCCCGCGGCCTCGGGATCGAACTGGGCGACTTCGGACTCGAGCGCCTTGAGTCGCTCCACGTCGTGCGCGAACTCGGTGATCGCGGCGTCGACCGCGGCGGGCGCCTCCTGCTTGAGCAGCGCCTCGAGCCGCTGCGTGCGGTAGCCCTCCCCCTCCCAACGCAGCATCGCCTCCGTCACGCGGGCCCGCCACGCCTCGACCGCCTTCCCGACCGTGACGGTGACGTCGGCGAGGAACGCCCCGAATTCGTCGGCCCCCCCCGGCCTCCCCGGCCCCCCGCTCGAGGCAGCAGCGGCGACGGGGGCGGCGGCCGGGCTGAGCCCGAGAATCCGCTTCGCCGTCTCGGGCGTCACCGAGGCCTCGTTCACCGCCTGGAAGGCAACGAGCCGATTGAGCGCACCCATCAGCTCGCGCACGTTGGCGAACTCCGCGCCGGCGACCGTCTCGAGCACGCCCGGGTCGAAGCGCACCCCGCGCTCCTCGGACTTGCGCCGCAGGATCGCCACGCGCGTCTCGTAGTCGGGGACGCCGATGTCCACGACCAGGCCGCCTGAGAGCCGCGAGATGAGTCGCTCGTCGAGATCGGCGATCTGGGGCGGCGGCCGGTCGCTCGTGAGCACGATCTGCCGGCCCGCCGTCTGCAGTGCCTCCGTGAGGCGCAGCAGCTCCGACTGCATCTCCTTGCGGTTCGTGAGGAACTGCACGTCGTCCACGAGCAGCACGTCCACGTTCTGGAAGCGGCGGCGGAACGCGTCGCCCTGTCCCGCCGCGATGGCGGCGTGGAACGCCTCGACCCACTCGTCGAGCGTCAGGTACTCGATGCTCAGCGCCGGCGCCGCCTTCTTCGCCGCATGACCGACGGCCATGAGCAGGTGCGTCTTGCCCAGCCCGGAGCCGCTGTAGATGAACAGCGGGTTGTACGCCGTGCCGGGGTTCTCGGCCACCGTGCGCCCCGCGGTGACGGCGAGGCGGTTCGCCGCCCCCACCACGAACGTATCGAACGAGTACTTGGGATGGAGCGCGGTCGTCATGCGGCGCTGCCCGCCGCGAGCTTCTTCAGCACGAGCTCGGAGATGCCCTTCAGGGTCTCGAACACCCCCTGCCCGTGCAGCGCGTCGGCCGAGAAGCTCGGCACCCCGCGGAAGTTCAGCGCGTCGTCCAGGTCGGCCCCCGAGAGGATCAGCTCCCGCGGCAGGTCCTGCTTGTTGTACTGCATCACGAGCGGCACGGTGCGGATGTCCACGCCGTGCTCGAGCAGATTGCTCTGCAGGTTCTGGAGGCTCTCCAGGTTCTCGTCCAGCTGGCGCGCCTGGCTGTCGGCGACGAACACGACCCCGTCCGCCCCCTGGAGCACGAGCCGCCGGGTGGCGTTGTAGTACACCTGGCCGGGCACGGTGTAGAGCTGAAACCGCGTCGTGAACCCCGAGATCTGCCCGAGGTCGATCGGCAGGAAATCGAAGAACAGCGTCCGGTCGGTCTGGGTGGCGAGGGATACCATGCGCCCGCGGCGCGCGTCGGGCACCCGGCCGTAGATGTAGTGCAGGTTGGTCGTCTTCCCCGATCGCCCCGGCCCGTAATACACGATCTTGCAGGTGATCTCGCGCATCGTGAAGTTGACCAGCGACACGGGCCTACCTCCCGAAGAGCGTGTTCAAGCTGTCCGTCAGGTCACGCTCGAAGTCCGCCGCCAGCACCTGCTTGGGAACGCTGTCCTTGGGGCTCGCCGCCTGCAGATCGGCGGCGAGCTGCTCAAAGAATAACTGCACCAGCCCGAGCGACGAAACGTCGAGGTCGTACACGGCGAGCGTCACGAGCCGGCCCCGACTCGTCGCCACGCCGGCGAGAAAGATCCCGTGTCGCTGGCCCTGGTGGTTCAGGGCCGCGAACGGCGTCTGGCGGAGCTCTCGGGCGATCTGCTCGGTCGACGCCATGATGGCGGCGCCGAGGGCCGCCGCCGACATCACGTCCACCGCGCGCGAGAAGCCGTGCTGCGCCAACACCTGGCCCGCGGACGTCATCACCAGGACCAGGCGCGCGCCGGCTTCCTTCACGAACTTGACCAGCGGCTCCAGGGTCCAGGCTTCGACGGCGCGGGTCGTCATGCGACCACCTCCGCCGCCCGCAGCAGCTCCAGGCGCACGAGGCCTACGTTCACGTCCGGCTCCGCGACCGCCACCACGAGGATCCCCGAAGGCGCCCCGACGACGAGCAGCGCCCCCTGCTCCGCCTGCAGGTGCCAGAAGACGCCCGCGCCCAGCCCCGCGGCCTCCAGGGCGCGCCCCAGTCGGCTCGCGACGCTCCCGGCGAGCGCCGCCACCGCGGCTCCTTTGATCCCCTCCATCAGCTGTTCGGCGACGACGATCCCGTCGTCCGCGGAGACGAGCATCGCGCCGCGCACGCCGCGCACCCGCGTGACCAGGTCCAGCGCCTGCCCGTACCCCGCGGGCGCGGCGCTCACCGCTGCTGCTCCAGCCAGCGGCGCGCCGCGCCGGCGGCGCGCTGCGCGATGACCGCCAGCCGTCCCATGGGGACCGAGCGGTCGCGCACCACCAGCAGCAGCACGTCGCCCGCGAGCGCCGTGAGGTGCACGTGCCCCTGCTTGCCCTCGGCGGCGAGGGCGGTCCACCCACCGAGGGTCAGCAGCTTCGCGGTGCGCGCGGCCTCCTGAGAGACGCCCGCCAGATACGCCGCGACGGCGTCGGTCACGTCGCGTGCCCCCCCCGGGTCCTTGAGGGCGCCGCCCAGCACGCGGCCCGACGCGTCGAGCAGCAGCAACCCCTCGTGGGCACCCTCGAGCCCCGCGAATACCTGTTTCTCCTCGAGCGGCTCGGGCGCGGAGGCGGCGACCGGAGGCGGGGAGGGCGCGAGCGCCTGCTCAGCCGCCGCGGCCTGGCCGCTGCCCCCCCGGGCCAGGGCCAGCGCCTGGGCGATGCCCGGATCGTCCGGGGCGACGCGCTGCGCCGCCTCGAGGTGGACGGCGGCCTGCTGCACGTCTCCTACCTTGAAATAAAGGAACGCGAGCCCCTTCAGCGCCCCCACGTGGTCCGGCGCGATGCGCCGCGCCATGTCCCACTCGTCGAACGCGCGCTCGTAGTCGCGCTTGTCGGCGAGGATGCGGGCATACAGATCGTGCGCGTCCGCGAGGTGGGGGTGGCGCTCCAGTCCGGTCAACGCCACGCGGTGTGCGGCGTCGAGCTGCCGCCGTTGTCGCAGCAGCTCCCCCAGGCGCAGGAACACCAGGCTGTCCGGGTCCTGGGCGAGCTGGGTGGAGAGCGCCTTGACGTCGTCAGCCATGGATGCGAGTCCCGGTGCCGGCGAGGGTCTGCGCCGCCGTCCTGGCGCTTTGCACCGCGTCGCGCTGCGCCAGCTCCGCTTCGGAGCTCCCGGCGAGCCGCTCCCACTGGTCCCACTGCTCCACCGCTTCCGCGAAGCGCCCGGTGGCGACGAGCGCGTAGCCCAGCACGCGATGGGCGCCGACGAGCAGGGGATCGAGCCGCAGCGCGCGGCGCAGCTCCTCGACCGCCTCGGCACCCCGCCCCGCGGCGAGCCCGATCCGGCCGAGCAGCAGGTGGATCGCGGCGTCGTGGGGGTGGGCCCCCGCCGCTTGCTCGGCGGCCGCGCGCGCGCCTTCGAAGTCGCGCCGCGCGAGCGCGTCCTCCGCCTGCGCCACCAGCTCCGCCAGGTCGGCGGCGAGGCTGGAGCGCTCGCGTTTCGCGGTGCCGGGATCCGCCAGCACGACGATGCCCGCGCTGTCGAGCCCGAACAGCGTCTTGGCCACCTCGAACTCCGAGCGGCCCAGCTCGGCCGCGATGGCGCGCACGTCGCGCGCGCCGTCGATCATCGCCAGCATCTCCCACTCGGGCGGCAACAGGTCGAGCTCCCCCTCCCCGCCCTCCTGGGGCGGTGCGAGCATCGGGACGACGCCCAGGTGCGGGATGCGGCTCTCGATGCGCGACCATTCGTCGATGCGCCGCGCGCCCTCCATGAGGAGCGCCTCCGTGGGAATGCGCACGGCGGTCTCGGTGGCGACGTCGCTGAGCGGCCCCTCGGTGAACGAGAAGTAGCCCTCGCGCCAGCTCATCACTTCGAACACCACCTCTTCGATCTGGAAGCGCACCTGGCGTTGCAGCTCGCGCCGCGTGAGGGCGCCGAGCGAGACGAGGATCTCGCCCAGGCGGCGGGAGTCCCCCTGACGCTGCTGCATGTCGCGCGCGCGCTCGAGGTCGGCCTCGGTGATCTTGCCGGTGCGCAGCAACAGCGCGCCCAGCGGGTGCGGGTTGGAGCGGATCTCGGCGAAGATGATCGTCCCGTCCTCGAAATAGATCGTGCCCGCGTTGTGGCGCAGGTCCGAGGTGACGCGTAGCACCCCCGTTTTCCGGCTCAGATCCAGGAGCTGGAACACGTCGTGGATCCCGAGCTCGCGGAGCGGGCCTTCGATCGCCATGGGTCAGGCCGCGTCCGACGCGAAGATGTGCTGCAGGTCGAGCGCGGTGCGCGCGTGCATGCGCGCGCGCTGCGCGAACGGCCCGGCGGGATCGAGCCGCGTCACCTTCTCCCAGGTCTGCACCGCCTCGCCGTAGCGGTGCAGCCGCGCGAGCGCCACCCCCGCCTGGAACAAGGCCTCGACGTGGTCGGGGTCGAACTTGAGCACGCGCCGGAACGCCTCGAGCGCGTGCGCGTCCCGTTTGTCGTCGAGCAGCGCGCGCCCGAGGCACAGCAGCGCCGGTAAGTCGTACGGGTCCTGCTCCAGCATCTCGGCGAGACGGCTGACCGCCTGGCGCAGGCGGCCGGAGCGCCGCAGCAGGTCCGCCAGCGCCAGCGCGGCCTCGTGGAAGGTGGGCAGGACGTCGAGCGCGCGCTCGTAACTCTGCTGTGCCTCGCTCCAGTCTTCCTTTTCCTCGTGCAGCCGCCCCAGGTCGAGCCAGACCTGGACGTAGCCAGGATCCAGCTCCAGCGCCGCCCGGTAGGCGGCGAGCGCCCCGCGCTTGTCGCCGACCTTGTGCGCCACGTCGCCCTGGAGCTTGTGCAGATCAGCCCGCCCCGGCTCGCGCGTCTGCGCCTGGTGCAGCGCGGTGAGCGCCCCCGCCGCGTCGCCGGCCGCGGCGCGCCCGCGCGCCACTGCCACGAGGGCCTCCACGTCTTCGGGGGTGAGCGTGAGGAGCTGCTCCGCCAGGGCGCGCGCCTCCGTGGCGCGCTCGCCGCCCAGGGCGAAGAGCGCCTTCACCTCGCCGAGCAGCGCGTCGGCGCGCTGCGGCTCGAGCGCGCGCGCTTCGCGGTAGCGCTCCAGCGCCTCGCCGTACAGGCCCCGCTTCGCGAAGATGTCGCCCAGGAGCACGGCCGCCTCGGCGCGATTCGCGCCACGCTGCACCGCACGCACCGCCTCCGCCGCGGCCACGTCCATCAGTCCCTTGCTCACGTAGTCACGCGCCAGCGCGAGCGGGTCGTCGGCGGCCGGCTGGGCCACGGCGCGCGGGGGCGCCACCGGCGCGAGCTCCTGGAAGATGTTGTCGAGGAGCCGCTGGTCGAACGCGAAGTCCTCGCCGATCGTTTCGGCCGTCACGTCGGCGGAGATCTCGGGCGCGATGCCGATCGTCGCGCGCTCGTACTGCAGGTCGATCGTGAGCTGAAACTTCTGCGACACGTAGTAGGGGTCGAGCTCGAGGGCGCGCTTCGTGGCGCGGAGCGCCCCGTCGAAGTCGCCCAGGTTCGAGAGGGTGAAGCTCAGGTTGTAGTGCGCCCCCGCGTGCTCGGGGTCGGCCTCGACGGCGCGCGCGAACGCGTTGCGCGCGTCCGGGAAGCGCTTCAGCTCGACCAGCACGAGCCCCACCCCGTTCCACGCAGGCGCCGAGCGCGGCTCAGTGGCGAGCACCTGGCGGTACGCCTCGAGCGAGAGCTGAAAGCGCCGCAGCTGGTACAACAGCAGCGCCAGGTTGAGGCGCGCGGCGCTGAACGTCCCCTGCAGCTGGAGCGCGGTGCGCAACGCCTCGATCGCCCCGTCGGTGTCCCGGGTGTGGGCCTCGACCACCCCCAGGTTGTTCCACGCGAGCGCGTACTTCGGGTCGACCTCCACCGCCTGCTTGTACGACGCGAGCGCGTCGTCCGAGCGGCCGCCCTGGTGCAGCACCACGCCCCGCTCGTTCCACAGCTTGGGCGAGTCGGGGACCTCGCGCAGCAGCGTCTCGTACAGCTCCAGGGCGCTGGGAAAGTCCCGCTTCAGGAGGTGCACCTCGGCCATCGCCTGCAGCGTGAGGCGGCGATCCTCGCCGCGCTCGAGCGCGAGGCGATACTCGCGCAGCGCCTCGTTGTAGTAGCCCTTCTGGCGGAACGCGAGGCCGAGGTTGTAGTGCGCCAGCGCGTTGCCCTCGACCACCTGGGGCTCCGGCATCTGGCGCTGGCGCTGCTCGCGGCTCTTGCGCTCGGCGTTGTAGCGCTCCAGCGAGAGGTTCGTCTGGGCGCGCGCGAGCGGCGGGTTGAGCTGGATCGCGCGCTTCGACGCGGCGCGCGCGTCCTGGTGGCGACCCATATCGCCGAGCACGAACGCCATGAGGTAGTGCGCGTTCGCGTTATCGGGGTTCAGCTCCACGGCCCGCTCCAGGGCGGCGAGCGCCTCGCTGTTCAACCCGCGGCTGTAATAGATCTCGCCGAGATAGAACTGCACCACGCTCGAGTCGGGGTCGAGCTCCACCGCGCGCAGGAACCAGTCGGTGGCCGTCTCGGGCCGGCCGCGGTTCTTCTCGGCGAGGCCGAGCTGGATGATGGCCGCCACGTCGTCCGAGCGGTGCGCGAGCAGCTGCTCGAACTCGGCGGTGGCCAGCTCGTGCGACCCGAGGATCGCATAGGCGCGCCCCAGCTCCCACCGCGCGTCACGGTCGTCGGGGGCGCTGCGCAGCCGCTCGCGCAGCTGCGCCACGCGCCGGTCGTAATAGCCGGTGTCGTGGTAGGCGATCTCCAAGTTGCGCTGCGCGACCTGCATCTTGGGGTCGAGCTCGAGGGCGCGCGTGAACTCCGCGATCGCGTCCTCCACCAGCCCCTTCTGGTAGTAGAGGACGCCGAGGTTGTTGTGGGCCCCGGCGTCCGAGGGGTCGATCCGGCGGGCGAAGGATCGGAGGACGGCGAGGTCGCGTTCCGAGAGCGCCGGCGCCGTCACGGGTCAGGTCAGGCGGATGGCGTCGAAGATGGCCTTGAGAGACGCCAGATCGGGGAGCAGCAGGAAGTGCCCCCGCAGCCCCTCGGCCGAGTCGATGTGGAACTCGGTCTCGACGCAGAACACGAAGTCGCGCTCGTGCCCGAAGTTGAGGTACGTGGTCGTGAGCACCGCCGCGGAGAGGTCCACCACGAGACTCGGCACGGACGGCAGCAGCAGCATCCCCATGAAGTCGGACAGCGCGTTCATGTAGGCGCCGGACAGGATGTTGCCGGCTTCCTTGAGGCACGACTGCTCGAGCGCGTCGAACACGTTCGTCGTGCCGATCGGCCGCCGCAGCAGCATGTCGCACAGCCGCCGCCCCACCGCCTCCGGGAAGAGCAGCAGGGTGCGTCCCGTCAAATCCCCCAGCATGTGCATCAGCACGGCGGCGACGACGTCCTGCGGGTTGCCGAGCAGGTCCGGGACTTCTTCGAGCCGCGCGATGTTGATCTGCGGCACGCTGATCATGATCCTGCGGTTGGTGAGCTGCGACAGCGCCGTCGCGGCGTGGCCGGCGCCGATGTTCGCCACCTCGCGCAGCGCGTCGATCTGGAGCTCTTTCAGGTCCCGGACGTCCTCCATCTCGCCTCCCCCCCTTACAGGAGCCCACCGGCGTCGAGGATCAACGCCGGGATCCCGTCGCCCATGATGGTCGCTCCGCTGAACACCGGGAGCGTGCCCTGGGGCGCGTCGAAGCCCTTCACGACGATCTCGTGCTGCCCAAGCATGCCGTCCACCACGAGCCCCGCGCGCCGCTCCCCCATCTCCAGCACGATGACGGGCGCGCGCAGCGGCGGATCGCCCGCCACGCCGAGCAGCCGCCGCAGGTGCACGAGCGGCACCACCCGGTCGCGCAGCACGATCGCTTCGCGGCCCTCCACCGTAGTCGTGGCCTGGGCGCTGAGCTCCACCGTTTCCGCCACGTACGTGAGCGGCAGCGCGTAGCGCTCCTTGCCGACCCCGGCGATCAGCGCGCGCACGATCGCGAGCGTCACGGGAAGCCGCAGCACGAACACCGTCCCCTTGCCCGGCTCCGACCGGATGTCGATCGAGCCGCCCAGCGCGCGGACGCGCGTCGCCGCCACGTCAATCCCCACTCCTCGGCCCGAGACGCTCGTCACCGCTTCCGCCGTCGAGAACCCGGGCCGGGCAAGCACCCGCAGCAGCTGGTCGTCGGACAGCGCGTCGGCGTGCGCATCAACCACGCCCTCGCGCCGCGCGCGCTCCAGGATCCTGGCGCGATCGATGCCGCGCCCGTCGTCCGAGACGGTGATGGCGACGCTCGCCCGCTCGCGCACCGCGGCCAGCACGATCTCGCCCTCCGGGGGCTTGCCGTGGCGCCGTCGCTCGGCGGGCGCCTCGATGCCGTGGTCCACCGCGTTGCGCAGCAGGTGGAGCAGCGGGTCGCCCAGCTCGTCCAGGATGGCGCGGTCGAGCTCGATCTCTTTGCCCTCCACGCGGAACGCCACCTGCTTGCCCAGTTCCCGCGCGAGATCGCGCACCAGGCGGGGGAAGCGGTCGAATACCTGCCACACCGGCGTCATCCGCGCCTGGATGATCTCCGCCTGGAGGTCGGAGGAGAGCCGGGAGATGTGGATCGCCACGTCGTCGATCGCGGGATCGCGGCGCTCCGCGGCCACCTGGTTGAGCCGCCCCCGCGCCGTCACGAGCTCGCCGATCAGATCCATCAGCCCGTCGAGCCGCCGCAGGTCTACTCGGATGTGGCGGCTCTTCGGAGGAACAGGCTCCTCGAGCGGGGCCGCGCCCGGGGCCGCGGGGCGGACCTCCACCCCGCCCCCGCCGACCGAGACGTGGTCGACGTCCCCCGCCGCGCGCACCGCGCGCTCGACCTCGGCCGGCGGCGCCGCCGCGTCGAGCCGGAAGCTGAAGCGGCCGTCGAAGTCCTCCGCCTCGAACGCCGCGGGGGCGGGTGTGACGCTGTGCACCGGCCCCAGCGCCTGCGCCTTCTTGAGGACGAGCAACGCACGCCCGCCCTTGAGCGGCGCCTCGCTGCGCAGCGTCACCTGTACCAGCCGCCCGGCGGCGCCCGGTGTGACCGGGGGGGGAGCCGCCTCGCCCACCGGCGGAGCATCCGGTACGGGTATGGCGCGGCCGCGGCCTCCCCCCCCCCCCCCCCCCCCCCCCCCCCCCCCCCCCCCCCCCCCCCCCCCCCCCCCCCCCCCCCCCCACCCGCCCCGGCGACCTGAGTGGCGGCGCGGTCCAGGTCCGCGACAACTTCGGCCACGTCCAGCTCGTCCTCGCGTCCCACCACCGACAGCTCGACCGCGCGCTCCAACGCGTCGCGCGCTCGAAACAAGAGCTGCAACAACTCGTCGGTCGCGGGGCGCGCGCCGCGGCGCAGCAGGTCGAGCAGGTTCTCGGTGCGGTGCGCGAGGTCGGTGACGCGGGCGTAGCCCATCGTCGCCGCCATGCCCTTCACGGTGTGCACGGCGCGGAACACCCCGGCCACCGGCGCGTGGCTGGCGGGGGCGCGCTCCCATTCAAGCAGCAGCTGGTTGCAGGCGCTCAGGTGCTCCCGGCTCTCGGCCAGGAACAGGTCGGCGTACTGCGACAGATCCATGGAATCAGCCGAGGACGCGCTGCACGGCCTCGAGCACGCGCGACGGCTGGAACGGCTTCACCACGAAATCCTTCGCGCCCGCCTGGATCGCCTCGACCACGAGGGCCTGCTGACCCATCGCGCTGCACATCAGGATCTTCGCGTCGGGGTCGTGCTTCACGATCTCCCGCACCGCGTCGATGCCGCCCATGTCCGGCATCACGATGTCCATCGTGACCAGGTCGGGCTTGAGCTGCTTGTACCGCTCGACCGCCTGCGAGCCGGTCTCGGCTTCTCCCACGACCTCGAAGCCGGCCTGCGCCAGGATGTCGCTGATCATCGTCCGCATGAAGATGGCGTCGTCGCAGACGAGGACAGTGTGGCTCACACACCCTCCCTAGGAAGACAGAATGGGGTTGAGCAGCGCGTCGGTATCGAGGACCACGAAGAGTTGCCCGGCGCGGCGCCCGACGGCCCGCACCAGCGTCGGATCAATGCCGGGCAGCGCCTGCCGGCCTTCCAGCGCCCCCCCGCTCACCGCGAGGAGGTCCACCACTTCGTCCACGGTGAAGCCGAGGACCTTCCCCGCGTCCACCTCGAGCAGCACGGTGGTGCCGTCCACCCCGCCGGCGGCCGGCTCGGGCTGGCGCAGGGCTCGCCACCCCTCCACCACCGTGACCAAGGTCCCCCGCACGTTCACCAGGCCGGCCACGACCGAGGGGGCGCCGGGAATCCGGGTCGCGCCCAGCCGGGGCAGGATCTCGCGAACCCGCTCCGCCTCGGTCGCGCAGAGGAGCTGGCCCACCCGAAAAATGAGCAGTCGGACGACCCCGGCGTCACTCATCCGAAGCGAAGAAGCCAAGATACTGCAAGGGGTTGCGTTGAGCAAGCAAACTCGGATCGGCCGCCGCTTCCGCGAGCGCCGGAAGCAAATCGGCGGGCCACTCGGACCGCAGCACGACCTGCTGCTGCGTGACCGGGTGGGGGAACGAGAGCAGCGCGGCGTGCAGCAGTTGTCGCGGGGCGCGCGCCTCCAGCCGCTCTGCGGCGCGGCGCTCGCTGGGGGTGACGCGCCGGCTACCTCCGAAGGCGTAGTCGCGGTCCCCCACGATCGGGTGCCCCACATGGGCGAGATGCACGCGGATCTGGTGCGTGCGGCCGGTGCCGAGCGCGACGCGCAGCAGATCGGTCTGGGCCCAGCGCGCGACGACTACGGCATGGGTGACGGCGTGGCGCCCGCCGGCGAGCACGGTCATGCGCTTGCGGTCCTTGGGATGGCGCATGATGGGCGCCTCGATCGTCACCGGGCTCTTCGCGACGTGGCCCCAGGCCACCGCGGCGTAGACGCGGGTGACCTGGCGCCGCTCGATCAGCCGGGCCAGCCGGCGGTGCGCCTCGTCCGTTTTCGCGACCAGCAGCAGCCCCGACGTGTCGCGGTCCAAGCGGTGCACGATGCCGGGCCGGCCCCCCTGGCCCCCCCGGCCCGCCCCCTCGGCCCAGCCTTGCGACAGCGCGGTGCCCCGCCCCACGAGCACGTTCACGAGCGTGTCGTCCCAGTGTCCCGGGCCCGGGTGCACCACGAGGCCCGCGGGCTTGTCGAGCACCGCGAGGTGCGCGTCTTCGTAGACGAACGTCAGGTCGCGGTGCGCGGGGGCGTAGCTCCTGGGCGGCGGCTCGTCCGGCGGGGGGAGCTCCACGGAAACGAGGGCGCCGCGCTCGAGCTGCACGGACGCGCGGAGCGGCCGACCGGCGGTGGTGACGCGCTTGTCGGCGATGAGGCGGGCGGCGACGGTGCGGGAAAGGGCGAGCTGGTCCGCGAGGAAGCGGTCGAGGCGCTCGGTCTGCGGGACGGCGATGCAGAAGGTGACGGCGGCCATCACGGCTCCGCCGCCCGGGCCTCCTCCCCACGGGGCTGCTGCCGGCCCTCGAGCCAGAGGGAGACCGCGAGCGCGATCGCCCCGACGGTGATGGCCGAGTCGGCGACGTTGAACGTCGGCCAGCGCGCCGCGCCGATGCCGACGTCGACGAAGTCCACGACGCCCTGGGCGCGGGCGCTGCGGATGCGGTCGACCACGTTCCCCACGGCGCCGGCGCAGACGAGCGCGAGGGCGAACAGCCGGAACCGGTCTCCCGGGCGGGCGGACCGGACCATGGAGCGCAGCACGAACAGCGCGGCGATGGCGAGCGCGAAGAAAATCCAGCGCGAGTAGGCGCCGAGACACAGCCCGAACGCCGCGCACTGGTTGTAGACGAGCCGCAGCTGCACGTAGTCGCCGATCAGCCGCACCGGCAGATGCCGCGCGAGCAGCGACTCGGCGAGCAGCTTCGTGACGACGTCGGCCGCGACGACCGCGGCCGCCGTGACCCAGAACAGCCGACGGTCAGCGGCGTTTGCCATCTTCTTCCTTGGCCTTGCACTTGATGCACAGCCGCGCGTGGGGCAGCGCGTCGAGGCGCTCGAACCCGATCTCCTCGCCGCACTGCTCGCATTTCCCGAACTTCTCGGGAGCCTGGTACAGCCGCCGCAGCGCCTGGTTCACGTGCCACAGGTAGCGGCCCTCCTGGGAGGCGAACAGGAACGCCTTCTCGCGCTCCATGGCGTCGGTCCCCTGGTCCGCCATGTGGAACGAGTAGCTCGACAGGTCGCCGTCGGACGCCTGGAGGCTCGAGTTGAAGGACTCGTCGTAGTAGCCGAGCTCCTTCATCACGCGGCCGCGCTCTTCCAGCAGCCGCTTCTCGAGGTGGGCCAGCTGTTTCTTGTTGAGGCCCTTGGTGGCTTTCGCTTTCGATTTCGTCGGCATTATCGGGTACCGCCCTTTCGTCCGTCATGGCGCCGGAGCGCAATCGTCACCCGGCGCGCCTCAATATCCACTTCACGGGTCACATCCGCTTCCGGCAGCACAGCGCCGAGGAGTACCTTGCGCGCGAGCGTCTCGCCGGCCACGAAGCCCTGAAACGCGGACACGGCCGCCACGATGTCGTCGGCGCCGGCCACGCTGAGCTCGATGCGCGTGGCGTACTCATACCCCGCTTCCTTGCGGAGCCGCTGCACGCGGTTCACCAGCTCGCGCGCCAGCCCTTCCTGGATCAGGTCCTCCGACAGCCGGGGATCCACGGCCGCGACGTACGGGCCGTCGGCCTGGACGGCCCAATCGCTCACCACCTCGCGCGTGACGGTGACGTCCTCCGGCCGCAGCTCGAACTCCCCCGCCCGCACGAGCTCCCCACGTTCCAAGGCTTGCAGCGCCTCCGCCGTGAGCTGGGACACGGCGGCCGCCGCGCGAGGCGTGTCCTTGCCGTAGCGCCGGCCCAAGCTGCGGAAGTCGGCCCTCCCCTTGAGGCGCACGAGCTCGTGGTCCGATCCCGCCACCTCGACGCCCTTCGTGTTCACTTCGGCGGCCAGGATATCTAACAGGTCCGCGAAGGCCCGGCCCTTCACCGCGGCCGGCACCGCCACCTGGAGCTTCGCGACGGGCTGGCGCACGGCGAGCCCGCGCGTCTCGCGCGCCGCGCGCGCGAGCGACGCGAGCTTGCGGACCGCGGCCATGGCCTGCAGCAGCTCCGGCTCGCGCCGCCCTTGATCGGCCGGGAACGACGCCAGGTGGACCGAGGTTCCCGTGAGCGCCCGGTGCAGCCAGTCCGCAAGAAATGGCGCCGCCGGCGCGAGCACCCGCGCGGTGGTGACGAGCGCCTCGTGCAGGGTCGCCAGGCACGCCGGGTCCGCCGCCCGATCGGGCGCCCAGAAGCGCGGCCGGTTGGTGCGCACGTACCAGTTCGACAGGTCGTCCACCACGAAGTCCATGGCCGCGCGCACGCCCACGCTCACGTCGTAGCCGTTCCAGGCCTCCCGCACCGTCGCGACGACCTCGTCGAGGCGCGCCAGCACCCAGCGGTCGGCGGGCGCGCGCTCCGCCACGGGCGGCGCGCCGCTCTCCGGCGTCCAATCGCCCACGTAGTCGGCGAAGAACTTGTAGGTGTGGCGCCACGTGTTCAGGAACCCTCCGGCGACGTCGGGAATCTGCGCCTTGTCGAAGCGCTTGCGCACCCACACCTGGCTCTGCCCGAGGAGGAACAGGCGGACGGCGTCGGCGCCGAACGCCTCGATCACCTGCCACGGGTTCACCACGTTGCCGCGGCTCTTGGACATCTTCTGGCCCTGCGCGTCGAGCACGTGCTCGTTGACGATCACCTGCTTGTAGACGAGCGCGTCGAACGCCGCCACGCCGATCGCGAGCAGCGAGTAGAACCAGCCGCGCGTCTGATCCACGCCCTCGCAGATGAAGTCCGCCGGAAAGTGGGCCTTGAAGTCCGCCTGGTGCTCGAACGGGTAGTGCCATTGGGCGTACGGCATCGCGCCCGAATCGAACCAGGCGTCGATCACCTCCGACACGCGCCGCATGGTGCCGCCGCACTCGCGGCAGCGCCAGGTGTAGCCGTCGATGTGCGGCTTGTGCGCGTCGAAGTCAGGCGGCAGCCGTTTGCCCCCCCCCCAGCGCTCCGCCAACTCCGCGTAGGAGCCGATCACCTCACGGTGCTCGCGTTCCCGCTCGCACTCCCACACGTTGAGCGGCGTGCCCCAGTAGCGGTCGCGCGACAGCGCCCAATCCACGTTGTTCTCAAGCCACTCCCCGAACCGCCCGCTCCCGACCTCCGGCGGGTGCCAGCCGATCTCCGCATTCACCTCGAGCATCCGCGTCTTCACCGCCGTCGTGCGCACGAACCACGAGCTGCGGGCGTAGTAGATGAGCGCCGAGTCGCAGCGCCAGCAGAAGGGATAGCTGTGCGTGTAGGGCCTGGTCTCCACCCACCGCCCCTCGTGCTTGAGGCGCTCGATGATCAGCCGGTTCGTCTCCTTGTCGGTGACCAGCCGGCCGTTGATCTCTTCCCAGCGCGTGCCCTGGAACGTGCCGTCGGGCGCGACGGGGTTCACGAACGCGAGGCCGTACTGCTGCCCCACCGCGTAGTCGTCGGCGCCGAAGGCGGGGGCCATGTGCACGAGCCCCGTCCCCTCCTCGGCCGAGACGAACCCGCCCGCGACCACGATGGCCCGCTGGCCTTCCTGCGGCAGCGGCACGACCTCGAGCGGGCGGACGTACTTCTGCCCCACGAGGTCGCGCCCGTGATAGCCCGCCACGCGCGGCGCCTGGCCGAGGGGCCGGCCGGCCACGTGCACGTCGCCCGCCCGCTCGACGGCGACGATGTAGTGGGTCCCGTTCACGTCGTACTCGCCGTATTCGAGGTCGGGGTGGACCGCCACGGCGATGTTCGCGAGCAGCGTCCACGGGGTGGTCGTCCAGATGAGCAGCTGGCGCTTCGGGTCCTGCGCCAGTGGGAACGTGACGTACACCGAGTTGGTCTGCACCTCCTCGTAGCCCAGCGCGAGCTCGTGGGAGGACAGCGCCGTGCCGCAGCGCGGGCAGTACGGCAGCACCTTGTGCCCGCGGTACAGCAGGGCCTTGTCGTGCAGCCGCTTCAGCAGCCACCACACCGTCTCGATGTACTCGTTGGTGTAGGTGACGTAGGGGTGCGCGTAGTCCAGCCAGTAGGCGATGCGCTCGGACAGCGACTCCCAGTCGGTCTTGTAGGTGAAGACGCTCTCGCGGCACAGCCGGTTGAACTTCTCGACGCCGTAGGCCTCGATCTGCTTCTTGCCGTTGATACCGAGCGTACGCTCGACCTCGATCTCGACCGGCAGGCCGTGGGTGTCCCAGCCCGCGATCCGCGTCACGCCCTGGCCCAGCATCGTGTGGTAGCGGCACACGAGGTCCTTGATGGTGCGCGCGAACACGTGGTGGATGCCGGGGCGGCCGTTCGCGGTGGGCGGGCCCTCGTAGAACACGAAGGGCGGGCCGTAGCGCATCGCCTCCTGGGTTCGCTCGAACAGGCGCTCGTGCTTCCACGTCGCGAGGAGCTGGCGCTCCAGCGCGTCGCCCGTGAGCGTGGGGTCGAGCGGTGGGTAGCCCATCAGTTCAACCGCTCCAGCACGCCGCGGATCAGCGCGGTGAGCCGGGGCTCGGCCGCCCGCGCGACCGCGATGATCTGCTCGACGGAGGCGGGCGCGAGCGCGTCGGGGAGGCACTGGTCGGTGATGATCGAGACGCCGAGCACGCGCATCCCCAGGTGCACCGCCGCGATCACCTCCGGCACCGTGCTCATCCCCACCACGTCCGCGCCCAGGGCCCGGAGCATCCGGTACTCGGCCCGGGTCTCGAGGTTGGGACCCGCGACGGCCACGTACACGCCCTCGCGCAGCGGGATGCCGTGCGCCAACGCCACGTCACGCGCCAGCGCGCGCAGCACCGCGTCGTAGGGCTGCGACATGTCGGGGAAGCGGGGGCCGAGCGTGTCGTCGTTCGGCCCGACGAGCGGGTTGTCGCCCAGCAGATTGATATGGTCGGCGATGAGCATGAGATCGCCGGGGCTCCACAGCGGGTGCATGCCGCCGCACGCGTTCGACACGACGAGGGTCCGGGCGCCGAGCCGGCGCAGCACGCGCACGGGGAAGGCGATCTGCTCGAGCGAGTACCCTTCGTAGCGGTGAAACCGTCCCTGCATCGCCGCGACGCGACGGCCGGCGAGGGTGCCGACGAGCAGCTGTCCGGCGTGGCTCTCCACCGTGGACAGCGGAAAGCCGGGGATTTCCCCGTAGGGGATCCGCGTCTCGACCGTCACCTCGTCCGCGAGCGCCCCGAGCCCGGTGCCGAGAATGATGGCCACGTCGGGAACGAGCTTCGTCCGCGCCTGCACGGCGCGGACCGCATCGGGAATCATCCGCCCTGTTGGCCGTCCAGCGCACGGAGCTCCGCCAGCTGCCGCTCGAGCAGGGTGCGGAACCCCGCCACATACACCTGGAACTGGCGCTGCACATCCGCGGTCTGGCGTTCGACCTCGGCTTTCGCCGCGCGCGCCTCCTCGAGCACCCGCTTGCCCTCCACCTCCGCTTCTTTCACGACCACCTTCGCCTCGCGCTGCGCCGCCGTCCGCGTCTCCTCGCGGAACTGCTGGGCCGCGACCAGCGCGTCGTTCATCGCGCGCTCGCGTTCCCGATAGGCTTCCAGCTGCTCCGCGAGCGCCGCGAGCCGCTCTTCGAGCACTGACTTTTCCCGCAGGATGCGCTCCAGCTCGTCGGCGACGCGCATGCGGAAATCCTCAACGCCGAGCGTCTCGTAACCGCGCAGGCTGCGGCGGAACTCCTGCTTGCGGACGTCGAGCGGCGTCAGATGGAACGCGGCCTCGGTCACGCCGCCTCCACTCCCGCGCCCGACTGCGGCGTCGCTGCTCCCCCCGCCCCCCCCGCCCCCGCCCCCGCTGCCGGCCCCGGCGTCGTCCCCCTCGGGCCGAACAGCGCGGTACCCAAGCGGATCACCGTTGCCCCCTCCTCGAGCGCCGGCCCGTAGTCGGCGGACATGCCCATCGAGAGCGTCGGCAGCCATAACCCCTCCTCCTGCAGTCCATCGCGCAGCGCGCGCAGCCCGCGGAACGTGCGGCGCTGCTCATCCACGTCGTCCGTGAACGGCGCGATCGTCATCAGCCCTTCGAGCTTCAAGTGCGCGAGCGCCGCCACCCGCCGCGCCAGCGGCGCGGCGTCGCCGGGCGCGCACCCGCTCTTCTGCGTCTCACCCGCGACGTTGACCTGCAGCAGCACGCGCACGGCCGTGCCGTGCGCCGCCGCCCGCCGGTCGAGCTCCTCCGCGAGCGCCGCGGCGTCGAGCGAGTGCACCAGCGCGAACCGCCCCGGCACGTGCTTCGCCTTGTTGCGCTGCAGGTGCCCGATCAAGTGCCACGTCGCGCGCCCGCCGGCCGGCGTGTCGATCTTCGCGAGCGCCTCCTGGACCCGGTTCTCCCCGAGGTCGGTGAGGCCGGCGGCGAGCGCCGCTTCGACCGCGTCGAGCTCGAAGCCCTTGGTCACCGCCACGATCGTCACCGGATGCGTCCAGCCGGTGGCGGCCTGCCGCCGCGCGATCTCGCCCCGCACATGGGCCAGCCGCTCGGAGAGGGCGCCAAAATTCATAACCGCAAAAAGTAGCCCCCTGTCCGGTCTGAAACAATCGGGGGTGCGTGGAACAGGCGGCGCTGTGGGGAGTTACGTCACCGCGATGACGCGCTCGCCACCTTCGAGGTGGGAGATCGCACCGGACAGGAGGTCACGCACCTGCTCGGACGACAGATGGCGGTGCAGCAGGCCGTGACTCGCGACCGAAATCGTGGAGGTCTCCTCCGACACGACGAGGACGGTGGCGTCCGTCTCCTCCGAGAGACCGAGCGCCGCGCGATGGCGCGTACCCAGCGACTTGTCGGTCACCTTGAACTGGGTGAGCGGCAGCACGCACCCCGCCCCGATGATGCGGTCACCCCGCACCAGCACCGCCCCGTCGTGCAGCGGCGAGTACGGGGTGAAGATCGTCGTGAGCAGGTCGGCCGAGACCTTGGCCTCCATGGGCACGCCCGACGAGATGAATTCCTCGAGCCCGATGTCGCCCTCCACGGCGATGATCGCGCCGGTGCCGGCGCGCGACAGCCGGTCCATCGCCTCGGCGATCTCCTCGGCCACCGACTGGCGCTCGCTCTGCGAGAAGCGGCGCATGAAGCGCGACTGCCCGAGACGTGCGAGCGCGTTCCGCAGCTCGGGCTGGAATACCACCACCACCGCGAACGCCCCGTAGGTGAACACGACGCTCAGTAGGAAGCTGATCATCTGGAACTTCGCGAGCAGCGCCGCGAAGTACGCGACCGACAGGATCATCACGCCGACGACGATCTGCATCGCCCGCGTGCCCACCAGGAAGAGGAGGAAGCGGTAGATCACGAACGCGACGAGGAGGATCTCGACCACGTCCGGCCAGAGCCGCGGGATGAGGAAGTGGTACGCTTCGAAGTTCACGTTGGGCTCGTCGTCGTCGCCGCCGCCACCCGCAGCGCCTCGCGCGCGAGCGCGGCATCGTGCACCCGGAACAAGCGCGCCCCGCGCTGCCAGGCGAGCGCGCACGCCACGGCCGTCGCCCGATCGCGGTCCTCCACCGGCCGCCCGGTGGCGGCCCCGAGGAACCGCTTGCGCGACGGCCCCACCGCTACAGGATAGCCCAAGCCGGCGACGGTTGCCAGCTCGTCGAGCAGTCGGAAGTTCTGCTCCGCCGTCTTGGCGAAGCCGAACCCCGGGTCCACCACCAGCCGCTCCCGGGCGACGCCGCACGCCTCGGCGCCGTCCACCACCGCGCGCAGCTCGGCCGCGACCTCCGCCGCCACGTGCCGGTACACCGCGAGCGAGTCCATCGTCTCGGGGCTCCCCCGCATGTGCATCACGATGACCCCGACGCCCGCCGCGGCGGCGACCCGGGCCAGGCCGGGATCGAACGCGAGGCCGGAGACGTCGTTCACGACGGCGGCCCCGGCGGCGATCGCGGCCCGCGCCACCGCCGCCTTGCGGGTGTCGACCGACACGGGTCCGAGCCCCCGGTGCGCGAGTTGTTCGATCACCGGCGCGACGCGGCGGACTTCCTCTTCCACCGGCACTGGCGCCGCGCCCGGCCGGGTGGATTCGCCGCCCACGTCGAGCAGCTCACAGCCGTCCGCCACGAGCCGCTCTGCCTGGGCGATCGCCCGGTCCGTCGTGGCGAAACGGCCGCCGTCGGAGAACGAGTCGGGCGTGACGTTCACGACGCCGATGATGACCGGGTGATCGAGCGCGACCGTGCGCCCGGCGATCTCCCACCGGCGCGGGGGGTCGGCGTAGGCGGCGAGGAAACGGCCCAGCTCGCCGGACAGTCCCTCGAGCCCGGGCGGGACGCGGTCGGGGCGCGCCAGCGGCGCGAGCCGGCTGGCGGCGGCGCCGACCAGCGCCCAGCCCTCGCCGGTGAGCACGTCGGTCCCGGCCTTGGCGCCCCAGCGCACCAGACCTTCGCGCTCGGCCGCGGTGATGTCTTCGAGGAGCACGACGAGGGACTGCACGCCGGTAGCGGCGAACCACGCGGGCTGGGCGTCCCAGCCGCGCGCCGCGAGCGCCGCGCGCACCGCCTCCGGGGTGTGGGCGGCGAGCGCGGTCAGCTTCACGCGCCAGCGGGCTCGGGGGGCGGGCTCCCCAGCACGGGACCGCGCGCGGCCGCCTTGTCCTTGCCGGCCTCGGCCGGCGAGGCGGAGGCGGGCGCCGGCGGGACGGACGGCGGCATCAACGGGGGCAGCGTCCTGCCGGCCACCACGAGATCGACCTCCTCGCGATCGAGCGTCTCGCGCTCGAGCAACGCCGCGGCCAGCCGGTCCAGTTGGTCGCGGTGCTCGGTGAGGATCACCCGGGCGCGCTCGTAGGCCTCGCCCAGCAGCCGCTTCAGCTCGGTATCCACCAGCTCGGCCGTCCGCTCGGAGACCTCGCGCCGCTGCACCACCTCACGGCCCAGGAAGATCTCGGCCTCGCGGTCGCCCACGGCGATCGGCCCGACGACGTCGCTCATCCCGAACTGCGTCACCATGCGGCGCGCCATCTCCGTGGCCTGCTGGATGTCGGAGTAGGCGCCGGTCGTGACCTTGTCCGGCCCGAACACGAGCTCCTCGGCGACGCGCCCGCCATAGGACATCGCGAGCTGGCCGAGCAGCCACTGCTTCGTGACGTTGCGCCGGTCCTTCTCCGGCAGGAAGAACGTGATACCGAGCGCCCGGCCCCGCGGCACGATCGTCACCTTGTGGATCGGGTCGATACCGGGCACGGTGAGCCCCACCAGGGCGTGCCCGGATTCGTGATACGCGGTGAGCTTCCGCTCCTCTTCGGTGAGGACCATGCTCTTGCGCTCGAGACCGAGCATCACCTTGTCCTTCGCGTCCTCGAGGTCGTCCATGTCCACGACGGCCTTGTTGCGCCGCGCGGCGAGCAGCGCCGCCTCGTTCACGACGTTCGACAGCTCGGCGCCGGAGAGCCCCGGCGTCCCCTTGGCGATGCGCTCGAGGTTGACGTTGGACGCGAGCGGGATCTTGCGGGTGTGCACCCGGAGGATCTGCTCCCGACCCTTCACGTCCGGCATGTCCACCACGATCTGGCGGTCGAAGCGCCCGGGGCGCAGCAGCGCCGGGTCGAGGATGTCGGGCCGGTTGGTCGCGGCGAGCAGGATCACGCCGTCGTTCGACTCGAAGCCGTCCATCTCGACCAGCAGCTGGTTCAAGGTTTGCTCGCGCTCGTCGTGCCCGCCGCCCAGCCCCGCGCCGCGGTGCCGGCCGACCGCGTCGATCTCGTCGATGAAGATGATGCAGGGGGCGTGCGCCTTCCCCTGCTCGAACAGGTCGCGCACCCGGGACGCGCCCACGCCCACGAACATCTCAACGAAGTCCGAGCCGGACATCGAGAAGAACGGGCGGCCGGCCTCACCGGCCACCGCCTTGGCGAGCAGCGTCTTCCCCGTGCCCGGCGGCCCCACGAGCAGGGCGCCCTTGGGGAGCCGCCCACCCAGTCGCTGGAACTTCTGCGGGTCCTTGAGGAAGTCGATGATCTCCTCGAGCTCCTGCTTCGCCTCGTCGGCGCCGGCCACGTCGGCGAAGGTCACCTTGGGAGTGTCGCCCGCGAGCAGCTTCGCCTTCGACTTTCCGAAGGCGAAGGCCCGGTTGCCGCCCTGCTGCATCTGGCGCAGCATGAAGATGATCAGGCCAAGGATGAAGAGGTACGGCAGGAAGCTGAACAGGAACACGCCGAACGACTGCTTCTCCTCTTTGGCGCGCACGTCCACGCCCTTCGCCCGGATCGGGGCGACCCAGCCGTCGGTCGCCTCGAACGGGAGCAGCGCGGTGAAATGCGCCACCATGTGCCGCCCCGCCGGGAGCGGGCTCTTGAACACGCCCTTGAGCTGCTGGCGCTCGACGATCTCGAGCGAATCGATGTTGCCCTTCTCGAGCTGCTCGGTGAACTGGGAGTACGAGATGTCCATCGTCTCCGGCCGCCGGCTGGAGGCGAACTGCACGAGGGCGATGGACCCCGCGATCAGGAGCGCCCAGAACGACAGCGTCCGGAGGGTCCGGGCCCAGCTGAACTCGCGCGGCGGCGGGATGCGGTTGGCCATCAGGTCAGACTCGCGATGTACGGCAGGTGCCGGAAGTTCTCGGCGTGATCCAACCCGTACCCCACGAGAAACACGCGCGGGGCGTCGAACCCGACGTACACCGGCTCGAGCACCAGATGTTCGGCCACATGTTTATGCAGCAACGCACAGATCTCCAGACTCTGCGGGTCCCGCTCCCGCAGCAGCGTCACCAGCCGGTTCAGCGTCTTCCCGGTGTCGACGATGTCTTCCACCAGGAGGATGTGCTTACCCCGCAGCTCCGTCTCCGGATCGTACAGCAGCCGGACGTGGCCGCTGGACATCGTATCGGCGCCGTAGCTCGCGGCGACGAGGAAGTCGACCTGTAGCGGCCGCTCGATGCGGCGCACCAGGTCGCTCAGGAAGATGAAGCTGCCCTTCAAGAGGCCGAGCACGAGCAGCTCGCCGCTGGGATAGACCGCCGTGATCTCCTGCCCCAGCTCACGTACGCGCCGCGCGATCGTCGCTTCGTCGAAGACGATGCGCTCAAGCTCACGCCCGCCGGTCTGCCTCAAGCTCGCTGCGCTTGGTAACATCCAGCCGCACCGCCGAGGTTCCTGGCTGCGGGAGGTCGTCGGCACTCCGGCAGATTCCGGGGACCCAGAGAATGGTTTCGCCGCGCGCCACTACCGGGTACGTCGCCCGGTCGCTGCGCGGCACGCGCGCTTCCATCAACAACCGGCGCAGCGGCCGCTGTCCCACGCCGCCCAGCGGGATGAGGCGATCGCCGCGACGCGGGCGCCGCACTTCCCAGCCCGCGCCCCCCGCGCCCCGCTCCCCTCCGGCGATCCAGGTGGTCCAGTCGGACCGCTCGAGCCGCGCCGGCGCAGCGCCGGGGCTCCATGCCACCTGGAAGTCGCCGAACACGGCACTACCCCGCTGCCCCGTGGCGACGACCTGCGCCGCTGCACAGCCGATCTCGCGCGTCACGCGGAGCCGCTCGAACGCGACTTCGGCTCCCCATCCTCGCCCGAGCGGCAGCCGGCGGCCCGACGGTCGGCGAGCCAGCTCCACCAGTTGCCGCGCGGCCCTGATCCCGAGCACCAGCCCGGCGCGCCGCGCGGCGGCCCGCACCAGCGCCAGCGACACTGCGTCATCATAGCGAGCGAGCCCCTCGCGGGCAACTTCGAAGCCGCGCCGCACGATGCGGAGCTCGAAGTCGGGCAAGCGTTCGAGTAGCCGGTCCCAGGCGCGCCGCTCGAGCGCGGCCGCGCGACCCATGCCGAGCACGTCGCCGCGCACGCGCTCGCCGAGGCGGTCGACGAGGAGCGGGAGCAGCGTGGTCCGCACCCAGCTGCGCAGGTGGCGCGGGTCGACGTTCGCGGGGTCGTCGTGCGACGCGAGGCCGCGTGTCGCGGCGTGCCGCGCGAGCTCGGCCTTCGAGAACGGCAGCAGGGGCCGCACCAGCCCACCGGGGTTGACCGGTGCCATCGCGGCGAGCCCCGCGGGCGCGCTCCCTCGGAGCACACGCATCAGGATCGTCTCGAGCTGATCATCGCGATGGTGAGCGAGCACGACGTAGCGCGCCGCGTGACGGCGGCGCGCCGAGCGCAACCACGCGTAGCGGGCGTGCCGGGCCGCGGTCTCGGTGGCGCCGGGGCTCAATCCCAGCTCGCCCAACTCGAACGGCAGTCCGTATTGCTCCGCGAGTTTTCTAACCGCCTGACCGACGAACCGACTATCCGTCTGAATCCCGTGATCCGCATGCGCGACGACCAGCCGCAGGCCCAGCTCGCCGGCGACCGCGGACATCAGGTCGAGCAGCGCGACCGAATCGGGGCCGCCGGAGACGGCCACGAGCGCCGCCCCGGGCCTGGGGAACAGCCCCAGCCGCGCGACGTGGTCGCGGAAGCGCTCCAGGAGGGCAGCCATATATAATGATACCCTCATGCACCCCGACGAAGTGTATCAGCTGCTCCGCACCCTCACGTCGCCCGTGGTGGCAATCACGGCGGAGCGCGACGGCAAGCGCAACGGGATGATCGCCGACAGCGCGGTGCGGGCCTCCATCGTGCCCGCGATCCCCCGCGTGTCCGTGTACATCCACAAGTTCAATTACAGTCACGATATGATCTTCGACTCGGGCCGGTTCGGGCTCCATTTGTTGCGCGACGATCAGTTCGAGCTGATCCACATCCACCGGCTCGGCTTCGCCAGCGGCCGCGCCCGCGACAAGCTGGCGGACGTGCCGCACCACGTAGGCACGCTCGGCGCGCCCGTGCTCGACGACTGCCACGCGTATTTCGAGTGCGCGGTCGCGAACGCGATGGACACCGGCAGCTCGACCTGCTTTCTCGGCGACGTGGTGGACGTGGGATACGGGAACGGGGGGGCGAGCCGCCCGGGGGCGGTGGGGGTGGGGGTGGTGATGACGGCGGCGCACTTCCGCGCCAACATGCCGCCCGCGTGGCGGCCGGAATACGAGGCGCTCCTCAAGGCGGCGCAGCGCTTCGCCGAGCAGCGCTCGCGGGACATCAAGCCGATCGTGTGGCGGGGACTCGCGCGCTAGGGTGCTCCGCTGCGGGCTCGTCCTCCGGCGGTTCGACGGGGGCATGCTCGTACACGATCGGACGCTCGCAGGTGCAGGGCTCGGGCGTGGTGAGCGCCACCTGCGCACTCGCCCGAGGGGGGCGATATTCGATGTTCGTCGGGGCGTGGATAACGCCGCCGCAGAACTTGCAGTGGATCGTGGTCATTTACCCACCTCCCGCACTCGTGGTGGGGCGCCCCACGCCGCTGTCACAGGATTCAACCTGGAGCGGATTTCGGCAATAGCCGGGCCCGGCGCGGCCGCACGCAACGGGCCAACCCGTGCGCCGACAGGCAGCTAGCCGAAGGGAGCTGGCCGAGCTGACCGGTGAGATTGGCTCTAGGAAACCTTGCGGATCGTGACCCCCCAGCGGCGTCCGCTGAGTCCCTGGCCGAACCGGTACCCGACCGCGATCTCGCCGACCGCAGCCCGGGCCGACCGCGTGGGGCCGATCCGCAACGAGACGCCGATGTCGCCATCCAGACGGGGCAGCTCGTCGGCGTACCAGGCGCCGCCGTAGTCGAAGAACGGCGCCACTCCGAGGCCGAACAGCCCCCAGATCTCGTCCGCCACGACCACCCGATCCTCGAGCGCCAGCGACACCATCCGGGTGCCGGTGAACGCGTGGATCCCGAACACGCGCGGGCCGTTCTGTCGCACCGCGAGGTCGAACTGAATGCCGGGCGGGGGCTTGCGGAGCCGCGCTCCCTCGAGGTGCAGGATCAACGTCTGGCCTCGCAGGTTTTGGCTGACGACGCTCAGTGCGGCAGACACCCGGCCTGAGTCGGGCTGGTCCGCCGTGAACACGCCATCCCCTGCCCCGCTGAGCACGGCGAAGCCGCCGTGCCACGGGGCCGCGAGCTGCCCGCTTACTTCGACGCCGACCCCGGCTTGGCCGGAGGGGTAGCCCCAGGCGCGCGGCGCCGCCCACACGCCGATGTGCGCGCTCTGCGAGATGTCCACGTCCTCGCGCCGGGCGAACGAGTTGAGGCGCTCGAGCACCTGAAGGCGCACATGGCCGACGTCGAGCCCCGTCCCCACGGTGCCGAACACGGAGTCGGGGAACACGGCTGTCGTGACGGGCTCGTACACCTCCCGGCGCCACACCCCGCTGACCCAGAGGCGCACATAGTCCCGGCTCGTGGCGTGAAGGGCGTAGCCGCCCGTGCCGTCAAATCGCAGCGTCCGATGCGCGAGGGTCGTGTCGAGAGCCCCGTCCCGGAAGATGAGCACGCGCTCGGATCCGGCACTCCCCCCCGTCTCGAGCGCGCGGCGGGCGGCGGTCTCGTAGAACGGCACGCCGATGGCCCACGACCCGGACGAGCCGTCCGACTTGTTGCTGTACGCGAGCGCGAGCCGCGTGCGGCGCCCGAAGAAATGGGGACTCTGGTAGTGGAGATCGAAGATGTTCCGGTCGGGGGTGTGGTTGTGCACCGCGGTGAGTGATGTGGCGGTGCCGAGGAAGTTGTCCTCGACGATGCCGACCATCCAGCTGACGTCCCCGGCTGCGGAGGAAAATCCGAACTGCGGCTTCGTGCTCCACCCGTCGGTCGTCACGGCCCGCACGGCGAGTCGGCCGGCGAGCCGCGTGGTGTCGACGCGCACCCGGCTGAAGACATACAACGCCCGGAGCGCGCGCTCGCTCTCGACAGCCCGCGCTGAGTCGTACCGGTCCCCCGGGTTCACGAGCAGGGCGTGCCGGATCACCCACGGTCGGGTCGTCACGTGCACTGCGTTCACGAGACGGGTGAGGAATCGCGGCGCGTCCCCGTCCGCATCGAACACATTGTGATTGACGACGACGATCGTGTCCACGGTCGCGGGGGGTGCCTGGGCGGACAACGGCACAGGCACGCACGCGGCGAGTCCTACGAGCGCGCAGCGGCACCACATATATGCGCCGCGGCGGCGGTAGCCACGGCTCTCCGACGAGCAACCTACGGCCAGCGCACGGGCTGGCAAGTCTCGGAGGCAGGCCGGCTCACGGCTGCGCATATTGTGTGATGTCCATGCGCACTCTCGCGGCTGCGAGTCGCCGCGCATTCGACGAGCGGCCGCTTGTCGTGATCCTGATCGTGGGCGCGGCACTCCGCCTCATCGCCGCCATTTTCAGTCGCGGCTTCTTCACCATCGATGACCATCACGTCCTCGTCGACACCGCGGACCGCGTGGCGCGCGGCGTCCCGCTTCCGGTGAACTACGGGCGATCGATCCTTTACCCAGGCTCCGTCGCGCTCATCATGGACGCGGTGCGGGCCGTCGCACAGGCCTCCCCCGCCGTCGAGATGGCCGTGGTGCGGCTGGTGCACGGAGCCTTCAGCGTCCTCAGTGTCTACTTCGCTTACCGGATCCTCGAGCATGTTGCGGGCCGGGAAGCCGCTCGCGTGGGGGGCCTGTTGCTGGCGACGTTTTACCTGCTTCCGGCCACGTCGGTGCACCAGTTCGAGGAAGCCGTGTGCCAGGTCCCGATTCTCGCGAGCTGCTGGTGGCTGCTCAAGGCCGACGAACCGGCACGCGGCGCCGGTCTGTGGTCGTTCCTGTCGGGAGCGGCGATCGCGACCAGCCTGCTGATCCGCTTCCCGGCGCTCCCATATGTGGTTGCGTTCGTGGCGGTCGCGCTGTGGCGTCCGGCAGCGCGGTCCAGCAAGCTCTCCTTCGCCCTCGGAGTACTCTTGGTGCTCGCGTTGCAGGCGGCCAGCAACGTCGTGATCAACGGCGACCCGCTGTACTACCTCTTCCGGACGGCGCGTCACCGGGCCGGGCTTGGCGGCGGCTACCCAACGGCGCCGTTCTGGAAGTACGCCGTGACGCTCGTGGCCGCCTTTCTCCCACCGTTCTCGTTGCTGTTCCTCGCCGCCGCGATCCGTGGAGCCAAGCGGTTCGCGTTGCTCGGCATACCGGCACTCGCGTTTCTCGTCGGGACGAGCCTCGTCCCGAACAAGCAGGAGCGATTCCTGCTGCCGGTGCTGCCCGTGCTCTTGATCCTCGGTGCGATCGGACTGCCGGCGGTGCGAGACTGGTTTGCGCGACGGGGGTGGACGCGGGCGTACAACTGGTCGTGGGGCTACTTCGCCGTCGTCAACGCGGCGCTACTCGGCGTCGGCGTGTTCTCTTACGGAAAGAAGGATCGGGTCGCGCCGCTCGTGTACCTGGAGCATCGGCACGACGCGACCGGGATCGTCGAGGCCCAGTTCACTTACGGGTTCCCGGTGCCCGGGTATTATCTCGGCAGATCGAGACCTGCCGTCTTCGTCTTCGAGGATCGGGGGCGGCTCGCCGCCGACATCGCCACTGCCCACCTGGCTGGACAGCCCGTGAATTACGTGGTGCTGTACAGCGACTCGCTCGAGGCGGACACCGCCCTGCTCGAGCGTACGCTCGGTCGCACGCTCGTGGTCCGAACCACGATCTCACCGAGCCTCGGCGATGACCTCGCGCACTTCATCAACCCTCACCGTAACCATGCGACGCGCGCGGTCGTGCTGTCGGTCCAGCCGCTCCCGGCCGCGTCGCCCTGAGACGCCGTCCCCTGCGGAGGCTGACATCAAATAGCAGGGGCGGGACTCGAACCCGCGACCCCGGCATTATGAGTGCCGTGCTCTAACCACCTGAGCTACCCTGCCTCGACGCGGCAAATGCTAGCGAGAGAGCAGCGGGACGGTCAAGTCGTGTCCTGAGAGGCGCCCGCTGCCATTACTTCGGCCCCGAGCCGCCGCTGTCGAGCTGTGGTACCACGCGGTAGAGGATCTCCCCCCTGCGGATCATCCCGAACTGCTCGCGCGCCGCGCGCTCCTGCGCGGCGGGATCGGTCTCGAGCGCGTGCGCCAGCCGCTCGAGCGAGTCGAGCTCCACCTCGAGATCGCGCACGGTGCGGCGCTCCTCGGCGAGCTGGCGCCGCAGCGTGAGCCAGTCCACCGTGCTGTACTCCCCCGCCTGGAAGGCGAGCGCCGCGAGTACCAGGGCGGCAGCGAGGCCGGCGAGCTGCGCGCGCGTCACAACCCGTACAAGTGCCGGCCCGGGTAGGCGGCCACGTCGCCCAGCTCCTCGGCGATGCGCAGCAACTGGTTGTACTTGGCGACCCGGTCTGTGCGGGACGCGCTGCCGGTCTTGATCTGCCCCACGCCCGTCCCGACGGCGAGGTCGGCGATGAAGGTGTCTTCGGTCTCCCCCGAGCGGTGCGAGATGACCGCGCCGTAGCCGTTGGAGCGCGCCTGCTCGATGCATTGCAGCGTCTCGGTGAGGGTGCCGATCTGGTTCAGCTTGATCAGGATCGCGTTGGCCACGCCTTCCTCGATGCCGCGCTCCAGGCGCTCGATGTTGGTGCAGAAGAGGTCGTCCCCCACCAGCTGCACCCGCGTGGAGAGCGCTTCGGTGAGCTTCGCCCACCCGGACCAGTCATCTTCCGCGAGCCCGTCCTCGATCGACACGATGGGGTAGCGGTCGATCCAGCTCTTGTAGAGGGCCACCATTTCCTCGGGCGTCTTCGTCCCCGCCCCGCTCTTCTTGAAGACGTACTTGCCGTCCTGATAGAACTCGGAGGCCGCCGGGTCGAGCGCGATGGCCACGTCCTTTCCGGGCTCCAGGCCCGCGGCTTCGATGGCCGCCATCACGGCCTCGAGCGCCGCCTCGTCGCTCGGCAGGTTCGGCGCGAACCCGCCCTCGTCGCCCACGGCGGTCGAGAGGTTGCGCTTGGCGAGCACCTTCTTCAAGGCGTGGAACACCTCGACCCCGACGCGCAGGCCCTCAGGGAAGCTCTCCGCGCCGATCGGCACCACCATGAACTCCTGGAAGTCCACGTTGTTGGCGGCGTGGGCGCCGCCGTTCAGGATGTTCATCATGGGCACGGGGAGCACGTTCGCGACGGGGCCACCGAGGTAGCGGTACAGCGGGAGCCCCGCGTCCTGCGCCGCAGCCCGCGCCGCGGCCATCGACACCGACAGGATCGCATTGGCGCCGAGGTGGCTCTTGTTGGGCGTCCCGTCGAGGTCGAGCATCGCGTAGTCGACGGCGATCTGCTCCTCGGCCGACATCCCCTCGAGCCGCGGACCGATCACCTCGTTCACGTTCTTCACGGCCTCGAGCACACCCTTGCCGAGAAAGCGCTTGTGGTCGCCGTCGCGCAGCTCGACGGCCTCGTGCTCGCCCGTGGACGCGCCGCTCGGCACCGCCGCGCGGCCGGCCGCGCCGCTCGCCAGCGTGACGTCTGCCTCGATGGTCGGGTTGCCCCGGCTGTCGAGGATCTCGCGCGCGTGCACCGAAATGATCGTGCTCATGGGCCCCTACCCTAGCGGCGCCCGGGCCCCGAGTCAACGCGCGCCTTGAGCGCGAGGATCGCCGGGCGCACCCGGTCGCGCAGCTCCTGCCGCTGGTCGACGCCCATGCCCTCGGTCGCGATCGGATCGCCCACCAGGATCCGGATGGGTCGTGGGCGCAGCCGGATCCCACCCTTGGGCAGGATCTCAAAGGTATGGTGCACGTACACGGGGACGACCGGCACCTGCGCGGCGATCGCCAGCCCGAACGGCGCGTTCTTGAACGGGAGGAGCTCCCCTGTGCGGCTGCGCGTCCCCTCGGGGAACACCACGGCCGACACGCCGCCTTTGATGACCGCTCCCGCGCGCGCGTACGCCTCGACGGCGCGCCGCGGGTGCGGCCGGTCGATCACGACGTGGCCCGCAGTCACCATCGCGCGCCCGACGAGCGGGATCTTCACGAGCTCCTGCTTCCCCACGAACCGCACCGAGCCGGGGAGCGTCGCGGCGAGCGCCCAGATGTCGAACATCGAGGAATGATTCGAGGCGTAGACGACCGGCCCGTCCCGGGGGATGCGCTCGAGTCCCTCCACCCGCACCGGCGTGCCCGCCGCATCGAGCAGGTCGCGCGCCCAGTCGGTCGTGCCCCAGTCGTAAATGCCGCGCCCTCCCGGACGGCGCTTCACGCCGACCAGCGCCGCCACGATGACCGTCGCGGCGTGGACGAAGCTCGACACGACCAGCATCAGATAGAACCAGACGGTGCGGATCATCGCGGGGGAAAGTGATCGAAGCCGCGGAGCGGCGGTATCAGTCGTCCTTCGTCAGTCAACCGGACCCCCCGGCCAGCGGCGCAACGCCCGATTCGCGTGAGGGTCAGCCCGGTCGCGCGACGGAAGGCGCGCGCGTCGCGCTCCGCGAAGCGCGGCGGGAGGGCCGCGAGCAGCTCGTACTCTTCTCCGCTCAGGGCGGCCGCCCGCGGCGTGACGCCGGGCCAGCAGGGCAGCCACTCGAGCGCGATCTCCGCCCGTACGCCCGAGGCCGCAGCGAGCTGTCCCGCGTCGCCGGCAAGCCCGTCCGAGATGTCGATCAGGGCGCGTGCACCGCGGCGCGCCAGCCAGCGCCCGGCGGCGATGCGGGGTGCGGGGCGCGCGAAGCGCCGGAACAGCGGGCGCGGCAGCCGGGGGCCGCCCCCACGCTGCAGGGCGGCGAGCGCCAGCCCGGCGCCGCCGAGCCGGCCGGTCACCCACAACCCGTCCCCCGGCCGCGCGCCGCTGCGGCGCACCGGCCGCGCCGCGAGCCCGAACACGCATACGTCGACGAGATAGCGCGGCGAGCGCACGAGGTCGCCGCCCAGCACGCGCGTACCTGCGCTCCGCGCCGCGGCACCGACGCCGGCCATGATGTCGACGGCGTCATCCTTCCGTCGTCTTCCGTCATCCGACGGAATTCCGAGAGAGACGAGCACACCGATGGGCCGGGCACCCTCCGCGGCGAGGTCGGACAGCGCCGCCGCGGTCGCGCGCCATCCGATGTCCTCGAACGACAGCCAGGCGGTGCGGAAGTGCACGCCCTCGAGAGAGAGATCGATCGAAACGGCGAGGGTCGTTCCGCCCAGCCGGACGAGCGCCGCGTCGTCGCCCAGGTCGCGCGCCGCAGCGCCGAGTCGCGCGAAGATGGCCCGCAGTCGGTCGAATTCCCCGCCCGGGCCGAGGGCCAGCGGCCCCCTCCTCATTGTCCCCGCGCCTCCGCACGCGCGAAGCGCACCAGCCCGCTGTCGGTCGCGACCCACAGCCAGCGTCGCTCCACCGCGACGTCGCGCACGGCCGCGGGCAGGTCATCGGGCACGTGGAGCACCCGGAAGCTCGCGCGGGCCAGATCCCAGAATGCGAGCCCGTTCGCCCCGCCCACCCACACGCCTCCTTCATCCGGTGCGAGCGCCGTCACCTGACCCAGCTCGGCGCGCGCGTGCACCAGGGTCCACGCGCGGGTCGCGGGATCGCGCCACGCGAACTGGTCCGGCGTGACGGCGACCAGGGTGTCCCCCGTGAGGGTGAGGGCGAGAATCGGCGCGCGCAGCGCGGGCTGACCGGCCACGTCGGGAGTCACGGCGACGTCGCTCGAGCCGGAGGCAAGCAGCCGGAGCCCGCCCGCGGTTCCGACCCACAGGCTCTCGCGCACGGCCACGAGGCTGAGCACCGGCTGGCTCACGTTGCCGACGGGGATCACCTTGTCCCCGTTGGTGACGACCGCGAGCCCGCGCATCGTCCCCACCCAGCAGCCGTCGGGCGCGGGGGCGAGGCTGAGCGCGTCGTCCGCCGGCAGCCCCTGCGCGGCGTCGAAGCGGCGGCTGGTGTAGCTGCCGGTCGCGATCCGAACCACGCCGCGCTCGCAGGCGAGCCACAGCCAGCGGCCCGTCGCCACCAGCCGCCGTCCCGCAACGCAACCGAAGCCGAGGGGGCCGTCCCCCGAGCCTGCGAGCGTCGTGTCAGCCGAGAGGTCGGCCGCCACCCACACGAGCCCGTGGCGCTCCGCCACGCGCCCCGCCGAAGCCACCCATACGCCGCCGGGGGCGAGTGCGACGGCGCCGGCGCGCGCGCTGAGCAAGCCGTAGGAGAGGTTTTCCCACTCCGCGGTCGCGGCGTCCACGCGCACGAGTCCCATGCCGTCGGTGCCGAAGAACAGGTCGCTCCGATCCGGGGAACGCGCGGCCGAGAGGAAGCGATGGGCGCGGAGCCGCGGGTCCGTGAGGATGAGCGCGCGCAGCGCCTGCGCCGCCGGGGCGAGGTTCAGCGCCGTCCCGGCGTCGAGCGGCTGGATGCGCTGCCCCGGCGGCGGCAGCGGCCGGTCCGCCACGGGCACGATCGCGCCCCGGGGCAAGAAGCTCCATCCGAACGCACCCTGCACGTACACGCCGCTCGCCGCGTCGCGCGCGTCGAGTACGAGGTTACTGACGCCACCGGCGACGAACCCCGAATCCCAGCGCTGCGCGTCGGCGTCGTAGCGAGCCCACCCGCTGGTGGTGCCGAGCCACACGGCGTTGCCCGTCGCATCGGCGAGCGCCGCGCGCACGCGGGAAGCGGGATACCCGTCGAGCGTCGTCACCGGCAGGCGCCACGTCCGCGCTTGGCGGTCGTACACGACGAGCCCGTGGGTCGTGGCCCCGAACACCGTGAACGGCGACGCGGCGACGGCGGTGACGTATGAGAAATCGGAGATGAGGGCGCGGTCTTCGGGGCGCCAGAAGCGAGACTGGGCGGATAGCCGGATAGGCGGATAGGCGGTTAGTGAAACCACTGCCAGCCCTGCTGCGCTAACCGCCCAACCGCCTATCCGCCTATCCGCCTTCATTCGGTTTCCGGCGGCTCAAGCACCGTGATCACCGGCGGCCCCGCCGGCCGGCTGTTCGCCCAGGCGCGCCAGGTGTCGGGTAGGGCGGCGAGGACATCGGCGGGTCGGAGGCTGCGCGCGGTCCACTGGCGCGCGCCCTGCTCCGCGGCGCGCCCCAGCGCGTGGGCGCCCAGGGCCGCGGCCTCGGGGCCCGGGCTGCCGCGCGCGAGGAACGCGCCGATGAAGCCGGCCAGCAGGTCGCCGCTCCCACCGGTGGCGAGTCCCGGATTACCGCTCGCCACTACGTGGATGGGGCCGCGCAGATCGGCGATCACCGTGGGCACCCCTTTCAGCAGGACCGTCGCCTTCACCTTCTGGGCGGCCTTCGTGGCGGCCGCCCAGCGGTCGTTCGCCGCCTCGTCGGCGAGCTGGTCGCCGAATTGGGCACGGAACTCGCCCAGGTGGGGGGTGAGGACGACGGGGCGCTCGATGGGACCCTGGAACAGCGTCAGCGCGTCGGCATCGATCACGGTGGGGATCGCGCGCCGGGCGAGCACGCCCTGGAGGAACTGGGCGCGCGGCGGCTCGCGGCCCAGCCCGGGCCCGACGACGAGCGCGTCGGCCCACTCGAGCGCCTCGGCGGCCGGCGCCGTGACATCGGGGCCGAGCGCGGACTCGACCGTGAGCACGTCCGGAAGGCTGGCGCGCGCGGCGGCAATGGTCTCCGGCCCGGCGACGAGCTTCACGAGCCCCGCCCCGGCGGCCAGCGCGGCGCGCGCGGCATGCAGCGCCGCCCCCGTCATTCCGTTCGAGCCGCCCACGACGGTCACGCGGCCGCGGTCGCCCTTGTGCATCGTGGGCGCGAGCTTCGGGAGCCGCGCGCCGGCCCACGCGTCGGTGACGAGCACCGGCCAGCCGGGATCGGGCGGCGGGAACCCGATGTCCACGACGACCACCTTGCCGCACCAGTCACGCGCCAGCAGGTGCCCCCGGCGCGGGCCCCCGAAAGTGACCGACACGTCGGCGCGCAGCGGGCCGTGCGCCTCGCCGGTCGACAGGTCGAGCCCGGTGGGTCCGTCGATGGCGACGATGGGCGCCCCGTACGTGACGAGCCGCTGCGCCAGCGCGAGCACGTCGCCGCGGGCCGGGCCGGCGGCGCCCGTCCCGAGCAGCGCGTCCACGGCCACGGCGGCGGCGGGCCACGGCTCCTCCCGCCCGATCTCGCGCACGCCGTCCACGCGCGCCAGCGCGCGGTTGTCGATCGCGTCGTCGGTCTTGGGATCGAGCGCCGCCACCCACACGGGAACGGCGGCGGCATGCAGCGCCCGCGCCGCCACCCAGCCGTCGCCCCCGTTGTTCCCCGCTCCGGCGGCGACCAGCACGCCGCGGGCGAGCACGTCGGGAAAGTCGCGCAGGACCACCTGGGCCACCGCGCGACCCGCCGCCTCCATCAGCACACGCGACGGAATGCGGTACTGGGTGCGCGCCGCCGAGTCCCAGGCGGCGGCCTCGGTGGCCGAGAGAACGGGAACGGGATTCACGTGATCACCACCCCTCCGTAGCCCACCACGGCATCGTCGTCGCCCGTCGTCATCCCCGAGTGACTGTAATGCACCACCGCGGCGCGTGCCTCGCCCCCGCCCCCCCCCCCCAGCGCCACGCTCGCGGCGAGCACGGTGGCCGCGGGGGCGCGGCCGCACATCGAGATGCGCTCGCGCCGGCAGCGCGCCAGCAGCTCGGCGCCGTCCAGCGCCACCACCGCCTCGAGGGCGCGGCGGTCCTTGCCCTCGGAGACGCTCGCGGGCTCATAGTGGTTCAGGTCGCTCGACGCCAGCAGCAGCACCCGCTCGGGCCAGCGCCGGACGAGCGCCGCGAGCGCGCGCCCCAGCAGGTCGCACCCTTCCCAGGCGTCCCACGCGAGCACGAGCGGCACGATGCGCACATCGGCGCGCCGGATCTGGAGAAACGGCAGCTCGACCTCGACGGCGTGCTCGTGCTCGTGCGCCGCGTGGTCCGCGCCCACGAGCGGCGACGCCTCGAGCAACGCGCGTGCGAACGCGACGTCCACGGTCACGTCGCCGAGCGGCGTGCGAAACGCGCCCGCCTCCCACAGCGAGGCCCCGCCGCGGGCGCGGCAGACCCCCGTGTGGTTCGGGGCGAGGATCACGACGACCGGCGGGACGTCGAGGCGCGCGAACACATGCGCCGCCGTGAGCCCCGAGTAGACGTAGCCGGCGTGCGGCGCCAGCGCCGCGCGGGCGGGCCCGGGGCGCGCGTCCGCCACGGCGGCGAGCAGCTCCCGCACGGCGCGCTCCAGCTCGCGCTGCGTCCCCGGATAGAAGCGCCCGCTCACGGCGGGCGCACGCACCGCGTCCAAGCCTATTTGAAACTCTGGCCGATCGCGCGACCGAACGAGATCTCCCCGTTATCGATGCGGATGTTGAAGCCGCATTCGGGGTTGGTGCAGACCCAGGCCTTGTAGGTGATCGGCGCTCCGTCGCGGCCGTAGTCCGATAACGGGATGAGGAGACCTTGCTGGCACTTCTTGCAGGCGGGCCATTCCTTCACGTCGTCCATGCGGCACCCCCTTCACCCGATCCGCCCCTGCTACCCGCGCTCCACGCCGGGCCAGCGGTAGCCGGCCCGGAACACCTCCGCGAAATCGTAGACTCGATCGAAGTCTTCCGGCTTGTCGCTCGGTTGCCGGGCGAGCAGCCCGACGTCGATCAGCGTGAACACCATGCGTCCCAGATCCGCGGTGCTCGCGATACCCCAGTGACCGAGCACGGTCGGCGCGAGGAGCCCGAACTGCTCGAGCGCGAAGTCCCGGCACGCCCACGCGAGCTCCGCGCCCGTGAGATGGCGGCGCGCCGGCAGCCGCCCCTGCGCGTACTCGAGCGCCGCGAGCACGAACAGGTAGCCGCGCTCGTGGTAGCGGGCGTCCTGCTGCCCGATGCGCTGGAAGGCCTCTTCCAGGGTGGCGAAGTCGCTCACGGGCGCGCCTCCGCCGGCCCCGACGGCCGCGCCCGCAACGCCGCGACGGGCTTGGGGAGCTGCGACTCGAGCAGCGCCTGCTCGAGCACTTCGTCGATCGTTTCCACCGGCTTGATCTCGAGCAGCTGTTTCACCTCGTCCGGCACCTCGACGATGTCGCTCTGGTTGCGCGCCGGCACGAGCACGGTCTTCACGCCCGCGCGCGCCGCCGCGGTCAGCTTCTCCTTGAGTCCGCCGATCGGGAGCACCCGCCCGCGCAGCGTCAGCTCGCCCGTCATCGCCACGTCGTGGCGCGCGGGGCGCCGGCACAAGAGCGACGCCAGGGCGGCCGCGATCGTGATACCGGCCGACGGGCCGTCTTTGGGGACCGCCCCGGCCGGCACGTGCAGGTGCACGTCCGTCTGCGTGAACGCCTCGAGCGGGATGCCGAGCGCGCCAGCGCGGGCGCGCAGCAGGCTCCACGCCGCCTGCGCGGACTCCTTCATGACGTCGCCCAGCTGGCCGGTGAGCGTGATCTGCCCCTTGCCCGGCATCTGGATCGCCTCGATGAACATGATGTCCCCGCCCACGGGCGTCCATGCGAGCCCCGTCGCGACGCCCACTTCGGGGCTGCGCCCGGCCACCTCGCTCTGGACCTTGGGCTGGCCGGCGTACTTCTCGAGGTTCTTGGCGGAGATCTTGACCGACCGAGCCCGGCCCTCCACCACCTCCAGCGCGGCCTTGCGGAGCACGCCTTGGATTTCGCGTTCCAGCTGGCGCACGCCCGCTTCCCGCGTGAATTCCCCGATGAGTCGCTCGAGCGCCCCGTCGGCGACGCTCGCCCGCTCGGCCTGGAGGCCCGTCTCCTTGAGTTGGCGCGGGAGCAGGTAGCGCTTGGCGATCGCGAGCTTCTCGCCGGGGGTGTACCCGGGTAAGGTGAGAACTTCCATCCGGTCGAGCAAGGGATCGGGGATCGGCGCGAGGCTGTTGCCGGTGGCGATGAACATCACCCCGGAGAGGTCGAACGGCACCTCGAGGTAATGGTCCACGAAGGCGCCGTTCTGCGCCGGATCGAGCACCTCGAGCAGCGCCGCGGTCGGATCGCCGCGCACGTCGGCCCCCATCTTGTCCACCTCGTCGAGCATGAGAAGCGGGTTGCGCGTCTCGCAGCGCTGCAGCGCGTGGATGATGCGTCCCGGCAGTGCGCCGACGTAGGTGCGGCGATGGCCGCGCACCTCGGCCTCGTCGCGCACCCCGCCCAGGGACACGCGGGTGAAGCGGCGGCCCAGGGCTTCGGCGATGCTCTGCCCCAGGGACGTCTTCCCCACGCCGGGCGGGCCCACGAAGCACAGGATGCTGCCCCGCGCCTCGGGGTTCAGCGTACGCACGGCGAGGTACTCGAGAATGCGCTCTTTCACCGTCTTGAGGTCGTAGTGGTCGCGGTCGAGAATGTCGCGCGCCCCCTTCAAGTCGAGCCGGTCGGTGGACGTGCGGCTCCACGGCAGCGAGGCGAGCACCTCGAGGTAAGTGCGCGCCACGTGGTACTCGGCCGACTGCGGCGACATCTGCCGCAGCCGCTTGAGCTCGCGATCGGCGACCTTCTTCCCTTCGGGCGACAGCCCCCCCTCCTCGAGCCGGCGCGCCAGCTCGGCGAGCTCGTCCTCGCCTTCCTCTTCGCCCAGCTCCTGGCGGATCACGCGCAGCTGTTCGCGCAGCACGTACTCGCGCTGGTTCTGGTCGAGCCGCGTCCGCACTTTCTCTTGGATCTGGCTCCCGACCTCGAGCACCTGCAGCTCCTGGCCCATCAGCTCGGCCAGCCGCTCGAGCCGGCGGTTCACCTCGTCGATCGCGAGCAGCTCGGCCTTGGCGGGGAGTGCCAGATCCAGGTTTGCGGCGACGAAGTCGGCGAGCTTGGCGGCGTCGGTGATGCCGGCGAGGACTTCGTGCAGCTCCTCACCCAGGTACGGAGCGATGTCGATGACGCGGGAGAATTGCGCGTGGACGGTGCGCTTCAACGCTTCGGTGCGGGCGTCCTCCACCCCAGTGGACGGCAGGGTCTCGTAGCCCGCCACGAGCCAGTGGTCGGCGGGCGTGATCTCGACGAGCCGCGCCCGGTCGAGCCCCTGCACCATCACGCGCACCGAGCCGTCTCCGAGCTTGAGCATGCGGACGACGGTGCTCAGCGTGCCGACCTCGTACAGCTCGTCGGCGCGCGCCTGCATCACCGCGCCCTCGGGCGGCTCCGTACCGCCCACCGGCCGCACGACGCCCAGCAGCACCCGCTTGTTGCCCTGCACCACCTCGTCGATGAGCTGCGCGGCGTACGGGTCCGTGAGCGCGAGCGGCAGCACGACGTGCGGGTACACGACCAGCTGGCCGAGCGGCAGGACGGGCAGCTGGTCCACTTACTCCACCTTCACCGACTGCGTCCCCGACGAGCGCACCGGCACCTTGGTGAGCCGGACCTCGAGGAAGCCGTGCTCGTAGTTGGCGCGGATGCTCTCGGGATCGACGCGCACGGGGAGGCGGAAGCGGCGCTCGAACGGGCCCACCTGGACTTCCATCGCGTGGTAGTGCGGCTTGCCGTCGCGCCGCACCTTGCGCTCGCCCCCGATCGTGAGGATCCCGTCGGCCAGTTGGACGCTGAAATCCTCGGAGCGCATGCCGGCGATGTCCATGCAGACGACCAGCGCGTCGTCCGTTTCGAAGATGTCGGTGGGCGGCTTCCACTTGGCCGACGCGACGAAGCCCACGGGGCGGCCGTGGGCCACCTCGTTGAAGTAGACCTCGAGCTCCTCGGCGAGGTGCACGGTGAACGAGCCCGAGCCCCGGGAGGGCCGGCCCGACGACCCGCCCCCGCCGCCGCCGCTGCCGGCGCTGCTATCCGTCATGGCGCGAAGCGACGGTCGCCCGTGCCGGGGACGGGAGGGGAGCCGCGTACAGGGGGAACTGCGCCGTGAGCTCGCGCACCTCGGCCTTGACGCGGGCGATGGTGGCGTCGTCCTTTTTCGTGAGCACGTCGTCGATCAGGCCTGCCACCGTCTCCATCTCCGACTCGGTGAAGCCGCGGGTCGTGACCGCGGGCGTCCCGATGCGGATGCCGCTCGTCACGAACGCCTTCTGCGGGTCGCCGGGGATGGTGTTCTTGTTGACGGTGATCGACGCCCGGTCGAGCAGCTCCTGCGCCTCCTTCCCGGTGACGTTCTTGGGGCGCAGGTCCACGAGCATCAGGTGCGTGTCGGTGCCGCCCGAGACGATCGCGTAGCCCCGGTCCACGAGCGCCGCGGCGAGGGCCTGGGCGTTCTTCACCACCTGCTGCGCGTACCGCTTGAACTCCGGGGTGAGCGCCTCGCCCAGCGCGACCGCCTTCGCCGCGATGACGTGCTCGAGCGGGCCGCCCTGGATCCCCGGGAACACCTGTTTGTCGACCTCCTTGGCGAACGCTTCCTGGCACAGGATGATCCCGCCGCGCGGGCCGCGCAGCGTCTTGTGCGTCGTGGTCGTGACGATTTGCGCGTGCGGGACCGGCGAAGGATGCAGCCCCGCGGCCACGAGCCCGGCGAAGTGCGCCATGTCCACGACGAAGATGGCGCCCACTTCGTCGGCGACGCTCCTGAGCGCCGCGAAGTCGATGATGCGGGCGTAGGCGGAGGCGCCGCCGATGAGGATGCGCGGCCGCTCGCGGCGCGCCACCTCACGCACCTGGTCGTAATCGATGCGGCCGGTGTCCTCGCGGACGCCGTATTGCACGGCGCGGAACAGCGTGCCCGAAAAGTTCACGGGGGCGCCGTGCGTGAGGTGCCCGCCGTGCGGCAGCGCGAGCCCGAGCAGCGTGTCGCCCGGCTTCGCGACCGCGAGGTACGCAGCCATGTTCGCCTGCGCGCCCGAGTGCGGCTGGACGTTCGCGTGCTCGGCCTTGAACAAAGCCTTGGCGCGATCGATCGCGAGCTGCTCGACCTCATCGACGACCTCGCAGCCGCCGTAGTAGCGCTTCCGCGGCAGGCCCTCGGCGTACTTGTTGGTGAGCGCGGAGCCCATCGCCTCGAGCACCGCGACCGTGACGAAGTTCTCGCTCGCGATCAGTTCGAGGCCGTGCTCCTGCCGTTCCACCTCGCGGCGAATCAGCTGGAAGATGGCCGGGTCCGCCTTGGCGAGCGGCGCGCGACGGTCGATCACGAGTCGATCTTCGCGACGCGCCGCTCGTGGCGCCCGCCCTCGAACGTCGTGTCGAGCCACTTGTGGAGAATCTCCATGCCTTCCTCCTCGCTCACGAACCGTGCCGGCAGGACGAGCACGTTCGCGTCGTTGTGGCGGCGCGCCAGCTCCGCGATCTCGGGACTCCAGGCGACGGCCGCCCGCACGTGGGGAAAGCGGTTCGCCACGAACGCCATCCCCAGCCCCGTACCGCAGGTGAGGATGCCGCGCCGCACCTTCCCCTCGCTCACCGCGGCGGCGACCGGTCGCCCGTAGTCGGGGAAGTCGTCCGCCGGATCGAGCGCCTTCGGCCCCACGTCCACCGGCTCATAGCCGAGCCGCGCGAGCTCGTCGACGAGCTTCTGCTTGAGGCGGAAGCCCGCGTGGTCGGCGCCGACGTAGATCTGCTCAGACAAAGTTGCGCCGTACCCCGGCGATCGCCGCAATGCGCTGCTCCGCGAGCCGATCGGCCGCCCGGTAGCTGGGGATCCCCTCCTCCCGCGCGATCTCAAAGACGCGCAGGATGGTGTCGTAGATCTCCCCCGCCTTGGAGCGGGCTCGCTCCGGGGCCCAGCCGTGGAGCTCGGCGTTCACGTTGATGAGCCCGCCCCCGTTGATCACGTAGTCCGGGGCATAGGTGATGTGCCGCTGCTCGAGCAGGTCGCCGTGGCGGTCCTCGGCCAGCTGGTTGTTCGCGCCACCCGCCACGATCTCCACCTTGAGCCGCGGGACGGTCTCGTCGTTGAGCACGGCACCGAGGGCGCACGGCGCGAAGATGTCGGCCGGGACGTCATAGATCGCGTCCGTCGCCACCGCCTGCGCGCCGACCTCCTCGACCACGCGCTTTACCCGCTGCGGGTCGATGTCCGTGCACACGATGCGCGCGCCCTCGGTGTGGAGCAGTCGCGCCAGATGGTAGCCGACCGAGCCGCACCCCTGCAGCGCCACGGTCTTCCCGCTCAGGCTGTCCGCGCCATAGCGGTGCCGGGCGCACGCCTTCATCCCGCGGTACACCCCGTACGCCGTGACGGGCGACGGGTCCCCCGATTTCCCGATCAGGCCGGTGACGTGGTTCGTCTCGGCCTTGATGTATTCCATGTCGCCGGTAGTGGTGCCCACGTCCTCGGCGGTGATGTAGCGCCCCTTGAGCGATTCGACGTGCCGCCCGTGCGCGCGGAACAGCGCCTCGCGCCGCGTGGTGCGGTTGTCGCCGATGATCACGCTCTTGCCGCCGCCCAGATTGAGCCCCGCGACGGCGGCCTTGTACGTCATGCCCCGAGCCAGTCGCAGCGCATCGACCAGCGCCTCCTCGTCGCTCGCGTAGTTCCAGAACCGCGTGCCGCCGAGTGCGGGCCCCAGCACCGTCGAGTGGATCGCGATGATGCCCCGGTACCCGGCGGTCGGATCGTAGTACGCGCTCACCTGCTCGTGCTCGTGCTCCGCGAGCCGGTCGAACAGCGGGAAGCCCCCGGAGGCCCCGACCTTACGGGCGGGGCGACGCCCCACCTCAGCCTCGAGGATAGAGACCGCGGGCGATGACGATCCGCTGGATTTCGCTGGTGCCTTCATAGAGCTCCGTGACCTTCGCATCCCGGAACAGCTTCTCGACCGGGAAGTCCCGCATGTAACCGTAGCCGCCGAACAGCTGCACCGCCTGCGTCGTGACCCACATCGCGGTCTCGGACGCGAACAGCTTGGCCATGCTCGCCTGCGTCGTGAAGCCCTCGCTCCGGTCGATGCGACCAGCGACCGCGTGGGTGAGGGCGCGGGCGGCCTCCACGCGCGTGGCCATGTCCGCCAGCTTGAACTGCACCGCCTCGAACTCCCGCAGCGCCGCGCCGAACTGCCGGCGCTCGGCGCAGTAGGCGACGGCGTGCTCCAGCGCCCGACGCGCGATGCCGACGGCCTGGACCGCGATCCCCAGGCGGCCCACGTCGAGCCCCTCCATCGCGTACCGGAACCCCTGCCCGTCCTCGCCCAAGAGGTGATCGGCGGGCAAACGCACGTCCTCGAGCGCGATCGCGACCGTATTCGAGGCGCGCAGGCCCATCTTGTCCTCGGGCCTCCCGGGACGATAACCCGGCACGTCGGTCGGCACAATGAAGGCCGATATGCCGCGCTCCGTGCGGGCCATGACGACCATCAGGTCCGCCGTGCCGCCGTTCGTGGCCCACGCCTTGGTGCCGGACAGCAGCCAGCCGTCGCGGTCGCGCACCGCGCGCGTGGCGAGCGCTCCGGCGTCCGAGCCCGACTCGGGCTCGGACAGCGCGAACCCGGCGAGCCGTTCGCCCCGCGCCATGGACCGAAGCCACCGCTCCTGCTGCGCCGCGCTGCCGTGGCGCACCAGCATGGTCGTGGGGATCGCGTTGTGGATCGACACGGAGATCGCGATGCTCGCGTCGGCCGCCGCGATCTCCTCGAGCGCGAGAAAATACGTGAGCGTGTCGAGCCCCATGCCGTCGAACGCCTCGGGCGTGCACATCCCGAGGAAGCCGAGCCGGCCCAGCTCGTCGAGCACGTCCCGGGGGAAGTAGCCGGTGCGGTCCCATTCGGCGGCGTGCGGCTCGATGCGCGTGCGGGCGAACTCGCGCGCCAGGTCCACGATCTGGCGCTGCGTTTCGGAGAGACCCGTCGCCTCAATCGCGATAGACATAGAAACCGCGGCCGCTCTTCCGCCCCAGCCGCCCCGCGGCCACCATCTTCCGGAGCAGCGGCGCCGGCCGGTACTTGTCGTCGCCCAGATCGCGATGCAGCACGTCGAGAATCGCGAGGCACACATCGAGCCCGATCAGGTCGGCGAGCGCGAGCGGCCCGAGCGGATGATTCATCCCCAGCTTCATCACCGTGTCGACCGCCTCCGGGGTCGCGACCCCCTCCATCACGCAGAAGATCGCCTCATTGATCATCGGCATGAGCACGCGGTTCGACACGAACCCGGGCGCGTCGTTCACCTCGACCGGGGTCTTGTCGAGGGCGCGGACGATCTCGAGCGTGCGGCGTGCGGTCTCGTCCGACGTCTCGAGGCCGCGGATCACCTCGACCAGCGGCATCACCGGCACCGGGTTCATGAAGTGCATCCCGATCACCTGGGCCGGCCGCCCCGTCTGGGCGGCGAGGGTCGTGATCGAGATCGCGGAGGTGTTGCTCGCCAGCAGCGTCGTCTCAGGCGCGAGGCGGTCGAGCTCGCGGAAGATCGGAAACTTGACCTCGGGCTTTTCGGTCGCCGCCTCGACCACCAGGTCCGCCTTGCCCGCTGCCTCGAGCGACGTATCCATCTGTATGCGGTCCAACGTGCCCGCTCCCTGCTCCCTGCTCACCGCTCCCTTCTTTACCTGGCGCTCGACGTTCCGGGCGATGGCCTCTCGCGCCTGGTCGAGCGCCGCGCGGGACACGTCGAGCAGCGCCGTGTCCCAGCCATGCTGGGCAAAGACATGGGCGATGCCGTGGCCCATCGTGCCCGCGCCCACCACGGCGACCCTCACGCGCGCCCCACAAACGAAACGCGCGCCGTCATAGGCGCGCGCGCAGGGGAGTCAGGGTCGGCTTCAGAATGAGGACGGCGATCCCGAGCTTCAACAGGTCGCCCAGGATGAACGGCAGCGTGCCGAGTCGCAGCGCGAGGCCGGCGCTGCCCGTGAGGATGAGCAACTGCGCCAGACCGCCCAGGTGGATCAGCAGCAGCCCGGTGAGCACGGCGAGCGCGAGTCGCCCCAACCGCCGGCCGTCCGGTGCGACCTTCCCGACCGCGAAGGCCGCGACGGGATACGCGAGCAGGTAGCCGCCGGTCGGTCCCAGCAGGCGCGCCAGACCGGGCACGCCGTAGGGCGTGAATACCGGGAGACCCGCGGCGCCCAGGGCGAGGTACAGGATCAGCGCGCTCGAGCCCAGCCCGGGACCGAGCAGGCCGCCCACGAGCAGCACCGCGAGCGGCTGCAGCGTCATGGGCACCGGGGTGCCCGGGAGCGGAATCGAGATCTGCGCGGCGGCGGCGACGAGCGTCGCTCCGAGCACCACGGCCGCGGTGCGGCGCAGCGCCACATGCGCCGGCGCCAAGGCGAGCGACGAGTCCCGCATCAGAACATCTCCACGCTGAGGGCTACTGCGTTGCCGCCACCCAGACAGAGGGTGGCGAGGCCTGTCACCTGCTTCCGTTCCTTCAAGGCATAGAGCAGCGTCGTGAGCACGCGCGCTCCCGAGGCGCCGATCGGATGTCCCAGCGCGATCGCCCCACCGTTCACGTTCACCCGGTCCCAGTCCCACCCCAGGGCGCGCCCGTCGGCGAGCGCCTGCACGGCGAACGCCTCGTTCGCCTCGATCAGATCGTAGTCGGCGATCTTCGTCTTGGCCTTCGCCATGAGGTGCTGCACCGCGACGATGGGGGCGAAGAACAGATCCTTCGGCTCGCCGCCACCGGTGGCGTACGCGGTGATCCGCGCCAGCGGCGCGAGGCCGTGCGCCCGGGCGAACGCGAGCGACGCCACCACGAGCGCGCTCGCGCCGTCGTTCAGGCCGGGCGCGTTTCCCGCCGTCACGGTGCCGTCCTTCTCGAACGAGGGCTTGAGCGCGGCCAGCGCCGCGAGCGAGGAATCCTTGCGGGGCCCCTCGTCCTTGTCCACCACGATCGGGGCCTGTTTGCCGGGGATCTCGACCGGCACCGTCTCCGCCTTGAAGCGGCACGCTTCCATCGCCGCCACGGCCTTCTGGTGACTGGCGAGGGCAAAGCGATCCTGGTCGTCGCGCGAGACGCCCGCCTTCCTGGCGGTGTACTCGGCGAGGTTCCCCATATGGGTGTTCGAGAACGAATCCCACAGGCCGTCGTGGATCATGCCGTCCACGAGCTGACTGTTCCCCGCCTTGATGCCGCCGCGCATCCCGTACACGTAGTGGGGGGCGTTAGACATGGACTCCATGCCGCCCGCCACGACGCACTGCTCGTCGCCCGCCTTGATCGCCTGGGCCGCGAGCATCACGGCCTTGAGGCCGGAGCCGCAGACCTTGTTGACCGTGAGCGAGGGGATCGTCCCCGGGAGGCCAGCGTGGATCGCCGCCTGGCGGGCGGGGGCCTGGCCCTCACCGCCCTGGAGCACGTTGCCGAGGATGACTTCGTCCACGAGGGCGGCGTCGACGCCCGCCCGCCGCACCGCCTCTTTGATCACGATCGCGCCGAGGCGCGGGGCGGGAAGCGGGGACAGGCCGCCGAGGTATCTCCCGACGGGCGTGCGCACCGCGCTCACGATGACTGGAGTGTTCGCGTCCGACATAGGCCCCTGCTTCAAGTTAATGGACTCAAGGCGCGGGTGCGATTCTCGGCCTGCAGGCGCTTAACGAACTCCTCGAGTGGCACGACCTCCTGCTTCTTGCCCGATCCCCGCACCCGCACGGCGACCGTCCCGGCTTCGGCCTCCCGTTGGCCGACGACGGCCATGTAGGGCACCTTGTGGGTTTCGGCGTCGCGGATCTTGTAGTTCAGCGTCTCGTTACGCTCATCCAGGTGCGCGCGCAGTCCTGCGGCGCGCAGCTTCGACTGAACCTCCCGCGCGGCGGGAAGCTGATCGTCGCTGATCGGCAGAACGCGCACCTGCTCCGGCGCGAGCCACAGCGGGAATGCACCGGCGAAGTGCTCGATCAAAAAGCCCACGAACCGCTCCAGCGTGCCGAAGATCGCGCGGTGGATCATGACGGGTCGATGCGGCCGGTTGTCCTCGCCCGTGTACTCGAGTCCGAAGCGCTCGGGCTGCTCGAAATCGAGCTGGATCGTCGCCCCCTGCCACTCGCGCCCGATGGCGTCGTTGAACTTGATGTCGATCTTCGGTCCGTAGAACGCGCCTCCGCCCTGGTCGACGCGGTAGGTGGCGCCGCGGTGCTTGAGCGCCTGCTCGAGCGCGCGTTCCGCCTGGTCCCACGTCGCGTCGGTGCCCAGCTTCTTGTCGGGCCGCGTGGCGAGGTCGAGCCGATAGGAAAGGCCGAAGGTCTTCCCGAGCACCAGCTCCACGAGATCGAGCAGCTGGAAGATCTCCTGCTCGATCTGGTCCTCGCGCAGGAAGATGTGCGCGTCGTCCATGGTGAGCCCGCGCACGCGCAACATCCCGTGCAGCGTCCCCGAGCGCTCGTTGCGGTACAAATTGGCGATCTCGGCGAGGCGGACCGGCAGGTCGCGGTAGCTGCGCTGCTGCGCGGCGTAGATGAGGATGTGCATCGGGCAGTTCATCGGCTTGACCCGATAGCGCACGGACTCCGCCTCGCCCTCCCCCGCGGCCATGGGCGGGAACTGGTTCGCCGCGTACAGCGGGAGGTGCCCCGAGCGCAGGAACAGCTCCTCGCGGGTGATGTTGGGCGTGTAGACCAGCGAGTAGCCGCGCTCGAGGATCGTGTCCTCGATGAAACGCCGCAGCTGAAACTGGATCATCGCGCCTTTCGGGTGCCAGAAGATCAGGCCGGGGCCCACGTCCTCCTGAATCGAGAACAGGTCGAGCTGCTTGCCGAGCACGCGGTGGTCGCGCTTCTTGGCCTCGTCGAGCCGCCGCAGATAGGCCTCGAGGTCGTCCTTGCTGAACCACGCCGTGCCGTAGATGCGCTGCAGCATCTGGCGGCGCTCGTCGCCGCGCCAGTACGCACCGGCGGCGTGCAGCAGCTTGAAGTGCTTGATGCGCCCGGTGCTCGGCACGTGCGGGCCGCGGCACAGGTCCACGAAGGGGCCGTCGGTGTAGATCGAAATCACCTCATCGGGCCCCAGGTCGTCGATGCGCTCGAGCTTCAAGGGATCATCGGCGAAGCGAAGCTTGGCCGCCGCGCGGTCCACCTCCTCGCGGACGAACGGGTAGTCCGCCGCCGTGACCTCGCGCATCTTCGCTTCGATCTGCGCCAGGTCCTCGGGCGTGAACGGCGCGGGCACCTCGAAGTCGTAGTAGAAGCCGTCCTCGATGGGCGGACCGAAGCCGATCTTGGCGCGCGGGAACAGCTGTCGCACGGCCGTGGCGAGCACGTGCGCCGACGAGTGCCGCAGTACGTCGAGCGCCTGGGGATCCTTGTCGGTGAGGATCGCGACCTTCGCGCCGTCGGGGAGCGGGCGCGCGAGGTCGCGCACCTGGCCGTCCACGCGCACCGCCAGGGCGGCCTTGGCGAGCCCGGGGCCGATCGCTTTGGCGAGGTCGGCGCCGGTGGCGCCCGCGGGCAGTCGCTTCTCGCTCCCGTCGGGGAGCGTGACACGGATCTCGGCGGCGGCCATCAGGTCAGGGAGTCGGCTGGGCGGTCCCCGGCGGGGACGCAGGCGAAGCGGCCGGAGGGGGGGGGACCGGGACGCCCGCGGGAGGCGCCGTCAGGGGCAGGAGGCGCCGCCCCTCGCGGAAGTAGAGCGCGACCAAGAGGAGAATGAGGATCCCAGTCGCGAGCCAGCGGGCGATGCGGCTCGTGGGGAGCGCCGGAGATTCGTCGGGCATGGGAGGGTATTCTAGCGAGCGCGGGAAGGCGCGGAAAGGCGCGGAATGCCGGGAACGCCCGCCGTTCCGCGCCCTCCCGCGCCGTTTCGCGCCCTGCCTATAATAAGGAATGCCCGAGCCCCGGTTCGCGTTGCCGCCCCAATACAACCCGCACGACGTCGAGCGCCGGCTGTACCAGCGGTGGCTCGAGCGCGGGGTGTTCACGCCCCGTGCCGACTCGCCGCATGAGCCGTATGTCATCGTGATCCCGCCGCCCAACGTCACGGCCATCCTGCACGTGGGTCACGGGCTCAACAATGTCATCCAGGACGTGCTGATCCGTTTCGAGCGGATGCGTGGGCGGGCCGCAGAGTGGTTGCCGGGCACCGATCACGCCGGCATCGCCACGCAGAACGTGGTCGAACGGCTGCTCGCGGAGGAGGGCAAGACCCGCTTCGACCTCGGTCGCGAGAAGTTCGTCGAGCGGACCTGGGCGTTCGTGCGCCAGACCGGGAACGCCATCCTGGAGCAGCTCAAGGTGATCGGCTGCTCGTGCGACTGGAGCCGCACCCGCTTCACGTTCGACGCGGCGTACTCGCGATCGGTGCGGGAAGTGTTCGTGCGTCTGTGGGACGAGGGTCTGATCTACCGTGGCCACCGGGTGATCCACTGGTGCCCCCACTGCGGCACCGCGCTGTCCGACGAGGAGGCCGAGTTCCAGGACGAGACCGGCAACCTGTACTACATCCGCTATCCGGTAGAGGGCGGCCCGCGGCCGTATCTCACCGTGGCGACCACGCGGCCCGAGACGCTGTTGGGCGACACGGCCGTCGCCGTGAACCCCAAGGACGCGCGGCACGCGGCGTTCATCGGCAAGACCGCGCGCCTGCCGATCACCGACATCGCGATCCCGATCATCGCGGACGAGGCCGTCGATCCGGCGTTCGGCACCGGCTTCGTGAAGGTGACCCCGGCACACGACGCCAACGACTTCGAGATCGGGCAGCGACACGGGCTCGAGGCGCCCCTCATCATGCGGGAAGACGGGACGATGGGGGAGGAGGACGGAAAGACGGAACGACGGAAGGGGGATGCAAAGAGAGTTCCGCCGCAACTGGTGGGACTCGATCGGTTCGAGGCCCGCGAGGTCATCGTGCAGCTGCTGCGCGAGCGGCAGCTGCTCGAGAAGGTGGAGCCGCATCGGCATGCGGTGCGCCACTGCTACCGCTGCGAGACCGTGGTGGAGCCGCGGCTCAGCGACCAGTGGTTCGTGAAGATGAAGCCGCTCGCCGAGCCGGCGCTCGCCGCGTACCGGGAGGGGCAGTACCGCCTCGTGCCGGAGCGCTGGCACGCGACCTACGTGAACTGGATGGACAACATCCGCGATTGGAACATCTCGCGGCAGCTGTGGTGGGGACACCGGATTCCGGTGTTCACCTGTACGAAGTGTGGCGAGCAGTGGGCGGACAGGCAGGACCCAAACCAGTGCCGCAAGTGCGGCGGACCGGTGGAGCAGGACCCCGACGTGCTCGACACGTGGTTCTCGTCGTGGCTCTGGCCGTTCGCGACGTTCGGCTGGCCGGAGCGGACGCCCGACCTCGCGCGCTTCTATCCCGGCCACACGATGGTGACCGCGCCCGAGATCCTGTTCTTCTGGGTGGCCCGGATGATCATGGCCGGGTACCACTTCCTCGGGGCACGGCCGTTCTCGACGGTGTACCTGCACGGCACCGTGCGCGACACGCAACACCGCAAGATGTCCAAGTCGCTCGGCAACGGCATCGATCCGCTCGACGTCGTGCGGCTGTACGGGGCGGACGCGCTGCGCTGGACGCTGATCGCGGGCAGCTCGCTCGGCGCCGACGTGATCCTCGACCCGAGCGACTTGGAGACCACGTTCGCTCCCGGGCGCAACTTCGCGAATAAGCTCTGGAACATCGGGCGGTTCATCCTGGCGCAGCTGCCCGAGGACGTGGAGTCGATCGACAAATTGAATCTCTCCGCGCTTGCCCTCGCGGATCGTTGGATCCTGACCCGCGCCTACGCCACGATCGTGGCGGCCACGGAGCAACTCGAAACATTCCGCCTCGATGAGGCCGCCAAGGCTTGCTTCGAGTTTGCCTGGAAGGACCTGGCCGACTGGTATGTTGAGGCGGTGAAGCCGCGCCTCGCGGCGGGCGACGCCGCCGCCGCGCAGGCTGTTCTAGCCTTCTGCTTCGACACGGTGCTTCGCCTGCTCCATCCGGTCGTGCCGTTCATCACCGAAGACCTGTGGCAGAGACTACCCGGGCGTCGTCCGGAGGAACTCCTGGTCACCGCAGCGTGGCCCACCGTGCCGCCGCAGCTGCTCAAGCTTGAAGCGGCCTCCGAGTTCACGCGCGTTCAGGAAGCCATTTCCAAGATTCGAATGATTCGCGCGGAATACCGGATCGCTCCGAAGATCCGTCTAGCGGCGTCGATCAAGCCGAGAACGGACCTGATCCGAGCCGCCTTCGAGGGGGAACGGGAGACTATCGTCCGTCTGGCGCAGCTCTCCGACCTGGATCTTGACGGTGGGTTCGGGGGTGCCGGCGCGCATGCCGTGCTTGCCGACGGGAGCGAAGTGTTCGTGGCGCTCGCCGACGCGATCGACGTGCGGCAGGAGTGCCGGCGCTTGTCGAGCGAACTGACGCGGCTGGAGCAGCAGCTGTCCGGCCTCGCCGCCAAGCTCACCAACCAGAACTTCGTCGCGCGGGCCCCCGCCGAGGTGGTCGCCCAGGAGCGCGAAAAGGAGCGGGCGTGGCGCGACCAGCGGCAGGCACTGGCCGACAAGCTCAAGTCGCTCGGCTGCTCCTGATCGCCGTGGGGTGGGGCGGGAGCGGCGCTTGCGCCAACCAGGGCGAGCCACCCGGCGGCCCGCCCGACACCACGCCGCCGCAGGTCGTGCGCACGATCCCCGAGTCCGGGGCGGTCGTGCCGGCGCTCAAGGACGACGCGGTCATCCAGTTCGACGACGTGATCGACGAAATGGCGGGGGGTGGGGGGGGCGGGGGCGGCGGGGGACGCGGAGGGGGCACCGGTGCCATCAGCGGCCTGGCACGCCAGGTCGTGCTGTCGCCCGTGGCCGGCGGGGTGAAGGTGTCGTGGCACCGCAGCGCGATCCACGTGAAGCCCAACGAAGGCTGGAAGCCCAACCGCGTGTACCACCTCGAGCTCCTGCCCGGCATCATCGACCTGCGGCGCAACGCGACCAAGCGGACGAAGATGATCGTGTTCTCGACCGGCCCCGCCGTGCCGACCGCCACGATCGCGGGGACGGCACTGCTGTGGGTCGAGCAGCGCCCCCTGGGACAGGCGGTGATCCGCGCGGCGCCCCTCCCGGACACCGTCGCGTACGTCACCGTGGCCGACTCGGCCGGCGACTTCCAGCTGAGCGACGTCCCGCCCGGGCGTTATCTGCTCCAGGCGATTCAGGACCAGAACAACAACCGGCGGGCCGACCGGCGCGAGGCGTACGACACGGTCACGGTCGCGCTGGACACGAGCGCGAGCGCGCTGCTGTGGGCCTTCGTGCACGACACCGTCGGCCCGCGGGTGAAGAGCGTCGATCCGGTGGACTCGGTGTCGTTCCGGTTGACCTTCACGGCAGCGCTCGATCCCCGACGGCCGGTGGACACCGCCCAAGTGCGCGTGTTCGCGCTCCCCGATACGACACCGTTCCCGGTGCGGACGCTGTACGGCGCCGCGCAGTACGACTCGATCCAGGCGCGCGCCCGCGCCGTCGCGGATTCGCTGCGGAAGGCCCGCGACACGACCGCCAAGCGCGATACGACGGGGCGGCGCGGAGCGGCAGCCCCCTCCGCAGCCGCCCAGCGGGCACCCGCCGCTCCGCGGGACACCGCGGCACGTGTCGATACGAGCCGAGTCCGCAAACTCCTCAAGCAGCGGCCTGTCCCATCCGACCGGCTGGTAGTGCAGACCGCGCGGCCGCTTGCGCCGGGTGGCAAGTACTTCGTCCGGATCCGCGGAGCGACGAACTTGAGCGGCGTGGCGGCGGACGCGCAGGGCGTGCTGGTGGTGCCCGTGGCCCGCGATACCAGCAAGGGGGCGGCGGGAGCGCGCAAACCGCCATGACCGATCCGCGTCGCCGGCTTCCCGCGGTCGAGGCCCTGCTCGCCGAACCCGACATCGCGGCGCTCGTCGCGGCGCACCCCCGCAGCGTCGTGGTGCGCGCGGTACGGGAGACGATCGAAGGAGCGCGCACCACCGGTGGCGCCGCGCCCGCCGAGGGCTGGGGCGCCGCCGTGCTCGCCCGCGTGCACCGGCTGGCGGCGCCGTCGCTCGAGCCCGTGATCAACGCGACGGGCGTGGTGCTGCATACGAACCTCGGCCGAGCGCCGCTCGCAGGGCCCGCGATCGCGGCGATGGCCCGCATCGCGGGATCGTACTCGAATCTCGAATATGATGTGACGCGAGGGACCCGTGGCTCACGCCACGGGCTATGTCGCGACCTGCTCGTGGAACTGACCGGGGCGCCGGACGCGCTCGTCGTGAACAACGCCGCGGGCGCGCTGCTTGTCGCGCTCTCCGCTCTGGCCCGGGACGGCGCGGCGATCGTGTCGCGCGGGGAGCTGGTCGAGATCGGCGGCGCCTTCCGCATTCCCGATATCATGGCCCGGTCCGGCGCGAAGTTGGTGGAGGTGGGCACGACCAATCGCACGCACCGCAAGGACTACGAAGCCGCCCTCACCCCTGACGCCCGCCTCCTGCTGAAAGTCCACCGCTCGAACTTCCAGGTGACGGGCTTCACCACCGAGGTGCCCGCCACGGAGCTCGCCGAGCTGGCGCGTGCCCAGGGCGTTGCGAGTCTGTACGACCTGGGAAGCGGCCTGCTGCTCGATCTCGCGCCCTGGGGCTTGAGTGGGGAGCCCGGCGTGCGGGAGGGGCTGGCGAGCGGGGTCGACGCCGTCGTGTTCTCGGGCGACAAGCTGCTCGGCGGCCCGCAGGCAGGCATCCTGCTGGGCGCGCGCGCCGCGATCGACGCGTGCCGCAAAGACCCGCTGGCGCGCGCCGTGCGCTCGGACAAGTTCACGCTGGCGGCGCTCGAGGCGACGCTGGCCCTCTACAGAGATCCGGAGCGAGCCCGGATGGAGATTCCAGTCCTCCGAATGCTGACAGAAGACGTCGCGCAGATACGTCGACGCGGAGAGGCGTTGCAACAAGGCGTAGGGAAGGACGCCGACCTCGTCGCCGGCGAATCCGAAGTCGGCGGCGGGTCGTTCCCCGGAGCAAAACTGCCGACGTGGCTCGTGCGGCTCACCCCCCGACACCTGACACCTGACACCTTGTCCGCCCGGTTGCGGGATGGCGAGCCCCCGATTATCCCCCGCATCGCCGGCGACCACGTGTTGCTCGATCCTCGCACCATCTTCCCCGAGCAGCTCGAGACCGTGGCAGGGGCCGTGCGCGCCGCGCTCGATGCCTGACGGCCGCCGGGCGGTGTTCCTCGACCGTGACGGCACCATCGTGGACGACCCCTCTCCCGGCTTCCTGCACGAGCCGGGCCGGGTGCGGCTGCTCCCGCGCGCAGCCGAAGCGATCCACCGCCTCAACGAGGCGGGCTGGCTCGTCGTGACCGTGTCGAACCAGTCGGGGATCGCGCGCGGCCTGTACGACGAGGCCGCGTTCGCCGCGGTGCAGCGCCGGCTCGGCGAGCTGCTCGCGGCGCACGGCGCGCACCTCGACGCGACCTACTACTGTCCCCATCATCCGGAGATCACGGGGCCGTGCGAGTGCCGCAAGCCGGGGGTGAAGCTGTTCCGCGACGCGCAAACGGCGCTGGGCATCGACCTCGCGCGGTCGTACTGGGTCGGCGACCGCCTGAGCGACGTCGAGCCGGCGCGAACGCTCGGTGGGCGGGGGCTGCTCGTCGCCACGGGGCACGGGGCGGCGCATCGCGCCCAGGCGCGCGCGCTGGGTGTGCCGGTCGTCGCGGACCTCGCGGCGGCGGTGGACTTGATTGTGCGCGGCGTGTCGTTCCCACCCTGAAGGGTGGGCTCGGCGATGCGCTGCCCTGAAGGACAGTGTGCTTCAGTACTGTGTCGGCCGAGCCCAGGCTTCAGCCTGGGAATAACGGGTTTGTCAACGACTCGTAGCGCCCGCAGATTGCGGGGCTCATGAGACCCTGGAGACTGGTCGCGCTGCTGACCCTCGTGACTGGCCCCCTCACGGCGCAGGGGAAGGCCCCGCACCCGGTCCCCTCGGTGCCCCGCGCACAACCGGCGCCCAAGGGCACGATCGCGGTGGGCCAGACCGTACGCGACTCGCTGACGCGCCGCGATCCGCTCCTCCCCGCCGACAGCACGTACGCGCAGCAGTGGCGGCTGGGGGCGACCCGTGCCGGCGAAACCGTGACGATCGACCTCGTGTCCGACGTGTTCGACGCCTACGTCTTCCTGCTCGGCCCGGGCCTCGAGCGCGAGCGACCCCAGGACGACGATTCGGGCGGCAGTTGCAACGCGCGGCTCACCGCGCGGCTGCCCCAGACCGGAGACTATTACGTGGTGGTGACGAGCAGCGACAAGTTCCGCACCGGCGCGTTCGCGCTCAGCGTCACGGCGGGCGCAAAGCCGCAGTCGCTTGCCCCCTGCAACCGGTGACTCCCTCCCCGCCCGCCCCCCTTCCCCTCCCGGTCGCCGTGCTGGTGTCGGGCGGCGGCACGAACCTGCAAGCGCTGTTCGACGCGTTGCGCGATGCGCGCGCCGCGCGTGTGACGCGCGTCATCTCGAGCCGGCCGGACGCGGGAGCGCTCGAGCGGGCGCGCCGGGCGGGCGCACTCACGACCGCGCTGGCCGATCCCGCCAGCGCGGACGAGGTCCTCACGGCTCTGGGCGACGCGCGACTCGTCGTGCTCGCCGGATATGTGAAGCGGATTCCGCCGGCGGTGGTGGCGCGCTTCCGCTGGCGGCTGATTAATATCCATCCGGCGTTGCTCCCCGCCTTCGGCGGCGCCGGGATGTACGGACGCCGCGTGCACGCCGCGGTGATCGCGAGCGGCGCCGCCGTGTCGGGCGCGACGGTCCATTACGTGGACGACGAGTACGACCACGGGCCGATCATCGCGCAGTGGCCGGTGCCGGTCCGGCCGGACGACACGCCCGAGTCACTCGCCGCGCGGGTGCTCGAGGTGGAGCACCGCCTGCTGCCGTCCGTGGTGCTGGAGCTGGCGCGGCGGGGGGCGCCGGCGGTGCCCGTCCGACTTTCCGCAGTTGGTTCGGCTTTCGTCGCGGGAGACACGCTTGGGGTGGAACTCGAACAAGGCGGATAGGCGGATAGGCGGATGGGCGGATAGAGCTGCGTTGCTCACGCTGCTGCTATCCGCCTATCCGGCTATCCGGCTAACCGCCCAGACCGTCGACCAGCTCGCGCTCCGCTTCACGTCCTGGACCGCCGTCACCGGCTTCGAGCGCGCCGTGACCGATTCGCTCGTCGCGCTCCTGCCCGGCGGCACGCGCGATCGCTTCGGCAACGTGATCGTCACGCTGGGTCGGGGAAGCCCGAGGCGCCTCGCCAGCTGCGACATCGACGAGCCGGGGTACGTCGTCGGCAACATCACGGACGACGGTTACCTCCGGTTGCGACGCGTGCCCGGCGCCCTGCTCGCCCCGCTGCAGGACCAGATGCTCGAAGGGCATCGCGTCACCCTGTTCGGCGAGGCCGGGCCCGTGCCCGCTGTGGTGGCAGTCCGGTCCACCCATCTCGCGCGCTTCCGCGCCGCCGCGGCGGAGGCGCCGTTCACGGTGGATGACGCGTTCGTGGACGTCGGCGCCGCGTCGCGCGTCGAGGCGGAGCGGCTCGGGTTGCACGTCCTCACGCCCGTCGCACTCACGAAACGGCCCCTGCCCTACGGCGACCGGCTGCTCGCCGCTCCCCGCGCGGGCGAGCGGGTCGGGTGCGCCGCGCTCGCTGCGGCGGTGCTCGGGCAACCCAAGGTCCGGGGCACCGTCGTCGTCGCGTTCGCGGTGCAGAGCCTGTACGCGAGCAAAGGGGCGCACGCCGTCGCCGCGCTCCACGGCCCCTTCGACGCGACCGCTGTCGCGCTGCTCGACGCGCGCTACCACCTCACCCCGGTCGAGACCGTCTCGCTCGCCGCGGCGGACTCGTTGAGACGGGCGCTCATGACGTGGATGGAGGGGAGATGAGACGGGCGGCGCTTCTACTTTCCGTCCTTCCAACCTTCCAACTTTCCGCCCAGGACGATCCCCGGATCTCCGAGGCGCAGGCCGTCCTCGCCCCCCTCGTCGAAAGCTACGGAGTCTCCGGCGCCGAAGGCCCCGTGCGCGAGACGGTGAAGCGGCTGCTTCCGGCGTGGGCGAATGCCGAGACGGACACGGCGGGCAACCTGTGGCTCCGCGTGGGCCAAGGCGATCCTGTCGTCGTCTTCGTGGCGCACCTGGACGAGATCGGGTTCACGGTGGATTCGATCCTCGACGACGGCTCGCTCCACCTGCGCACGCGCGGCGGCTTCTACAGCTCGCTGTTCGAGGCCCAGCCGGCCTTGGTTCACGGGTCGAGCGGCGATGTCCCGGGCATCTTCCTGCCGCGCGATACCGGCTTCGTCCGCCGCGCGCCGCCGCCGCTCCGCGTCTCGATCGGCTCGACGTCGCGCGCGGCGACCCTGGCGCGGGGCGTCCGCCCCGGCGCGACCGTCACCATGCCCAAGCAGTACGTCCGACTGGCCGGGACCCGCGCCACCGGCCGCTCGTTCGACGACCGCGTGGGCTCGGCGGCCCAGCTGCTCGCGCTGCGCCGCCTCGACCGCGCCAAGCTCAAGCACCAGGTGATCTTCGTCTGGAGCGTGCGAGAAGAGATCGGACTCGAGGGCGCGGCGGTGGCGGCGGCGGCGCTCGGCCCCACGGTGAAGCGCGTGCACGCCATCGATACGTTCGTGTCGGCGGACTCGCCGCTCGAGCTCCAGAGCTTCGCGGTGGCGCCGCTCGGCCAGGGCGCCGTGGCGCGGGCGCTCGACAACTCCTCGGTCACGCCGCCCGCCTACGTGGACTCGCTCGTCGCGCTGGCGCGCGCCCGCGGCGTGAAGCTCCAGGTCGGCACGACCAACGGCGGCAACGACGGCTCGGTGTTCACGGACTACGGCGCCGTGGATGTGGCGCTCGGGTGGCCGCTGCGCTACTCCCACTCCCCGGCCGAGCTCGTGGACCTGAAGGACGTCGCGAGCCTCGCGGACCTGATCCAAGCCGCGGCCGAAGCCTGGTGAGGGCGCTGCTCTCGGTCTCCGACAAGCGCGGCCTCGTGGACTTCGCTCGCGAGCTCGCCGCCCTCGACTGGGAGATCGTGTCGACCGGCGGGACGGCGGACGCGCTACGCCAGGCCGGCATTCCCGTCCTCCCGGTCGAGCAGGTCACCGGTTTTCCCGAGATGATGGACGGCCGCGTGAAGACGCTGCACCCCAAGGTGCATGGCGGCCTCCTCGCCCGCCGTCACCATCCCGGCGACCGCGCCGCGCTGGCCCAGCACGGCATCACGCCGATCGACCTGGTCGCGGTGAACCTCTATCCGTTCCGCGAGACGGTCGCGCGGCCCGACGTGACGTTCGAGCAGGCGATCGAGCAGATCGACATCGGTGGGCCGTCGATGCTGCGCTCCGCCGCGAAGAATCACCGCGACGTGATCGTGGTCGTCGATCCGGATGATTATCCCGTCGTCATCGCGGCCCTCAAGGCCGGCGGCATCGCCCCGGGCGTCAGCCCGGGGCTTCGTCTGGAGCTTGCCTCGAAAGTCTTCGCCCACACCGCCGCCTACGACGCCGCCATCCATCGCTATCTGACGCGGGACGCCGCCGGTTGGCCCGAGCGGATCACACTGGCGCTCGAGCGGCGCCAGGAGCTGCGCTACGGCGAGAATCCCCATCAGGCCGCGGCGCTGTACGCGACCGACGAGCCGGGGATCCGCGACCTGGCGCAGCTCCATGGCAAAGAACTGTCGTTCAACAACCTGCTCGACTTGGACGCCGCCGTTCTCGCGGTCGCGCCGTGGAGCGGGTCGGACCGCGCGGCGTGCGCCATCATCAAGCACACCACGCCGTGCGGCATCGCACTGGGGCGCTCGCCGCGAGAGGCATACGACCGCGCGCTCGCGACCGACCGCACGTCGGCGTTCGGCTCCGTCATCGCGTTCAACGTGGCCGTGGACCGCGCCGCGGCCGAGGCGATGCGCGACCTGTTCGTGGAGGTGGTCGTGGCGCCCGAGGTCCACACCGACGCGCTCGCAGTGTTCCGCGAGAAGAAGAACCTCCGCGTCGTGCGGCTCCCCCCCGCTGCCACCGGGGGGGACGGCGGCTGGGACTTCAAGCGAATCCGGGGCGGCTTTCTCGTGCAAGAGCGGACCCGGGTAGCGCAGGCGGTGGATGAGTCCGGGTGGAAGGTGGTCACGCACCGGCGCCCCACCGACGCCGAGTGGCGCGATCTGCGGTTCGCCTGGGCGGCGGTCGGGGCGGTCAAGTCGAACGCTATTCTCCTCGTCCGGGACGAGGCGGCGATCGGCATCGGCGCGGGGCAGATGTCGCGGGTGGATGCCTCGTTCCTGGCCGTGCACAAGGCCCGCCAGCAGGGGCACGAGCCCGCCGGGGCGGTGTTAGCTTCTGATGCTTTCTTTCCCTTCGCGGACGGTGTAGAAGAAGCGGCCCGCGCCGGCGTGCGCGCCATCATCCAGCCGGGCGGCTCCGTGAAGGATCCCGACGTCATCGCAGCGGCCGATCAGGCCGGCCTCGCGATGGTGTTCACCGGGATGCGGCAGTTCCGGCACTAGACTAGAGGACGAGGATGACCGAACAGACCCCGCCCCTCCCCGTTCTCACCGAGCGCCCGCCCTATTTCATCGCCGGCCTCGTCGCGCTCGGCGCCCTGCTCCTCTACGTCGCGACCATCGCGCCCACGACGCAGTTCTGGGACAGCTCCGAGTACATGGCCGCGGCCCACGCGCTCGGGATCCCTCATCCGCCGGGGAACCCCCTGTTCATCATCCTCGGCCACGCGTGGGGACTGCTGCCGCTCGGGGCCGACTACGCCCGGCGCATCAACCTGTTCGCCGCCGTCACGAGCGCCGCGGCGGCCGGCCTCTGGTTCCTCATCGGCGAGCGCTGGTTGCGCCCCATCGTGCCGCCTCCCGCCCCCCCCTGGGCACGGCGGCTCGCGGCCGCGGCCGGGGCGCTGGTCGCCGCCACTGGGTTCACCGTGTGGAACCAGTCGGTGGTGAACGAGAAGGTCTACACGGTGAGCGTGCTGTCGATCGCACTCGTGCTGTGGCTCGTCGTGCGCTGGGCCGACCAGACTCCCCCCCCTGAGACGCGGCGCGATCACCACCTCGTCCTCATCGTGTATCTCCTGGCGCTCACGGCGACGAACCATCTGATGGGCGTGCTCGTCGCCCCGGCGGTGCTCGTCTACGTCCTTGCCACCGATCCGCGCGCGCTGCGCCGCCCCCGCTTCCTCGTCGCCGCGGCGCTCGTGGCAGCGGTGGGGACGAGCGTCTACCTTTTTCTCCCGATCCGGGCGCACTTTGATCCGTACTTGAACGAAGGCGCGCCGACGACGTGGCGGGCGCTCAAGGCCGTGCTGACCCGCGAGCAGTTCGGCAAGCCGTCCGTGTTCGACAACCCGATGTACCTGCCCGGCCCGGACAATCCCGGGCGCACGCTGGTCCTCTACGCGCAACAGCTCTTGAACTACGTGCAATACTTCACGTGGCAGTTCGGCCGCGACTGGTGGCCCGGCGTGCAGCGCGCCTTCGCGGTCGTGTTCGCCGCGCTCGGCCTGCTTGGCGCCCGGCGCCACTGGCGCGCGGAGCGCCGGGCCGCGCTCGCCATGACGACGCTGCTCCTGACCCTCACGCTCGCGTTGGTGTTCTACCTCAATTTCCGGTGGGGCTTCTCCCAGCCCTACCAGGTCGCCGGGCTCGAGCACGAGGTGCGCGAGCGGGACTACTTCTTCATCGCCTCGTTCGCGTTGTGGGGGATCTGGGTGGGGATGGGACTCGCCGCCGTGATGGAGTGGATCGAGCAGGGCCTGGTTGCGCGCCAGCCCGCGGTCGGCCGGCGCTGGGCGCTGGCGACGCCGGTGCTGCTGCTCGCGCTCGTCCCGCTCGCCGGCAACCGGCTCACCGCTTCCCGGGCGGGCGAGACCATGGCGCGCGATTACGCTCGCGACGTGCTGCAATCGGCGGACCCCTACGCGCTCGTCGTGACGGCGGGCGACAACGACACGTTCCCGCTGTGGTACGCGCAGGAGGTCGAGGGCGTACGCCGGGACGTGAGCGTCCTCGTGCTCTCGCTCGCCAACACCGACTGGTACCTGCACCAGCTGCAGCACCGGCCGCCCGCGACGTTCGATTCGCTGGGCGCGCCCGCGTGGTATCGGACGCGCCGCTGGCCGCGCCCGCCGACGCCGTGGATGGACCGCTACTACCTGGAGGATCCGGCCGACTCGCTCCCGGCCTACGTGGCGCTGTCGCAGCCGGTGACCGTGCGACTCGGACCCATCGACGTCGGGCTCGATCCCCGCACGCTGGGGCGCCCCTACCTCATGCGCTCCGATCTCGCGGTGCTCGAGATCGTCAAGGATCAGCTGGGCAAGCGGCCGATCTACTTCTCGACCTCGACGGGGAGCTACGCCGACCAGCTCGGCCTGTCGCCCTACCTCGTGGGTGAAGGTCTGGTGCGGCGCGTGGCGTCCGCGCCGGTCGCGCCGGGCGACAGCATCCGGCGCGTGGAAGGGCGCGGCTTCCTGAACGTCCCGCGCGCCCGCGCGCTGGCCTCCGGCGTGTACCAGGGCGGCGAGACGGCGGCCCGCCCGCGGCCGCGCGGCTGGGTGGACGTGCCGTCGCAGAACAGCCTGTTCGCGTACGTCTTTCTGTACGACACCATCGCCGCCGCCGTGCACGACCGCGAGCCGGCGCTCGCGGCGCGGGCGGTCGAGCTGCGCGACGCCATCCTAGCCAATACGACATACGCCCAGTGACCGCGAACCGAGCGAGCATGACCGACCAACCCTCCCCGCTCTCCCCTTACGCCGAGGCGGCGTCCCCCCCCGAGCGCCCACCCTATCTGATCGCGGGCCTCGTCGCCCTGGGCGCGCTGCTGCTCTACGTGACGACGCTCGCGCCCACGACCCAGTTCTGGGACACGTCGGAGTACATCGCGGCGGCCTACGCGCTCGGCATCCCGCACCCGCCCGGGAACCCGCTGTTCACGCTCGTCGCCCACACCTGGGGCCTGATCCCGTGGGTCCCGGGCTACGCCGAGCGCATCAACCTGCTCGCCGCGGTGACGAGCGCGATCGCCGCGGGATGCTGGTTCTTGATCGGGGAGCGGTGGATGCGGGGCTGGGTGCCGGCGCGGCTGCCGCGCCGGCTCGCGGCGGTCGCCGGAGCGCTCGTCGCGGCCACGGCGTTCACGGTGTGGAACCAGTCGGTGGTGAACGAGAAGGTGTACACCGTCTCGCTGCTCTCGATCGCGCTCGTGCTGTGGCTCATCGTGCGGTGGGACGACCAGCCGCCCGGCGAGGCGCACGACCATCATCTGCTGTTGATCGTCTATCTGCTCGCGCTCACGGCGACGAACCACATGATGGGCGTGCTCGTGGGGCCGGTGGTGTTGATCCTGCTGTTCCCGCCCCTCAAGACCCAACGCCCCCCCGATCTCGCCAGCCGGCGGGTCGAGTGGTCGCAGTTTTGTGTGTTCGCCGCGGTGTACGCGATGATCGCCGCGCTGGGGCTCGAGCGCACGGAGCCGCTCGTGCTCGCCGCCCTGCTGTTCGCGGCCGCGCTGTTCTACGCCGTGGTCTATGCCCGCAACTGGGACTTCGCCCTCGCCGTGCTCGCCGTCGCGCTCATCGGCCTCTCGGTGTACCTGTTCCTGCCGATCCGCGCGGTCCACTTCCCGCCGATCAACGAAGGCGAGCCCACCACGCGCCAGGCGCTGTGGGAAGTGCTCACGCGCCAGCAATACGGCAAGCCGCCCGTGTGGCAGCGCCAGGCGACGCTCGTGGCGCAGATCTTCATGTGGGTCCAATACTTCACGTGGCAGTGGGGGCGCGACCTCTCGGCCGGGCTGCAGCACGCGCTCGCCGTGGTGTTCGGCGCCCTCGGCGTGCTCGGCGCGTGGCGTCATTGGAAGGCCGACTTCCGCACGGCGTTCGCGATGACGGCGCTGGTCGGCACGTTCACGCTGCTGCTGATCTTCTACCTGAATTTCAAGTACGGCTACTCGCAGATGCTCGACCACCCGCAGCTCGCCCGCGAGGTGCGCGAGCGCGATTATTTCTTCATCGCCTCGTTCGCGCTGTGGGGCGTGTGGGTGGGCATGGGCCTCGCCACGTTGATGGAGTGGATCACCGATTGGCTCGAGGAGCGCGAGCCCGACGCGGCGCGCCGCTGGCTCACCGCGACGCCGGTGCTGCTCCTCGCGCTCATCCCCCTCGCGGGCAACCACCTCACCGCGTCGCGCAAGGGCGAGACCCTGGCCCGCGACTTCGCCTCCGACATCCTGCAGTCGGTCGAGCCGTACGGCGTCCTCGTGACCGCGGGCGACAACGACACCTTCCCGCTGTGGTACGCGCAGGAGGTGGAGCACATCCGCCAGGACGTCACGGTCGTGAACCTGTCGCTCGCCAACACCGACTGGTATCTGCGACAGCTGCAGCGGCGGCCGCTCGCCACGTTCGACTCGGCGAGCGCGCCCGCGATCTACCGCGGCCGGGCGTGGCCCAAGCCCACGGGGAAGCTGCTCGACTACACCGAGCAGCAGGTCGAGGCGCTGCAGCCGGTGTACTGGCTCGAGCAGAAGACCGCCGTGAACCTGGCCGGCGTCACGGTCACCCTCGACCCGCAGCAGCTGGGTCGCCAGTACCTGGAGCGCGCTGACGTCATCGTGCTGCAGGCGATCAAGGACCAGATGGGGAAGCGTCCGATCTATTTCTCGCGCACGGTTGGTCTGTATGCGGACCAGTTCGGCCTGACCGATCGCCTCGAGGGCCAGGGCTTCGTGCGCAAGCTGCACCAGTCCCCGCTCGCCGAGTCAGACAGCATCAAGCCGTTGCAGGCGCTGGGCTGGGTGAACCTCGCACGCACCAGCGCGCTGGCGTTCACGGTGTACCACGGGGAGGCCGCCGCGCGTCACCGCCCGCGCGGCTGGGTGGACCGACCCTCCGAAGGGATCCTCGCGACCTACGGGATCGTGTACCAGGCGCTGGCGCAGGCGCTCCGGGCCACGAACCCGCAGCTCGCCACCAAGGCGCTGGTGTACGCCGACTCGGTCTTCAAGAACACGAGCTACGGCTTCGTGCCGCCGGCGGAGCGTTGACCGGCGCTCGTGCCCTCGGCTAGGTTAGCCCTCGTTCGGGAGGGCTAGACCTAACTGGTAAGGCGGCGGTCTTGAAAACCGCTGGGGGCAACCCCGTAGAGGTTCGAATCCTCTGCCCTCCGCTTTCTCCTGCAACAACTTGGCGCGTCGCCGGTACGCAGTGATCGGGATCACGACGCGTTCGCCCTGTGGGTGCTATCAAGCAGTGAGCGTGCCGTGTTCAATTCGTCCCTGCGAATGTCGCAAAAGGGACGGGCGTTGCTGCATTCTGGGGATGGTCGCGACAG